>Ga0105239_10003285_pt1 | contig 19947 bp, 10 predicted proteins | sample KBSC44metaG_FD_92761 | JGI IMG/M metagenome (GOLD analysis project Ga0105239, IMG submission 92761) | Corn rhizosphere microbial communities from Kellogg Biological Station, Michigan, USA - KBS C4-4 metaG | ecosystem: Host-associated > Plants > Roots > Rhizosphere > Soil | place: Michigan, USA...
CTTGGATTTCCCATACCGCCTGTTACTAAAGTCCCGAATCCCTACCTGGCGCATTTAGCGCGCATTTAGCGCCTTGGCAGAAAACGCCTCGGTCACAACTTTTGATGCACACCTCCGTACATGATTTAAGTAGTCAAGCTCTCTGTAACTCCAAGAGACGGATAACCCGAGTACGAAAAGTGCGCCAAGCAGCCAGCATGGACACCCTGGCATTTTCTTGATCAATACGGATATGGGTGGGTAATAATATTATTAATTAATAGGCGAAAGCGGCACTTCTCTTTGGAGTTTGGCCAGCATGGCGCACGGGAGAGCCTTGGGTCGAACATGTGAATGGCGACTTTCCAGACCACCGACAGCACTATTAGGAAGAGATCTACTACAGTAACATACACACCTAGTGGACGCTCTGGAGCTCTGGCTTCTAATTTCTAAATCCTGTCTTCCCACGCGAACGCGCGCAACAACACTCACACATGGAAAAGCACACAGGACTGACTGCTCGTATCGTGTTCGGGTCCAGTTGTGCGAAGAACGCCTTGCCAATAATATTTAACAACAACCTCCTGCATTTCTGGCCCAGTTCCTCAAGCCTGACCTCGTATTTTCTCGTCCCCCAAGACGAAAGCAACGGGACTCTCTCCAGCTCAGCCGGGCAGGGCACTCACTACTGGCACAGGACAAAAGTGTGGCACACACGAATCTGCTCCCTCTTCCAAGACCTAGGCAGAGGGGCTATGCTTGGGCTTGGAAATATGAACTGTTGCTACTAGGTAGACAGAAGCCGGTCGCATCTCCATTGCACCCCGCGCTTGAATTGGGCTGGATTGATGATATTTGGCTTTCCGAACGTGCGCTTGGGGTTGAATAAGTACCTAGCTAGCTACTAGGACGATGCCTTGCCCATCTACTCGTATAGTATCTTGATTCATTTAATCACTTTTTGCTACCTAACTAGTGTTCAATACCCCCGGGTTTGATGCCTCCGATATCCTCGTCCTCGTAAGACTGTATTTCGCTAGTGACGCTCTCTGTAGCTGCGTTGCGAAAAAAAGAAGGCTTCCTCGTTTCGCGCAATCATGTCCTCACCACAGCAGGACGGAACTGTTACATTTCAAAACAACTATTCGTATGACATTCGGTCCCACCAGCAGCAGCAGCGGTACACATCACCTCCGCTCTCTCCAAATGCAGTAAGCCCAACAGCCTTGCCTGAGGCTCTGCCTGGGAACCATCGTCCAGTCAAGACATTTGTCTTCCGCCGCAAGGCTCTCAGGAGCAACATGCAAATCTTCGACGTCGATAACCAAGCCGAAACACCCTCCTATTTCGCATTCGTCAGGGAATGGAAGCCCAATACCCCTGACGTGACCCTCCATGCCGGAACAGATACAACTGCAGAGATTCTAGGTGTTGCGCATTTCCGCTTCTCGCGGCATATCATGCTAGGCGTAGGTGATCCTTCGAGTCATGCGTCCGGTGTGGTGTGGGAGAAGATGCAGAGGCAGACTTTCTTTAAGAATAAGTGGACATTTGAGTTCACTGATTCTAGTGTGGGTGATGCCATATCAGCTGTGTTGCCGCCGTCGATAAGTGTCCCCGTCAGGCGACACTTCATATGGCAACGCACCAGTGATGCTGCTCTTGGTGTGAAAGGAGTTGGGAGGATGTCCATCAGGAATGTTCGATTGATCGACCAGGACACTGGGGATGTCATCGCTGTGTTTCTGGCCGACAACCTCACGAGTCTCAAGAAGAAAGGTGAGCTGAGGGTCTTTCAGAAGCTTAGCGTCGATTTGGAGAGAATCGTGATCTTGGGTTGTGCTAGTATCGTCGAAAAGATGCACAGGGACTAGTGATTGAGTGTACTAAAAGTTTGACACTTGAACAATCAGCTGGACTTGTCACTTGCATCTCTTGGATCCTCAACGATTGTGGTGGAATTTCACCTAGTTCCGCTATTTGGAGGGTCGCCTGTCGGAGCAATGCATACGAAGTGGCGAGTGCATCTGCAATCAGATATTGTGGCAAGAGCAAGTGATTTTCCGTGGCTTCACCAATCCCTGAAAGCCATGAAGCCGTATCACACGTAGAAGAGGCTGTGTTTCGGGTTAGATGCTATAGAATAACATAGGTATATAGGTTTCTGACTCACCCATTTCATATCACCTTCGCTGTGGCAACAGGCGTCAGTAATCCATATAGAGCCCATGTCATCAGCAGTTCCTCTCGCAGGAACCTTGTGGTACTCTAACATCAATGACCCGTACTCTTTTCGATCAACACACTCGATCTTGACTCGCGTCAACCGTGCTGGACTTGTCTCCGCAAGTGACTCTTCGGTTTCCATGACTGCTTTCGCGATCGTATAAGCCACGCAGCTATTCCACTGTCCCTCTGCGACCTTGAGGTCTTTCAGAGCTTCCAGTGCATTGCGACGTGTGTCACCGAATCTGCACTGAGTGGCTATAAAGAACAGTGGTGCAATATACCCGATATGCCTTGGCAGAAGCGCCGTGCTTTGATCCGATTGCTCAATACACAGCTGGCCGCTTCTGAGAAAAATTCGGAGTTGCGCGAACATAACTCGAAAGTCTGATGCAGCGCGGCCGTAAGTCTTGTCGTTCTCTGGCGGTAAGGATCGAAGGAGCAAAAGGGCCATGCGGTGATGAGAGAGTAGTAACAATTGCCAGTCTTTCAGTTCTTTGTCGTCGTTCGACAGGCAGGCTTTCCAACGTCCAAATGCTGTTGCCCAGTCATGGACATACTTTCGTATGGTGGATGCCTTTTGCAACATATAGTGTGGTTGTCCCATATCGAGAAGAAGGACCCAATAGAGCGCCCTTTCAAGATATTTGTTGGCTTGTGTAAGATCTTGGAAAGTGTGGATCATCTCGGGGGAAACGTATGTTGTCTCCCCAGATCCATTATTTTCTGTGTCCACCTCCTCTTCGAGATTGTAGTAGTCTGCCTTCGCGATGAGACCCTCCATAATCGGTTCTATTTGGTCGGACACTTCGACAGAAAGGGCCAGATTCTTTTTTCTATGTTCGGTGATTATCCGATAGCCAGATTTGAGATGTGAAAGTCCAGCAGCAGACGCACCCATCAGGTAATCGCAATGCGCGAATAGAAGGCATGAAATGAGGACGATTTCGACAGGGAGATGGACCTGGCTTGAATTAATCTCGGTAATTGCTTTGGTATAGTTAGAGGTGAAGATCGTGTTCTGCCATGGTGTCAATCTGCTGAGCTCATTCCATTCATGCAGGCTACCTAGAGCAGCAATGCTGTGGCGAATACAGCTCTGTGTTTCACTTGTCTGGATAACGAGTTTGTTCCAAAAATTCCACGCCTGGTGTATAGAATGTTTGAGGATGGCTCTGTTGGTGAGAAAGGAATTCATTTCCTCGCCAAAGTAGTGAGCAACGCGAGGGGCGGTATACTCAATGAAGAATTGAATAGGTCTGTTGATGTCGGCATCGTCCTGGAAGAAGTGGGTGGGATTGGCATAAAAGGTATTGTAAGCAAATGAGATATCTTGGTGTGAGTTGCCAGTAGATGGATCAAAAATCCAAGTCCTGGACTGTGTATAGCCCTCGCAGATTCTGCCAGCTTTGGCACATCGTAGGCATCTTGGATGTGTCTCATCACCTGTGGAGAGTAATAGGACAGGAGTTAGTTAAGGAAGAACGAGATAGGGGGCAGTGGAAACGGAAGTGCCTGGGCCGTGTGCCATGGCCCACCATCCACTGATGCCCATTGGCAATCTTAACCGCTCGTATTTATCGAACAAGCAAAATATGGCAAGGGATAAGATATCTGGAGAGACATACATTTGACTCTTCGTTGCCTATAATAGGAGCAGATGGTCAGTAAACGAATCGAAGGATTCGCTCCTCAAACACAGGGGAAGAGGGTGGCAAGGTGCAACAATCTGTCAATCTCCGGCATCGCCTGTTTTGCAGTCGCACTCACCTACACGTAATGCACCCAGTCCGCACCTTGTTGTGACTCCTTTTCAATCGGGTTGGCGATAGTTCTCTCTTCTGACTAGGAAGGACGACCTTCAAATGTTCGTCAGGTTCTCGACTGCCTCTGCTGTCGTCTGACTTGACCGATTCCGAACCCGAGACACTGGGCGTCCGTCTCTCAGCGACAACAGTGAGGGAAACTGGGGTCATGTCGCGTATGGAGATTGACTTGCACATCTGAACTCCTGATTTCGATGTAGAGCGTGAAAGATGATTAAGTAAAAGAACAGGAGATCGTTGATCCTTTAAGAGCGAGGATTGAGCGAACCCCAAGCAATTGACGACTCCCCCACGGTGTTGTGGCCCGGTCCCAAGAGGTTGAGGGCAATGTGTCCGAAGCTGGAATGGGTTTATTAATGGCCAAATACTCGATCCTGCGATCTCTAAGACCCCGCTTATTGACCTCCAGGTTCAAAATGAACCACTGGAAGTATTTGAAATCCTTGTATTACAGGAGACCTTTTATTCAGTCTGCAGCAGAGGACCACAAGCCCAATGCCACGAGCAACCCAGCGAATCCCTAGACCGCTTCGGACAGATTAGGTATGAGCTTTAACGGTTGATTGACCGGCCGTGGGACCTGATGGAAGTGGGGAGACATCTAGTGGCCCAGTACTTCGGGGCCCAGGAGCTAGGAATCAAGGACTATCAGAGTTCGAGAAGGGCGGGAATCCCAACGGCCTGTATGAACAGGACAGCTAATTAGGTGAGAGTGGACGGGCGTCCTCTGAAGCGCCAACAGCCATATGATTAAGTGTCGAGGTCATTGAATTGAAGGTGCAGACGGCTGTAGACCAACCGGATCACACAGCACACAGGAGGCGAGCCCCGTATGTCCTTCAACTTGGACACTAAGAGGATCCTTGTTCAGCCCTAAAAACAAGCCTCACCAGCCGATACTTACCTTCAGCCTCGAAGGATCGTGGCAGAGGGACAACTAGGCGATTCTGGGCAACTCGGACCTTAGTTCCCGCAAGGATGGAGTATTGCGTGGGTGTTTTGGGTTTGTGCACGGAGTATTTGTGTACTCTGTATGGATAAAGCATTGTGCCCACCAGGCTGGAGAAAATGTACCTTCTGGTGTGAGCGTTGTTCGATAGTTACCCCCAACCTCTAGGGTCAAATAAAGCTTAAGGTTGAATAGAGGCTTTCGCTTGGCTCATGGAAGGGAGAAGATTTACCAAATTGTCCAGTTTAGGCAAAAAGTGCTTCTTGTGGTATAAGACACCATATCGTACAGGGTGCGATCAACTTTCAGTCTGCACAGGTGTTTTTGGTATTCTTTACACCAGGTGTCAATGCATGGGCTTGATACTAGTCCTAATCGGCTCCTGAACCTGGTTAAACACGGTGAAGATCACAAGGGACTGATGGTATGTACATCTGGTGGGCTCTGGAGTGTTGAACCGTTAAAATGACGATTTAGGATAGCGGACGATCGTGCAGGATTGAGAGAGGCGTCATTGTAAGAGTTTCCCACCTCCTACTCGCAGGGCGGTTCAAGGAAATCCCGAGGATTGCTCAAAATGTAATTGACCCGAGAAATTCAATGCTGGAGCAGGGGCCAAAAGAATGCCAGGACGCTTGTTAACGAAGATGCATGAGTAGCGGCCGATGGAAGGGGGGCCTTTCACCAGTACCTCCATCTCCTGGGGGGGTTTCGAGAGCAACTTCCAAGAATGGGCCAAGTTTCTTTGAGTAATGCGCTGATCATTGATGGCATATCGTGAATACATACAGTGCTAGTGGATAAGCATGACTCTCCAATATCGGTCGTTGGCTTTCAGGCTGCCTCGTTAGGTAGATACACCTGAGGTAGTGGTGACAGATGGAGATTGCGGCCGCAGCGGCCGCAGAGATGGCACCTGATGAGGGGATGGATGATCGACCAGCTTACGGAAAGCACAGGCAAGACTTGAAAGATCTCGAGCCGAAGAGAGCACGCGTCAAAGAAAGGATTTGTAAGTTGCGTCGGACTTGCCTGGGTTCGCCTCTGTTCCACCAGTAGTAGTTATTCGTTTAGAAGCAGCTCAATTTAGATACAGATGCCTCCCTCGCCTGTACAGTGTTGGACAGTCAAGAAGAGTTACCAACATCACCTCACGCGCGGGTTACGCGTCAATCTACGGAGTATGTCCGAGGGCGAGGTACCCTTGTCAGGCTGACCAGAGACCAGAGACCAAAGACCAGCGACCAGCAATGCCGCCATTGTCATCCCTCTTCTCTCCCCTCCCCTCCTCAGGCTCAACTCCCTCATGTTAGTTTCTCAATATAACTGGGTGCCAGTGTGATACAGAAAACTGAAACCCATCGCCCATCGGGTGTACAAGGCAGGGCTGCAACAACCTGGTCGAAGCTGCAGCCAGGCCTCCCGCCTAAAGATATTCCGCGATCCTTCAGACACCATAGTCAACTTGGGAATGCAGCCTTAGGGCTGAAGGCAGCTAACATTTAGTCGATTTCAAAAGAACAAGCCTGAACCATTCTCAGTCCTGATTCACTGCATCAGTTCAAATATTAGGCCACCGGTCGCCCATTCTATCCAATCGAAATATTCCCAGACTCCCCATCTCAGCCTTCATCCAGCCACATCCCATCTACGCGAGATGATGGTTCTTTCAACTATCCTCTGTAGGGGACCTTCCCGAAGCACCTTCATTCTTCTGCTTGGGCGTTAAAATACCCTTGTTTTTGGGCTGATATTCTGCCATTTTGGTGGCTGGGATCAAATGCCGGTGGCAGGCCAAGTCTGTCCTCATCAGGTAGCCAGGCTTGAGACTTGGACTGGAAATATTTACAGTATCATACCAGTGGATGGGAGCAGATCCCGACTCTCCTGGTCCCCGAAATCTATGTGACATTGAACCCCGAGGTCGATCGAGATAGATTAAATGTCTGATTGTCTGATATCGATGGCAACATGAGACCTGGAATCTGATGGGAGTATCTGTAGGAGTTTTAGTGCTCCCTACAGGCAAGCACCCAGCCCTGCAGGGGAGTACCAATACTCCGCACAGTGGCTCGAGCTGAATCCTCGGTAAACGCCTGCCAATCTACCTGGGTAGGCACCGACCTACTCGGTACTCATACGAAGCTGGAAGGGAGGTCTGCAAGTACCACGCCACTCAATGCCCAATCATTCATGTGGCTCGGTTGCGATCGATGAGCCGCAGCGAACACTCCGGAGGGGACGACAGAGTCTACACAGACCACCATAGCCACACCAGACCTTTCAGATATTCCACAATCTCTTCACCTCCCAGCTTGCTCTCCCCATAAAGCCGATCAACAAAGGTGATAGGAACCTCTTCGACTTTCAACCCCATTGCCTTGGCCCGCACCATCATTTCCATCTGGAACGTGTACCCCTTGGACTGCGTCTTCTCAATCACTTTCACCAGGGCCTCCTTTTTGTACAACCGGAACGAGCCCGTCAGGTCGCTCACGCCAGGATTCAGGAGGAAATCCGCCAAGATGTTTGCGCCACAGCTTGTGAGTTTCCGTTTGGCATCCCAGCCATACACCCCTCCAATTAAGCCTGGTTGACTCCTGTATCTTGTGCCCGTGACAATATCAGAGTTGGTCTGCTTCTGAACCTTGATGAACTCCGGGATGAACTTGGGATGGTGTGAAAAATCCGCATCCATGATGATCACGTAGTTTCCAGTGACGAATTGCAGGCCATGGACGTAGGCTGTTCCCAGACCGAGTTTCCCTGCGCGGGGTTTGAGAACAATGTGATCGGGGCCGAAGGATTTCTGCAGCTCTTTTGCTCGCTCGAGGGTGCCGTCTGGGGACGCGTCGTCCACGACGATGACTTCCCAATTTATCTTTCTGGGTGGACGGGGCGCCTGAGTTAGAAGAGGATTCCTGGTTTAGGCATTGGAGGGCTCAGAGGCACTCACTCTCTTGTGAAGACATCAGACAACATCTGCACCAGGACTGGTAGATTTTGTCGCTCATTGTAGGTGGGTAGAATCACTGAGTATTTATCCCCTTTCGGAGCCATGTTGCCGAATTGTGGTTGTGGCTATTCGTGTGGTTGGGGTTGTGGACGAGGGCCTGAGTGTGGGTGTGAGTGCAGGATGGTAGTACTATAGCACTTGAGATTGGCCTGTGCTTGGGTTTTGTGGTGGGTGTTGAGTGTCGAGGTTACAAAGTCGTCAATCTGGCCATTTCGTGGTGTTCCGACGCGATGGCTGCGCGACAAATTAATCTGAAGGCCTCCGTTAATAAGGCACTACTCCGTACTAGGGGGCTCAAATCTCGGACACTAATAACTAGCCACCGCTTATCTCCGCCTTTAGACTAGTTAAGGCCGCGCTTTAACCCAGCTACCGATAGTAGCTCCCATCTAATTAGCGTGTTCCTGACTCTTGATGCCAACCATAGGGCAACTCCAAGTGAACACACTCTCTGTGAGATGCCCTCATCCTAACAATCATCGCCATGGTATCAAGATGCCATACTAAATTAATTCAGTATTTGCTATTTTGTTCAGGAACCCTGCGATTTGATCAAGAGCAGGTTTTCTCCCCCGCTTCAAGATAGAGTCCCTACCATGTCTACCCAGGGTCATTCTCGAAAACCCTCAAGCAGGGCGGCTCTTCCACGCCGAAGCACCAAAGGCCCCTTAGACGCACCGGAGGATCCATTGTCTCTTTCAAGCTCACCATCCTCGACTCTTACGACATCTAAACAATCCCAAGAAGATGTCGGTGAGCAGCTCATCGAAGTATCATCAAATGGGGGCCAGCAAAATCTGCCTAACCAACCAACACCGTCCTCAACTCCTCAATGGGCGACGGTGGAAGAACCAGTGGCCGCAGAGAGGGATCTCTCGTTCTTGCTAGATGCCTCTATTTACCATCCCCTCTCCCAGCTTGAGGTCCCGGGCCCATTCCGGAAGCCTTTTCTACCTCCGCCAACCCACGACACCCCAATCACACGCTCACTCGAACAGCTGGACACTCTCCTATCGCAATGTGAATTCCTGCGAGCCGCCCACCTTTCAGGCATGATCTTGACATCGGGTACCGTCAGACCGACCGATACAAGGACTATATTCAGGCTGCTGGCGGTTCGCTACTCTTGTCTAGAACTAACCGGGAATCTGTTGTTTGCTGCACAGGAAGCCAAAGCCTTGGAGGATTTGAGTTCTGCTTTCTACTACGATGACCACAATTCGCAAGTGGAAGCCGACAATGACAACGAATCAGTTCGGAAAGTCCCGCGTCATATCATGCCTTTCTCCTTGCGATTACAAGGCTTACGATTGCAGAGCATAGGCTTTTCGGATCCTCGACGAGGTGTTTCAACCCTCTATGACACGGCTTCGGAATGTAGGGAGCATATCACCTCTGCGACGACATCTCAGGAGCAGCGGAAGTTGTGGACAGCGCGCCTGCAAGAGGTAGCCATTCGCGTGGTCAATGCACTAATAGAAATCGGCGATTTGGACTGTGCTGTCCGTGCTCTCGAGACGATGAAGCCAACTAGACCAGAGGATGCACCAATATGGGAGGCTCGGATGATTTTGCTTCTCGTTAGAATAGGGGATGTGACAAAGGCGGGGCAAATGATAAAGTCTTCCAGCTTAGACCCCACAAATCGAATTGCTCTCGAGGCCTTGCTCGCCATAGCAAGAGGAGAATACCAAAATGCCGAGGCACTGCTGAACTCGGAACCGAGCATTGAATCGTCATTGCAAGCATTGGTGAAGCAAAACCTCGCTGTGGCTTACTTATACAATGGAGAAGTCCAGAAAGCCAAAGTGGCACTGGAGGATTTGGTGCAAGATGGGCATTCTTTCCAAACTCTCACGATCAACCTTGCGACCATTTATGATCTCAGCTCAGACAGATCCCGCGAACTGAAATCTGCCTTAGTTTCCCGAATTGCTTCCGATGGCAACTCCATCAGATCACGAGCCTTTGCTAATGCTGATTTTAAACTCTAATCAAAACTCCGTCTATCAGATGCAAACCGGCCCCAGAGTGCCGTGGCGATAATCAAATGCATCCAACAACCCTTTGAGGTGTGAAATTGCAGCTAGCACGATGAGAACGTGGAATATCTGGTGGGAGCTTCCCAGAGTGTCAAATTTACCAGGATACAGAGCTTCTGGCACTCTCGCCTTGGAAAATCAGTTATTTGACAGGGAAACGTATGAAGAAGACTCACTGCATATAGCATGGCACCCAAGATGTAGAGGAAGCCCTGCAAAACTAGCCAAGTGAGGCCAATCTGCTCCTGCAGCTTGGAAACCCCGAACATTCGGAGGCCATCGAGTACCGGGAAAACAGCAGACACTCCCATTCCGATGAACATGAATGCCCGATATGGTCTCCATTCGGGAGTTCTGAACTTGGGCAATACCGACGCCGCAGTGCAGGCAAATCCAAGTACACAAATCTAGCAGAAACGGTTACTTGAGAACACTCCAGAGCTGCTTATGATCTTACCATTGTCCAATAAACCCACTGGCGTCCACTATGACACCAAAATCCATAATATACGCTTGGGATAAAGGAGCCGGCGATGAGAATTGAAATGCCGGCATAGTCTAGTTGGTTCCAAAACTTGGCGACAGTGGGAGAATGGTTCGAGACTGTGTGGTAGGAGGCACTCAACCCTAAGCAACAGGCAGCACCAAGGAAGAAGCATCCCATTGCTATCACGTCAGGCAGGGATGCTTGTTCGTAGCGGGGCCGAAGGATTTTGTAGAGAACAGCAGCCACGGGTAGACTGAGGGTCGCAGGGACCAGATGGGACCAGATATTGACACTTTCGTTATGCCAATGCAAAATGCTCTGGAGGGACCTGCTGTAACTGTAGGAGGCCTGTCTATACTGTCCATGTATATGCTGGTTGTCTTGCATCCAATGCGGTAGATCGTTCCAGTGCACGAGCGAGTACCACAGGTCAGGGCTATGATCGCTGTCCTTGTCTGGTGGAGTGGGGGTGTTGGCTGCGCCATCCTGAGTTTGGACTTTGGTCATTTTCGTATATGTTATGGAGCCACAAAATCTCGTAGGATGTTTGTTGGTCGATGGGCGATAGAGGTGTCCATTAGCTTTTAGATATGGATGATTCAAATCTCAAATGGATGCCGAAACGTTGGGCAGGTTCCCGCCAGACTGGGGGCATTCGGTAATCAGGCCACGAGAAATTTATTCGGCTCGGCCCGCTCTTGCCAAGTCGCAACACTTTATCGATTGTGACTGCCACCTGCCACCGGCGTGTGGCCTCGCTGCTCCTTCCATCCTCCAATGTGTCAACCGATGGTTCTTGCCCCGGCGCCGACTTGATCTGGCATCCCGACGCTCTTCGCTTCACAAAACAGTCTGTCATGGCTATGTGTCAGCGAACAAGCACTGTGTTGATGGTTCGGGCCTCACGCTGAAGGACAACTGTGGTACGAAACTTGACATTACAGCAACTTGTAAGAATGGCCAGCGGCCCTCCAAGTCGAGGCTCACTTAGCCGAAAGTCTTCGGCACCATGGGATAGACTACGGCCAGTCAAACAAGATCCCTTGGAGAGTATGGGATTTGTATCCAAGGGCGACAATAGGTACCTATCCCTTACAAGCAGTCGAGCAGCCCCCTGTTTCTCACACTCAATAGACTGCTTGATCTCAAAACTCAAGAGAGCTTCTACAATAAGATTGTCGCTCGGTATATGCAATTTTGTACGAACTATTCCAAGGATCTTGATACCGCCTTCGCATCCCTTTCTTTGGAGCAGAGTCCTTCAACATCGTTGCACTCAGTCGCAAATCCTGCGGTACGATCCCAAGTTAGGCCACCGCTGCCTACTGCATTGGATCCCCAACCTGTGACAGCCGGTGCACAAGCCGGATCTTCGGTGCCATCGCCATCATCGGAACTGTCTCTCATTTTAACGGCGCTCCGAAAGCTGAGGGAAGGACTCTTGGCAAGTTCTTCAACAGCACCATCGCCAGTTTTCTCACAAAGGGTACATGTCTTCAATATTCGAGTGGCAATTCTTGCCCTTCATCCACCATCATATCATCCTTCGCTTCTGCATCTTCTTTTCGTGCTCCACAGCCCAGCTAATCCTCTCCCTCGGTCTGAGCTGGTGGAGATGACAACCTATCTCATCCTTGACATGGCTACTCGGCAGAATGACTTGTGCAATGCATACGCTTTGCGATATAACAGCCGTGTGAAATTTGGCTATGATAATGTTAACACTGACAAGCTACTGAGATCTATTGTGATGGGTGATTGGATCTCATTCTGGAGGGTAAGACGGAAAGTTGACGGGTATGTCCGCAGCATTTTGTTCTGGCACTTGGAACCTCAGCGTAAATTGTCATTGAAAGCCATTGGACGATCGTATCTCGCTACAGACATCAAATGGATTCTTGAGAGCGCAACCGGAGGCGAGATGGGCTGGGAAGAACTCGTCAAGACCGAGGATGTGGGGTGGTTTCGAGCAGGAGAAAAGGCAGTGATCCGAAAACCGAAAGCTCGCTAACAAGAAGCGGATTGCGCAAGAGTGGAGACGAACAAGCGAGTACGGAGTACACGAGATAATATTTGAGGCAATTGGGCCCTGTTTTAGGCAGACTCTGGCATCATATGCGAACAATCGTTTCATGAACTGAATGCGGTTGAAATTGAATAGGCGCAAGAGGTGACTCCCCAGCCTCGCGAGGCCCTGATGTGGCGGTTCCAGCCACACAATTTCAGCCAATCATGTTGAGCCTCGGTGCCATTGGCGAAGGCTTGGCATTTCGCGAGGCTTCCAATGCGTCCCAGAGTTCCACTGCTGGTCCCTGCAAAACACCAACCACCATCATTCCACCAATTTCTCAAAGTCTATTAAGATCTAGTCGACGCGCACATGCCTTTTCATCCTTGTATCAGCTATCTCAGCTCGCATATTGATGATATATCCGTTCCAGCCCCCTCTGACATGGATAGGTAAATGTTGGAGGCCTTTCCTCGCTTTGATTCTTCTCTCCTTGTCCTCTGTCCATTGCCTCGCACACAGTCTCATCTCGTGAACCAGACTCCAAACCCTTTGCATTTGATTGTTGACCAAGATCGCAGCCCAAGATGCAGTCTCACCCACTCTACACATGTCTTTCACTATCCTCTTTATTATTCCTATCCAATGCGTGGCCACTAATAGGTGGCCAACATGCACGGCGAGAGCCTGCATCTTACTCGGTAGTTGCAGTTGATGGAGGGAGCTCAGGAGGAGGAACAACAGCCACTGTAGTGACCGACTCGATCGTGCATACAGAAACAGTCTTGAAGACTCAACTATCGACGGTTGTCATCACCGAATCTGACACCCCATCCACAATCCTCGTTACCATCACATCTGCATCGCCCACAACAGTAACCGAGCACATCCAAACAGCCACTTCTCCACCTCAAACAACCGCAGAAGCTGGGCAGTCATCAGCTCCAGAAACCGTGACTGTGATCCAACCTCTCCCGTCAACGAAAGCCTACGACGATGGAATGTGGCACACTTATTACTTCTACACCGTGAGTGAGGAAACTTCTCTCCCGAGCTCCACCGTCGACGCAGCCGAGGCTGCACCATCCACAACAGGAGGACTGAATTGGTGGGGAGGACTCGGTCCGGAGAGCATATCGACCACGCTCGAGCCTAGCAGTACTGTCGACTGGCCATCCCTTTGGCGTGTTCCAGGTGGTGACAGCCCAGCTGCGGCCACATCAAGCTCCAGTGTGGCTGCCCCCACTGGCAACGTCCCGTTTTGGGGCGGCCACCCCAACTCTCCTCCGGCTATACCCTCTTGAGGTCCTCGTTACGGATTTGCTGTATTATTAAAAAGAGGTGGATTTGGAGCTCTTTTGACATGGAGCATGGAAAACGGTAGGATTGGGCCACTATTGCTTGGGTTTTATAGCGAAGGTGTTGGTGGGCATTGATCGTTAGACATAGCATTGGACGATAGCACTGGGAACCAGGCCTCCGGGATTGATATAGTCGTCACAGGGAGATAATATTCAGTACTATACATTGTTGAAATCGAAATGAATGAATCCTTGTCCCAGAACACTCCGTCCGGGAGGGTATAGTACGATAATATAATATAATATATTTATCTGTGCCCGCATTTCCCAAATTAGCGATGGTTCTCCACAGCCATGAAGAACCCCCGAACTGCAACCACCAAATCAGCCACGGCCACTGCAACTCTGTACCTCCTCCATTCTCGCACAACCAACACTGTACAATAACTTGCTTTGACGATCCACGATAGCGGTCCTTTCGTTTCTGACTGCCGCGTATAGATCTGTCCTTCTTTCAATTCCCCTTTCAACGCAAACCGCGCCGTCCCACTGGCTGTAGACCAGAACATTCGTCGCAATGGCGGCAAGTCCGCCCACCCAGGAAGACCAGGGCCGCTTACTCGAGGAAGCTCTGGGAGTTGTGCGCCAGCAGGTCGTCCAGATGCGCAAATGTCTGGAGACTCCTGGTAAACTCATGGACGCTCTTAAATGCGGGTTGGTTGATTTCCTTAGTCCCCCATACTCGAATCCTTATTATTGTGCTGCCTGTGATCCTGAGTGCACAATGCTGACCAGTTACAACACCATAGCTCTACCTTGGTCTCGGAGCTCAGGACACCTACCCTGGGTCCCAAGCAATACTATGAACTCTACATGGCCGTCTTCGATGCCTTGCGACACCTGTCCGAGTACCTGCGAGACTCCCACCCCGTCAACCACCTGGCCGACCTCTATGAACTCGTGCAGTATGCGGGAAACATAATACCCCGTCTGTATCTCATGATCACCGTGGGCACTGTATACATGGCAGTCGAAGATGCTCCCGTCAAGGAGATCATGAAGGACATGATGGAAATGAGTCGTGGTGTGCAGCATCCCATTCGTGGACTGTTCCTGCGGTATTATCTCAGTGGCCAGGCCCGGGATTACCTCCCTACGGGCACTCAGGATGGTCCCCAAGGAAACATCCAGGACTCTATCAACTTCATCTTGACTAACTTTGTCGAAATGAACAAACTCTGGGTCCGCTGGCAGCACCAAGGCCATTCAAGAGAGCGCGAGCAAAGAACACAAGAGCGGAGGGAACTGGAATTGCTGGTTGGGAGTAACTTGGTCAGATTGAGCCAACTCGTCGATTTGGAAACTTACAAATCCGTCATTATTGATCCCCTGCTGGAACAAGTCGTCCAATGTCGCGATGTATTGGCCCAGGAATATCTCCTTGAAGGTAGGACAAACCCAGCTTCACACCATCATTGTATGCTCACACATTCTCGTCTTCAGTCATAACCAAGGTCTTCCCCGATGAGTATCATCTACACACCCTAGGCCAGATGCTCTCCGCCATCGCCAGATTAAATCCCCATGTTGATATGAAGAAGATCGTGATTGGCTTGATGGACCGTTTATCGACCTATGCCCAAAGAGAATCCGAGGCCGCTTCTACCGATGATAAGCAAGCGGCAGAGGAAGCAGCTGTCATAAAATTGCTCGAAAAGGTAGACTTGGACAAGGAAACGAAACCTGAGCCTGCAAAGGAGCCTCAACCCTCGAACACGAATGGCACAGATGCTAAATCCCCAACCGAATCTCAACCTACAGAAGAGCCTGCCACTCCTGAAACGCCCACCACTCCTGCTGCTAATGGAGGGAAAGCATCTGCCAATATCGACGATGTAAAGTTGTTCGAGATCTTCTACGAGCAAGTAGTCGACTTGGTCAAGACAAGGGGCCTGCCCATCCAGGATACAATGGCTCTTCTGACCTCGTTAGCCAACTTGGCATTGTGAGTCTACCATTTCTATTTTCTATGCATCTACTTATTGTTTCTTAGGAATATCTACCCAGAACGTCTAGAATATGTCGATCAAATCCTCTCCTATGCCCGAGAGAAAGGTGCCGAATATATGGATTCGGCCGACCTCCACTCCGCTGCTACACAGTCAAATATACTCAATCTCCTTCTCTCACCCATCCGGACATATTTCTCTCTCTTCACCGCCCTGGCACTACCAAACTACTTACCTCTCTTCCAATCTCAAACATACGCCACGAGACGAGCTGTTGCCGGAGAGGTGGCCAAGAACATCCTGCGGAACCGTGTTAAGATCACGACTTCACAACATCTCGACGGTGTGCTATCGCTACTCCAAGTCATTATTAAAGAAGGAATTCAACAACCTGGAGGCTACCCAGGTTTGAACCGCCAAAGAGGCGGTGAGTCCGACGAGACTGTTGAAGAGCAAGGATGGCTCGCGCGAATAGTCCACTTGATCGCAGGACCCGACAATGACACTCAATTGCAACTCCTTCAACGGACACGCAAAGCTTTCGAGGCTGGAAACGAGCGCATCAAATACACCACGCCAGCGCTGATCACCGCATGCTTAAAACTAGCACGCAAATTCAAATCCCGCGAGCATTTTGACGATAATTGGCAAACACAATCGTCTGCCCTGTACCGCTTCATTCATCAGACATTGTCGCAACTCTATACTCGTGTCAATCCCGGAGCTGCAGAATTAACGCTTCGATTCTTCGTTTCTAGCGGCCAGATTGCGGACCAGAACGGCTTCGAGGAGTTTGCGTATGAATTCTTTGCGCAGGCCTTTACGATTTACGAGGACAGCATCAGTGATTCCAGAGCTCAATTCCAAGCGGTTTGTATCATAGGTGGGGCGTTGCAATCAACGCGAGGGTTCGGGAAAGAGAACTACGACACACTGATCACCAAAGCGGCGCTACATGGTAGCAAACTATTGAAGAAGCCCGATCAATGTCGTGCCGTGTACCTGGCTAGCCATCTGTGGTGGACCGTCGAGATTCCAGGGAAGGAAGAAGGCCCCAAAAATGTAAGTGTCGTACTGGTGTCCGTTATTTTCGAACCATCGGCAGATCTAACCCGCTCTATTAGCTCTACCGCGACGGTAAACGTGTCCTAGAGTGTTTGCAAAGAGCGCTACGCGTAGCCGATGCTTGCATGGACACCGCCGTGTCCGTGGAACTATTCGTTGAGATCCTGAACCGCTACGTCTACTACTTCGACCAGCAGAACGAAACGGTATGTCGCAACTACGCCAGTGCCCTGCATTCTTGACTTCCCTAAAGCTTCCCCCCCCCCAAAGTGACTGGCAAAAGATGTCCTAATGTCCGCGTAAAAAATAGGTCACGACCAAATACCTCAACGGGCTGATCGAACTCATCCACTCGAACCTGTCGAGCACGAACGCAGACGGTAACGCCCAGAGCCTCGAGAACCCCAAGCGCCACTTCTACCGCACCATCGAATATATCAAGTCTCGTGAGTATGAGGGTGTGGTTACGGAGGCGAGGCAATAGTTCTAGTTTCTTGTTGGGGGAAATGGGATAATTAGGGAATTGGACGGAAGCGAAAGAAGAAGAAGAGCGGGCTGCCAAAGACCAAGCCCGCTGCGCAGAGTACCTGCCTACCTAGTCTAGGTACTATCTCCTAGTAAGTGGTATAGCCAGGCGCGAGTCTATGTATCTAATGATATTGCACTCGCACATGGCCGCCCAGAAATTGAGAGTGAACCCTTTTTGGAGACTTGACTGCCATTCATTCTTTTCGAGTTCCGTGACTATTGATTAATGACGAGAACGAGCCAGGGCTGGCTGGCTGGCTCCTTTCTGTCAGAGCCCCCTAAGTATTAAGTAGTCGTTTCCGATCATTAAAGCTCCCGGTAGTATTATACGCAGGTGTCGTCTCGAGGCGTTCGCTGACTGACGATTTTGTGCCCTTTCTCTGAGTCTCAGAAGTCTCATCGTGGACTAAGTTGTAACTAATAAGTAGTTCGCCCTGCAGTGGCAGTTGTCACTTGTGCAGTTGCCACTTGTGCTGGGTACTATACTCCCTGCCTGCCATCCAGGGGCGGGCAGGGGCGATTCCACTGATTCAGCAATATAGAAACTTGGGATATACATTGGTTCATCTTATTGTGGGTAGGTGTATATATGTGTGTGTGTGTGGATATCCTTCTCAGACTCTACTTCTCAGACCTACTTGGACTCTCCCTCGAAGAATGCTCGGTTTCTACCTACATACCTACCTCGTAGGGAGATGCTTGGTCAGAGGTTGGTTATCCACAGTATGCATGGTTCTTGTGGAGACAGAAGTGAAAGTAGGAGCGCACAGCCTCAGCCTCCCACCATTCCGCCTCCCCTTCATCTGGTGGTGACCACGTCCGCGATAGGGCCATTGTATGTCTGGCATATAACTTCAGGGTCAGTGTCAGCACCACCATCAGCGCTCAGTTCTGTCTCCTAGCCACCCGAACAAAGAAGTTCTTCTGCTTGACAAACCACACGTTATGGGTCTGTAGGTCTTCTCCGGGATTCGCGAGCTCAAAGTCGAATCGCCGCACTAGCTCGGGGACGAGCTTGGAGATCTCGAGCAGGCTGATGTTCTTGCCGATGCAGGTCCGTGAGCCGACGCCGAACTGTGTGTGTGTTTGTCATCAGCGGATAGATTTTCTTGCATGTCCTGCGTGGCTGTGCAGGGGATCTGGGATATGTGAAAAGCAAAAGGGGGGGAGGATGATGCCGTGGTCTTGCAACTTACCGGCATGAAATATCGCTCCATCGCAGACGCCTTCTCCTGGCTTTCAAGCCAGCGTTCTGGCCGGAAGACATCGGCGTCTTGGCCGAAGACGCTCTTATTCCGGTGTGCAACCCAGGTGTTTATACCTACCACTGTCTGTAGAAACGAAGCGTTAGACTGAGCGTCCATCGATAGCGCGTCCGAAGTGATTATGCTGACTTACGTCTTCAGGGAAGTACCTTCCGCAAATTGTAGCTCCTCCTTTCGGTACCACACGAGCCAACGGCAAACCCGTGGCAGGGTGCATGCGAAGGCCTTCCTTGATGCAAGCCTGGAGATAAGGCATTGCCTGGGCTTCGGCGAACGTGATGACATCCTCTGGGGATGCCTTTTCAGAGACTTTGGCGTCGATTTCGGCACGTAGCTAGTCAAGCAGGTTGAGTCAGATTGGTCGCCAGGAGCTGCAGCCAGTGGTAAAACTCACCTTCCTGTATGCCGGCGGGCTCCTGATTAGATAATGCATGACAGCGGCCATAGATATGCTAGTCGTGTCACTTCCAGCACCTATGTTTGTGAGGCACGCCATGAAGACATCGGCCATAGTTAGTTTGGAGGGATCTTCCACGTGAGCCTTTAAAAGCTTGGTTAAGAAATCGTTCCCTATCTTAGATAGTTCGCTATCACCCTTAGTTGCGTTCAATCGCTCAGCAATCTGAGCTTGAGTGAAGTTCGTTATGAAGGACATGCCTGGGCCGGGCAGAAGCTGTTCCAGTTTTGTGACCAAGGGGTGCCATTCCGAGTAGATCCCCACGTTGGCGCAGTGGAGCAGATAAACATGCAATGCTCCAAACAGGCCACCTTTGTCTTGACCTTCGTCGAGAAATCCAAATCGTTTCGCGAGCTGGATTCAAACTTGTCAGTTGAGGCTGTATGGAACTTGTTTCGAAGTAAAATCCTTACCGTGATGAGGCCAATGACATCGAAGGCCCAGCACTGAGCGAAATGTTGGAAGTTCACTTTGACACCAGTATGTGCAAACTCCTCGAACTTGGCTACCATATGCGCGGTGCCTTCCGACACAAACGGCTCGAGTTGTAGCAACGTAGTCATGGAATACAGATTCGCAACCTTCCTCCGGATCTCCGAATGGATCTTCGGATTGCGCTCGGTGAATAAATTGTGGACATTCGGATCAGGACTACCGCTGGCATAGTACCACGAAGCCTTGAAAGGCGTCAGCGTTTGAAGCAAGGGTTCTCAGCACACTAAGACTATCCCCTTCTCAAACCCGTACCGTGGCCATAAATGATTTTAATCGCATCTGCGTCGTCAA
>Ga0105239_10003286_pt1 | contig 19943 bp, 14 predicted proteins | sample KBSC44metaG_FD_92761 | JGI IMG/M metagenome (GOLD analysis project Ga0105239, IMG submission 92761) | Corn rhizosphere microbial communities from Kellogg Biological Station, Michigan, USA - KBS C4-4 metaG | ecosystem: Host-associated > Plants > Roots > Rhizosphere > Soil | place: Michigan, USA...
CCCGGTCACGGGTATTGTCGGTGCCTTCTGGTCAAGGATCAATATCATCGGGTGGATCAAATAAGCAAGACACCACTGTCGCCGCATCCTCACTGCATGATAACATCCCTGAACATGGGCATTACATACGACAAAGCAATTCAGATAATTTGCGGCCAGGCTCGGCAGGATTCCAATTGCTTTCAGAAGCCCGGAGAAACAGTTCCATTAGAAAATGCAATTGGACGCATCACCAAATATGCATATTATAGCCGCGAGTGCACGCCGAGGTGGGATACCTCTGCCATGGATGGATACGCATTGAACTCGGATGCAACACGCAATGCGTCTGAGGCAGCCCCAGTAACATTCAGAATTAAGGGAGATATTGCGGCAGGGGATGGTCCCTTGACCGTGGCAGGAGACGAGGACAACGGCGTACATCCGTGCGTTGGGATCGCGACTGGTGCTCGGTTTCCCAGCATCGGTTCAGGAAAGCCGTTCGACTGCTGCGTGCAACTCGAGCATACGAAAGTTGTCGACGAGGCAAACGGCGGTAAAAATTACGTGCAGGTATTTAGGCCCGCAAAACCACACCAAAATAAACGACAAGCAGAGGAGGATTTCCAGGTCGGCATGCTAGTCATCGGGCAACATGTAGTCGTCCGGCCGCAGCATGTCATGGCGCTGGCATCTGTAGGGTGCGAAACGCTAACGGTGCTACAAACCCCGCGGATTGGCCTTTTCTCAACTGGGTCAGAGCTGGCCGGCCTAGACTCGAGTTATCCAGAGGCTCAAAGAATTCCAGACGTTAACCGACCTTATATTCAGACCAAGCTGGAAAGCCTCGGATACCATGTGGATTTTCTTGCATTGATTGAGGACGGGCCTGCTATCGATGTTGCCCGTAAGGTGACCCAATGTCTTTTACATAAATCATACGAGATCGTCATATTTACCGGTGCAGCATCAGCTGGGAAGCGTGACTTCGTTCGAAATGCTCTGGAAGAGCTTGGTGCACACATACTGTTGCATAAGGTAGCCATGCGGCCAGGCCATCCTGCACTTTTTGGTACGCTCAGTTCATTAGGGGCAACACGACTCTGTCTCGCAGGAGGCTTTGTCCCAAGCTCGAATATCGCAGTCTTCGGTCTACCGGGCAACCCAGTAGCTGCGGCTGCCTGTGTCCAGTTTCTGGTGATGCCTTACCTGCATACGCTTGTGTCTCAGCCACTGAATGGGACTATTTCCGCCACGATTGTAAATGCGGGACAGAGAACGGTAGAGAACGGCGCCTGCTCCGAAGGGCCCAGCATCATTGCCCGTTTTCCACCGGACGAGGACATATTTCGCGCTGGAAAAATTATAAATAAATGGCAACCCAGGCTTGAAGTTGAGCTGATTAGAGATCATAGTCCTAGCAAGATCAGACCGTTTCTTGATTCTGACTGCTGGATCCATATTCATAGAGAGCAGACCGAATTACACCATGGAGACATCGTAGACATCGTCTTGTTGGCTTAGTGGGCTTGATCAATTAATCACACACAGAAGTCACCATTCCAAGGTCTTTTGCTCATCTGGACTGCCGTTCGTTGGAGGCGGAGTGAACAATTTTAATGCTTCGTGCCATTCTTGAGTTGTATTCGTGTTGACCAACCATTTGTTTCGCGAGGGCAGAATCGTTTTGGCATTGACTTGCTCAACAACGAAGCGCGGCCCATACTGCCCTTGCATCGCATTGAGTTGCAGTTGCAGCAGTGCCTCTGGGGACCATATTGCCAGCAGTGGCTCCACAATTCCCTTGCAGTTCCGGTAGCAAGTAAGGGAACCGCCAAACTCATCTAACAGCTGACGCAAGGCCAACGCTTCAAGCAGTGGAAAGTCACATGCAACGACCAACCAACTAGCTGCCGGGTCCGCGCAATATGCTGCAAGGAGCCCAGCGGCAGGGCCGATATCCTCAGAGCTACCGTGGGTGGCTGGTGAAAAGGAGTCAGAGTCGAAGAGGAATTCAATTCGGATGGGCCCGTTGTCTGTCAATGTCCCGGCTCTCTCGCCTGTTCTGACGATGTGATCTGTACTGAGCAGCTCGTTCAGAGTATCTCTGCACTTGGTTGACATGTAGAGCACATCATGTTCAGGAAAGGCCTCGTGCAACATCCGTAGCAAATGGATGAACATGAAATCACCACCTGGCAGGCGTAGAAGCTCCTTTCGCGTCCCCATCCGCGAGGATTTGCCTCCGGCCAGCAGGAGCGGACGAATAACCATTGGTCTCCTTGCAAGAACTATTTCTTCGAATAACTATAAGAGTGGCCTTAGGTGATGAGATGCCAGGACGAAGATGGGGTTGCATCAGTAGTAGGTCATCAGTTGGTGGCACTATCTTCTGACGTCACCGTATCGCGTTTGTAAAAAAGTGCGGGTCATCTTCGCTCAATCATACCTTCGCAAGTGCTGTAAAATGACTACCAGAGTGGCAGGGGGATGCATACAAGGTGGTGGGAGCTCCGTTAGCCTCAACAAAGAGCTTGTTCATATTGCAGCTAGGTGTGAAGTGCTAGAGTCCCTCCCTCCCTTGTCATGGACCCTTTTCGTCGCTGAGCTGACGTCCTCTACGTGCGTAAGCGGGAAGACAGTGTCTTTGAGTGGTCATTTGCGCCTGTTACAACGAGAAAAACAGGGCCATATAATTTCTTTGCGATCTATGGCGCCGACTAGGCAAGCGAAGCTTTCAGAGACTCCCTTTATGCGCTATCCTCGTTGGTCTCTTGCAGTTCATCTCCTAATTTCATGCGCTTCTCCAACTTCTCCCTTAGCCCCACCGCATGTTGCGACGGTACCAATAGCGTCTGTGGTGCTCTGCTTTTCAACTGGTGCTCCACCAGTGCTTTCATTCTCTCGCATTGCCTTAAAACATACTTGATCGCGTCAATGAACTGAGGGTCCCAAATCGCCTGGCTCGATGGCACTAGCGCTATAACAAGCGCCTCAATGTGGGACAAAAAGACAGCGAATCCTTGCAGTGAGACCAAACAATCGTAAGCAGGAGAGCCTGAAAGTCCGACAGTGATGGCGTCCGGAAATAGCATGTTCTTTAACGCCACGGATCTCTCATGCCCAAACTTCAAATTGGTGGTGTATTTGTCTATAATCGGCTCTAGCATATGGAGACAAGATTGCGCGATCCTATGCATAGTTCCTACCGCGCTACTCATCTCCGCATCCGTTCCTTGCACCCGCGGGATAATGTGGTCGCAGATATCGAGCAGGGTCTCGATAGACGAGAAGGTTTCTCCCAGCCAGTATTCCATGAACCGCTCGCGGGGCTCCTCATCGAGAGCGTGACCGCTCTCGACCAAGTGACGGGCTTTCCTCTCAATCCGCTTTGCAGTCTCGGTGATGGGGGCTTTGGCGTGAATTTTGACTTCCCCTGTACGGGTTTGTTGTGCTGCGAATTTGATTATACGCACAGCGCCGGATTTGAACATGGGTTGCTTGGAAACCACGTCCCACTGCTCTATATGGAATTAGCAGAGTTTTCAAATGACAGCCTGGTCATTTAGCTCTCTCAGCTATCATACCTCTTGTTAGCTCGTTTGCTGCTCGGGCTCGGCCATCATGACTGTCAAAGTAGCCATAATGGAAAGGAATGAAAACCTGCTTATCAGCAATCTGGCCGACTCGCACCGGAACTTCAATCTTTCCACGCCTTGACTCAACAAGCACAATCTCGCCCTCAGTCACACCTAGGTCCTTTGCATCGTGTGCGGACACTTGAATAAATGGCTCGGGTTCTGCGTCCTGCAAATCTTTCGTCCTGCCGGTCTTCGTGCGGGTATGGAAATGGCGTGTCAGTCTTCCCGTCGAGAGATGATACGGATAATCTCCATTGACAGGTTCCGTCTCGGGCACATAGTGACAAGCCTTCAAAATAGCCCGTCCTGCCGGGTTGAGATTCTTGTATTGGTCCTCGCTCAATGGGGTCCCAGTTTCCAGATCATGCGTAAAGCTCTCGCAGTAATCTAGGTCTGTGAAGAACTTGCCATCGTCAAACAGCCTCTCTTTTCCGAAGGGATACTCCTTGTTGCACGGCCACTGGATGCCGGACCCACCTTGCAACTTCTCGTACGTTATACCAGAGTAATCGCAGGGTCTTCCTTTAGACACTTTCTTCCAAGCCTCGAAGGCTTCGGAAGGGTGGGTCCAAGGTATCAAAGGCTTGCCATCTCTGTCCCGGAAATCCATGCGTCTGGAGACGTCGCAAAATATTTCAAAATCGGATTTAGCTTCTCCAGGTGGGTTTACCGCTTTCAACGATAAATGGACTGTTCTATCAGCATTTGTGAAGCAGCCAGTCTTCTCTCCCCATGCAGCAGCAGGTAAAACAACGTCTGCAATCGCTGTTGTCTCGGTCGGGAAGATGTCTTGGACAACGACGAATAGGTCCTCTTTCGTCAAGAGTTCCCGGACCATAGGCAAATTTGGTAAGCTCACCATCGGGTTTGTTCCACTAATCCACATCATTTGCATCGAGCCTTGCTTGATAAACTTGAGCATGTTTTCAATATGTGTCGGTTGGCCCCAGTGAGGTAGTGCTTTGTGGTCAATATTCCATAGATCGGCCAGTTCTCTCATATGTGCTTCGTTGCTAAAATTCCGGAATCCGGGGTACTCGCCGTCGCAGCCAGCTTCGCGGTTATTCTGTGCGGTCGGCTGGCCATTCATTTGAAGAACTCCGGCGCCTGGCTTCCCTATATGGCCAAGAAGTAGGTTGATGTTGTTCACTTGACATGCTGATGCTGTCGCTTGGTTTGATTGATATACGCCTTGCAGGCAAGTTGAAAGTAAGGCTTTAGATTTTCCTAGGATATCCGCACAGCGGATGATATCTTCCACGGGCACACCGGTCATGTTTGAGGTCACCTCTGGTGTATACTCCTCGACTACCTCTCTGAGATCATCCACACCAACTGTATGATTCGCGACGTAGCCGTCGTTAATGTAGCCTTTCCTGAACAGTAAATGTTGGATGCCGTTTAGAAGCGCCAGGTTTGTGCCAATACCGGGGGCGAGGTGAAGATGTGCTTCCTTCGCTGAGTTTGTTATTCGCGGATCAATTACAATTAATGTGAGCGGTTTAGGCCCCACTAATCTGTCCAAAATTCTGCTCCATAACACCGTCTGAGTCGCGCTCATATTGTGCCCGACAAGCATAATGCAATCTGTATAATCGATGTCGTTGTATGAGCCTGGTTGGCCGTCAGACCCGAAACTTTCCCGCATCGATGCGGCGGCGGTTGCTGTGCAAAGTCGAGTATTACCATCCCTAGCAGATCCGGTCAGACAGGTCAAGGAACAGGGTATGCCGACATTCTTACATATGGAGAGTTTTAAAGCCGGCTTTGCCTAATAAGGCCAAAGCGTAGTACTCCTCCAGGAAGAGCTGCCCACTCGTATAGAAGCCGATGCCATGGTTCGTCAGTCGTCGTTGAATAGCATGCAGACGCTCGACAATCAAATTCATTGCGGCATCCCAAGTCGAGCGCTCCAACTTTCCATGCCGACGAACCAGTGGATATTTCAAGCGATCCAGATGTTGCAGGGACTTCCATCTGCTCTCATTCAGCTGAAGGCCCATCCTGTCTAGCCATGGCCAGTACAGTCCTTTCTAGCTTACGCATATAGTCCTTTCGGCCCCAGCCGACCATGATTAACTCTGTCGCTCACCCGACCACGAACTGCGACCATTTTCCCATCCTTAACTCCAATGTCCATGCCGCAGCCATTACTGCAGAATATATACGTTAGACTAGTCGCTGGGGGATTCTTTCGATACCATACCTGCACATCAAACAAGCACTTTGCACCCAATGATCTGGCTCATCTATGCGGTGTTCATCGCATCTAGTGGGCCACTCGTGCTCGTAGGGCATCCGCTCCCCCCAGATATCCTCTACTGCATTGCGAATGGAATGCCCCTCTGCCGCTATTATGAATTGGGCTTCTGATCTTGACTTGGCGCTGAGGCAGGGTCTGGAGAAATATGTCAATATGTGAGCAAGAATGGATTTAGCACGAGGGTCCTGTTGGTGGGAAAGGGCAGACCAACAAAGGCGGATGGATATCTCCAAAGTTGGAGCTCCCAGGCCAGTGACAAACCTGCTGCATTGACGTTTTCCCTGACGCCATATGCTGCCCGAACAAACGTGGCGAGGTTCCAATCATCCCGCTAACCCTCATTAGGAATGCTGTTATTTCAAGCTGTGTAAAAGGATCTGCCTCTCGATCTGGCAACTACTGGAGATAATCGGCGAAAGCTTTCTGTGGTTTCTTAGGTGAGAATATTACGAAAACGGTGACGTAAGTCCATTTCCAGTACTCCTTAAGGGCCATTGAACCAAGGAGGAACAACTTGCCGGTGACGTCTTAGGGGTACATGGCTCCCTGGACACCACCCTTTCCACCTGTCGTCCTCGGGTTGGGTTGGGGCGATGGTGGACGCAGGGATTTTTTCTTTTTCTCCATACAAAAGCCCGAGCTCTCGGACGGTGCCGGCATCGTACAGCGTTAGCCACTAGTTTCGCAAGAAATTATTAGTAAGCTCGTCACCTGTAGCTCTTATTTCCGGTCACGATTTCGTACATTAGGCACGAGGGTTTCCATTACAAACCTGCGTAGATAGAAAATCGACGTGTGATGTAATGCCACTCGTCGTCTCAGATTTCATGATTCTTTCCCCTGAAATATCGAGCCAGCTACAGCACTCAATTGTATTTTATTACCAGCTTCTTTTAGGCAGAGCCAGATCGCATCACGAACTGCTGGCCAACCGAAAGGTAGGAGCTTACACCGGGCCTCCAATCTGGAATTCTATCTAATTAAAAGGACCGAGGCGGTAAAGATAAAGAAGTATGGGAGCGCTGCGCATCTTCTTCCATGATCTCGGTAATTAAACAGCCTCGTAATCACGCTGCTTGATGGGCAATACTAGCTACGAGCGATAGGGCATTCGACACATGAAAACTTATAATTCTAAATTTTGATTAAACGAAAATCATAACTAGTACCTTAAGTGCTGTTCAGTCTTCTTTAAGAACTTCATTTTGAGACCCTATATACTCTGACTAAAAATTAATCTTGGTGACTTTCTTCAAAAGAGGATAGAGACTATTAATCACTTATGTATTAGTCTCCGAGAGCTGAACTTATTACACTTTAGGCGGTACGATTCTAGACGCTGCTTACCTCCTCTCTTGACGACGTCCCTGCGTACAGTGATTGTGTCTAGTCATAAATGTAGTGATCTCCATCCTCTACGTTGAAAGGATTAGGGTAAGAGTTAAGGGGCACCTACATTATAACACGTAAGGTAGTGTTCAACACCTTCACCTTTTGTCTAGTGTTCTATCAATATAGAGCATACCTTAGACGAAAAGCAGTCCCATTCCATCAGAGTTTCCCAAATCGTAGCAATAAAACTGAGACTCAGTACCCAAAACATTTCGGTGACTTAAAATATCCTTGTTGAATGAAAAATAGGAGAGTTATCACGGCTCGAGTAGGAACGGCAAGAGACGAGCAAAGGAAGTGGCAGGGAAAATCTTCTAAAAACATGGGAATTCTCATTGATTTTTGAATTTAAGGCATAGCCTGAGATAGAAATAAGAAACTAAAGGAGCAAGCCACAAACAGAAAGGTTCAGCCGATGTGTGGCTTTCGACCGGGAAATGGAAAAGTGGGGATTATGGTGGTATTTAATTGGACAGGACTTACACTTCCTGCACCATGTCGATTCAAGCTTATTGAATGGTGCTCTTCACCGGAGAAAGTAACCGGGTGCATGGGAGTTGATTGCTCTTAGGGTGGCATCATTCATAATAACTTAGAGCTGGTCTTGTCGACCTTTCATGCGTGTGTCATTCAGCACTGCTTGGTCCCCAGTCTTAGCGTCGGCTAAATATTCCTAACTAGTTCTAGCCCTTTCAGGTTCTTGATAATCAAGTCGCATGCGCGGGCACTTCCTGCTGCCAATCTAATCAGTCATGTAGCTCAAGGGGGCATCAAAGGGGTACTTCCTGCCCCGATGCAAAGGCACATGGCGATAGACTCAGCTATTTCTACCTTCACACCCGTTACAATAGGTGTCCCAGCCCTCCGAGTAGCCCTGCCTCGAAGCTCACGTTCGTACGAGTTTATGCGTCGCGCCTCAGAGCGGCCAGTTTACTCCGGACAGGCACATTGTGGTTTCTTTCGCCTGGCTGAGGGAATCCTTCAACAGATACTCCCTTCCGAAATAATACACAATGTGTACTACCACCGAAGTGGAACATACCCAACTCGTCACCTTTCTTTAAATGCTGGCCCTCTTTCACCGTCGTGTCGCATGTTGAAACTTCTGCCATTCCAACGCCGAGAAAGCACATCAATCCAATTGCTGGATTATCTGCCTTGATAAAGATAATGGATCGTGTTGCAACTGCAGTCAAATATCCTTGAGATATTGTTTCACCTTCCATTGACGCCCCCCTACTTTCCGTGAAGTCCTCGAACATTGGCTCAGAATAATATGTACCCTGAATAAGGCGGATTTTAACTACTTTCCCACTCACGGGCGAGTGCCAACGATGATAGCTGAGCGCAGAAAGAAAAGCTTGATAGACGGTTCCACCAACGAACTGCTCTGTCAATTCATCTTGTGCAAGCATGTCGTACAGGGAGTATGGCTGTCCTTTAAGCCAGAAGCTGTCGCGTAAACCGACATCACTTGCAACCATGAAAGGCAGAGACTCGCAGCAATTAGCAATGACATCGTCATCTTCCGGATCAGCGACCGTGCGAACACCTGCACGAAACGTGCGTGTGAAAAACTCGTCCCACGAATTGAATCCATATCGCGGCTGGGATGGATCACAATGGAACAAGTCTTCAAATCTGTGGGATGATATGCCAACGTTGCCAACGGATGTGAGACTTCTCACACCCTCTTCTCCAAACCAACCGTAACTCGCTTTGTCAAGCACATAGGCTGAGTCTTCGGATTTCAGGAATTCGCCCCATGCATCGAGCACCTTCTTGAGCATCTGATTCACATCGGGGTCGAGGAAGACGGCGAAGCCAGATGCCGTACCCATCGGCCAGTCAAGTATGGCGTTAATAGGTAAGCCAACTAGGCCAACACGATGAGATTTGTCATTCCAAGACGGAGCGGTGGTGAGAATGTAATTGAGGACTCTGAGCATATGATCGTGATCTCTGATTTGGCGATGTCCTATTGGGTCATGGTTATACGGCTTCTTCTTTGGGATCTGATTGAACATTTCCGAAAAAAGAAGGAAAACTCGCGTGTTTGTTTCAATCATATGCTTGAACTCCTTCAAAACAGGAACCAATTCCCTCGGCTCAGCACTAACGCAGTCTATAATGCCGTTTAGCCATTCCTTGTGAACTCGATAATCTTGAGGCATCCATTGTCCCACCCTAGAAACTATCAGTATGAGAGGATATGGGGCCAAAAGCATTTACCTGTAAACTTGATATTCTTCTGGCACGTCGATATGGCTGTCGTCTGCTATCATTTTTGCTGATGAAGGTAATCACTTTCCAGTCTCAGATAATGTTAGAGAAGACTAGTATTTACTGGTGAAAGGTCAACAATTAGTCGGCAACTTACAAAGAGATGTCCAAAGCTCGAAATCTAGAAAAGAAAGTCTCAGAGAGGAAGGACGTCATGGGCATGGGCCATGACATATAATGTACACGTAATCATCGTCGTGAGAGTGCAATTGTGATATAAGGGTCGTCGATCCAGACCAGGGCCCGACACACCAACTCACCGACTGTCTCCATTCGCACTGATCTATCAAGTATGGTCCCTAAAAAGCTTGATATAAGAGATTTCTAGAAGTATCGGCTGTTAGAGGAAGCCCGATACCCGGCGATTCGCTAGTGGACTGGGCAACAAATTGCTTGCGTTTGCAGTGTCACTTGCAGCTGTAGTATACCTAAGTTCAACAGCAATAAAATGACATCCGTTTGTAATTCGTCATGGCGATTTCCTATGTTTCGTTTCATTGCAGCCAAGAATCATCGGGTCTTCGGCATGCCTACTTGCATTATTTGCATTCTGCATGGATAGATGATGGAGTTCAGCCGGGACTACCAGTAAATTGTTCTCCGACTGGTCCGTCACCATCGAACAGACTCGGTTTCTTGCCCTGAGTGCTCTCTGCAGTGGACCGTGCGCTTCCACCGATTGCACCATCGGACGTGAGTTCCCAGAGCCCTCTTCGCTCATTCTCGATCCAATGGGCCCTTTGTTTGCGACGAGTTAAAAGGTCGCGTAAGAGTTCATCCCTACATTGCCTGATTAGACACAATATTGTTGCCCAGCTAGGCTTAAAGTTCAACGCCGGACGCAACGATGGTTCTCATAACATCGCTCAAGAGCTCGCTGAGAACTTTTGCACAATCGCAGCAATACCCGGCCATTCTTCTGACAGCAAAGGCCGCTTGATTTGTGGATATGCTGCAATAACAGTCGCGTTCGATCGGGGTCTTGGCCAAAATAGCTAGTTTGAGACCCTTCGTCATTCCGTGCGACCTTCTGACAGCGTGATGTATGCATGAACACAATGTGTTGTGTTCATTGGTCGGAAGGGTCAAAGCCATTTCGCGGAGGCGCATTCTGGTAGTAGTAGTTACTCTTGGCGGCATTCAGCCCCACAATGAGGTAAATTATTTAGAGTATTTACTGGACAATTGTATGTTTTGCGGAAAACATTACCGTCGAGCTGTTAGCCCTGCATTCTCATCCTAGTAACCCCTACGTCAAACTGACGTCGTCAAGCTTTATTCACGATGCAGCGGATTCAGGCACAGAAGTCTCAATGTTTGAGTTCATTCATCTTCAAGCTGAGCATTTGAAGTCTATTTGCAATGTAATCCAATCCTTATCGACAGCTATACAGTTGGTGTCACCCAAAAAGTGTTTGTACAGTAGTCCATTGCCAGAATGGGCCGAGCATTGATTTGACCTGGGCGTTGCCACTCACTGAGTCCAGGTGACCTCACTCAAATCTCCTATAGGATTTGACAAGCCCGTGCATGGCTGAGGTCTACAACTCGAGTAAATTCGACCTATCGATCGGGTAAGCCAGTACTGGATGCTGTAGTGGCTTTCCCTGATAGTGAGAAAAGTGTAGGACCATTGATTCTCTGGGGTCACAAAGAATCAAAGCGTTGGTTACCTCTGTACACATTCATCTGAAATACCTTATTTCGAAAAAGCACAGAAAAGCCATTCTCTCCATGGGCTAGAATGCTTCGGTCACGATCTTCGAAACTCCTGATTTGGCTATGCTGACTGTTCGCTCTCACGATTACTGCCGAATAAATTTGGGGTCAAAGGGAGATTTCGCGGCAACAGTTAGCAAGTCCTAACATTGATATTCCACAAAGACGTGTGACGATAAGAACTGTGGTCGGCAAAAGATCATCGTGGCGTTCAATAGCAAAGACCGCCGCCAGGACGGGACGCAAAAGGCCCATACGAGAAAGTGGGTAGTCGGATGACCATTGAACTCGCTAAGTGAGACCACACAAGGAAGAGGATTCCGGTTGACAGCTAAATCGACCCGCAAGTTGCCTGTTCGCTGGTAAAATAGATGATAGAGCGACCAATTGGCGCGAGTTTGGCTATCATTGTGGCGCGTCAGGCTCTTGACTAGTTACAGCCATCATACCCCTCGTCTTATGTTGATTCTCGGGATTTAGATTAAAACTTGCTTTTATTTTCCAAATTTACATCCTCAAGCATTTCGACATCATTCAGAGAAAGCAGTGCGAAATCAGAACACATCAACTTTTTTATGCCCATTATTATGGACTGAAGTACACGATACTGCGCTGGTGAAGACCTGTACCTGTTCCTTCACTGGCCATGTCTTACTTCAGAGCTTTACAGTTCAAGTCCGCGAGAAACCTGCGCCTTCAGGATATGGGCCGTCAAAGCTGTCGAAGCTGGCGATGGCTTACAACCCAGACCAATCCAAAGGCACACGATATCCCAGATATCCCAACAGTCAGTGCCCAAAGCACTGAAGCTTCTGTTCACGCTATACTCATTTATTCATGCAGGATGACGATTCGCCTTTCAGTGGCCCTATTGCTGAGGACTGCTATGAGACGTTCAAGCTGGATCGCCCGCCATATTCATTAACCGATTTGACGTATTCAGTAGACACATGGAAACATCGGCGGATCAACTGTACATGCGACGCCAAATTCGAGGCTTCTGTCACCTTTCAGCTGGCCAAGAGGCTATTGCTGTGGGCATAGAACACGCAATGGGCTCAGATGACAAGTTTATCACGGCTTACAGATGCCATGGAAACACACTGATGCGAGGAGGCAGCGTCAAATCCATCATCGGCAAACTGCTCGGTCGGCGTGGAGGCATTTCTCAGGGCAAGGGAGGATCCATGCACATGTTTGCTCGGAACTACTTTGGTGGGAACAGTATCGTAGGAGCTGCGACTCCTGTTGGGGCCGGCGTTGCGTTCGCGCAGCAGTACAACAATTAACGTGCAATCACCATCAACAATTACGGAGACGGGGCTGCAAATCAGGGGCAGATCCATGAGGCTTTCAACATGGCCAAGCTTTGGAACCTTCCCGTCATTTTTGGCTGCGAAGAGTGAGTCACGACTCACCATCCATCATTAGTAGTCTAAAGTATATGCTAACGACAACGACGACAATTGCAGACAACCAATATGGGATGGGTACATCTACCGAATGGGCGTAAGCGATGACGGAATACTTCAAACGAGGTCACTATATTCCCGGACTGAAGATTGACGGCATGGACGTTCTGGCAGTGCTATCGGCAATCGCACACGGCAGACAATGGATCCTAGAAGGGAATGGTCCTCTCGTGTATGAGTTCATCACGTATCGCTATGCTGGGCACTCAATGTCCGATCCAGTCACGACATATCGGACACGTGACGAGATCCAAGACATGCGCAAGACGAACGATCCTATCGACCGCCTAAAGGCAAGGCTGATTGAATGGAATGTTGCTAACGAGAAGGAGCTGAAAGAAATTGACAAGGGAATAAGAGCATACGTCAATCAGGAAGTTGCCGACGCAGAGGAAATGGCCGAACCCAATCCGGTCCCGGCCGTCTTATTCGAGGACATTTATGTACGCAGTAGCGAGCCTGCTTTTCTGAGACGGAGGACTCCGGATGAAACATACTACTACTAAAATGTGACTCGTGGGTCCTAATTGAGAGAATAGTTAATAGCTGGAGTGTTATCTCTCCAGTCAGCCCACCATCACGGTTCAACAGGTAAGACCATGAAGATCCTACGATTTAAGCAGAGTGTTAGCGCCATAGTACATATCGCTGTTGGATTTCTTGGTCTTCCAGTTTACCACCTCGAATGGTTGTTGGAGAAATGAACATGGATTTGGCATGTCCCGAGGACATCTGGCAAGCTGACATTGTCCGAAAAAGGCTTTTCATTCATTCAATCTCGAACGTCTGACCTGTTGTACAGCGGGAGATTTTCGCTATGCAAATTGCCGGGAATCGCTTTACTAGAAGGACTTGACTTTGAATAATTGCGCCAAATCGACAGCTTGGGCGAAGATGGAAGCATCAGACCAGCTTAAGTTTGTCAACGGAACCGCCGACATGCGGAGCATGGTCCTGTCCAAATAGTTTAGTGCCTCCACATCATACCAGCACCCAAATGATCGCTAATGCTCGCATATCTGGATGTACTAATGAGCTAGGAGACCGTGGAATCCTGACAGTGCAATGTTTGTTCGAGCTAATGCCGCATTGCGCCGCACGCCAGCTCCTTCACTGTTCGACTCTAGTATTCACGCTACTGCGCCTAGATCTGAGCATTTAGCTGATGCATCCGTTTAATTACCGTCCCAAAGGTTTGAGAAGGCAAGTCTAATTGTTGTAATTAAATATCAGGTTGACACAGTAATGGGTGAAGCAATTTTTATAGCCCTTTTGATGTTCTGAAACTAGAACCTTGTGATGTCCCGCCCAAACAGCCAATTCAGCGCCCAGTAAACCAGAATAAGACACTTGTTCCTTCAACTGACACTCATATTCAGATATGCCGCTCGCCAGATTACCCAGACCAGCCATCCTTTCATCACCCTCCTGTTGCTCTCGCCACCCTGCTTGATGGCCTTCCAGTCGCCGATGTAGGCCATGGCACCCAAATTGTTGAATTCGAACCTCTCGTGCGCCCAATCCCCCCGGTTGAGATGGTTAGCGAGCCAAATGGCTTTCTGATTCGCAACTTGCGCGGTGGCTGGGAGGGGCCGATTTTCGAAGACCGCGCAGTCGCCGATGGCGAAGACAAAAGGGAGACAGCCTTGTGGGGAAAGCGATCGTGATGACTGTGGTGAACCGGCGGTCCCAACCTTGGTAGAAGAGTCAGGATGGGATGGAGAAGCTGGAGACGAGGACACCGTAGCGGTTCGGACACGGAGATGCTCATCCGTGAGGAGACCTCCAGTCTTAGGATCCTTTAGCACTTTGAAAGGTCCTCGCTGCGCCGAGCTACTCGAATCGGCAGAGTAAGTGAATACTTGATCCGTCAAGTGCTGGACAAAGGGGTTCTGCATAAGGCCAGTACTCCAGACCACTATCCCAACACCGATTTCTTTGTCTGGAACCTCCTTAATCTTCAGTTTAAAGCCGCCTTGAATATCGTCGTCGGGACGGATGGACTGGATATGATGCGCTGTCTTCACCTCAATGCCTTCGCGGGCGAATCTATCCAAAGCGTAATTTGAGAGCTGTTTGTCGAACATTGGAAGCACCCTAGGAACTACATCGTAAACAGTGATCTTCACGAAAGGCATTAAGTCGGGGTAGTCCTTGCTCAAATCATCATGCACGAGATCATGCAATTCCGCAGCAAATTCAACACCTGTTGGCCCGCCCCCAACAATTGCGAAATGCAGAAGGTTTTCTTTCTGCTCAGTGTTTGCGACCGGCGTGGCAGCCTTCTCGAAGCACTGCAGCACTCTTTGTCGAATTCTCCTGGCATCACCAACATCTCTGAGAAAGTTTGCATGATACTTTACTCCTTCGATCCCGAATGTCTGGCTATAACAACCCACTGCAATCACTAATTTGTCGAACTGGACGTCGAACACGGCTCCCTTACCTGGCCTCTGTTCAAGTACTCCCATAGAGGCACAGTCCACGGCCGGAAACATCTGCGAGGAAAATTCATCCGCGGTGTTAGCTTCTACTCTGACCTTCTTATTGGCAAAATCGATCTTGTCCGCCCAACCTTGATGAAAGGCGTCAAGACCAAGCCGCCTCACGGATTCCAGTGTGGCACGAAATTCAAGTGTACCGACCGCCGTACTGGCAAGAAGCGGAGTGAAGACAAAGTAGGAGCGCGGTGATATGATTGTTCGAGAGTACTTTTGAGGATCAAGTTTGCGAGCAAGTGTGTAATCCGCCCAACTGGAGCCAAGGATGACGACTCGTTCTCGATCTATTCTCGTTATTGAGGAGTCAGAAAAGAGCACAAAAAAGAAGTAATGCCAAAGAAATGTGTGATTAAGTGGCGTGAAAACTTAAGCCAGATCAAGGGCGCGGAGAAGGGCAAAATCCGCGCGTCTAGGCGCCGTGCCAATAACGGTGGCAGCAACATGCACCCGTAAATGGTGGACACGTCTCGAACCGCAAAGAGCATATAGCTGGCTGATGGGACGCGTTGTCGGCTCACCGCACCAAACATCTGTGCCAAACACGAGTCTTTGTACACAGTCAGACTTGTGCTGATGGCCGACACGCCCAGAAGTTTGATAATCGACGGCGAGATAGAAGGGAAAACTCTGGGAGAACGGTCTGCGAAAGAGTCGATGGCATTGGCGGTCGTGTAGGTGCCGAAGTAGACAGTAAAAAGAAGTCTTGTTGGGCGTGAACTCAAGAAATGGAATGGTGATCGAATAATTGGTCGGATGTTGTCTCATAAGAGTGATCGCAAGGATGTGCGCTGGGGCGATGCATTCATTTTAATGATAGATCTGCGCAAATACTCAGAGATTCGTAGCAGTGGGCCAACCAAACAAGCTGTGACGCGTTCCGCTGCACTTCCCCAAGCCTTGCTTGCTACAAGAAAATAGAACACCGCAAAATGACGACGGGACTAGAGAACTTACGAATCAATCACAGCAACCAACGGAGAAATAGCTGAAGCTGCTACTGCAGCAGCGCCAATGTCGCAGAAGCTGGCTGAAATCGGGGACAATGAGGTGTCGGCCATGGTATCGTTCAGAGCTTGTGCTCAACTGGTGACTCTATCGACACGAACCCAGAAATCGAGCAGGCTACATATTCATGCTCACCACCTCTTCCCGATTGCGGGACCCTGGTGTGCCGGGTTCGTTCCCGACTTTAAACGCCAAGGGTTCCCCTTGACATCAGTTCTTACCCTTTCCTGCACTTTGTTCTCGTCGGCAGCGTCTCTTCCCCCTCCACTCTCTTGTTGGCGACCACAATCAATTTAATGATGAACACTCGCACCCTCGCAACACTGAAGTTTGAGATATAGTTGCGTAAACGTTGCACGCTGAATGATATCCACTCTGATCCTTCTACTCTAGCTCCACCTCGCCGCTTTAATCTCCTCCCTATAAACTTCTGACTCTCGCCCTTCGGCATCACACTCTAAGTGTGCACCCTAGGCACATCGACTAGATTAAACGCTACGGTCGGTCAAAGGTCTCGTCGGCCGTAATGCCTTTTCTCCTTTGCACCTAGCTGCCACGTCCTAGACAGTGATCCGGCCCTCCTCGCGGATAGACACCCTAATCGCCTACCGTATCATGGCCCTCAGGGTAGGGATCACGATATCATCAATAGCGTAAGCCTTTAACCCTAATTTATATATAATACACCTACATTACCCTCTCTTCTCCCACTATTCACTACATAAATCGAATTTAAGCACTCTTTAAAGAGTAAGTTCTATTATCTCAATTAAAGCTAATTATATAAACTAAATCTCTAACGCTCGTCTAGATACTGCTCCGTCGTCCACCTCAACGCTCCTAATATCTTGTGAGAATGCATTCCGGCGAGGATATAGAACTTCCTCCACTGAATGTTGAAGACTTACACTATCAAAAAGACGAGTACGGTAACTATATACTGGCGGCAGTTAAGCTAATTGTATATCTTGTGAATATAGCGTCGGATAGATTCCTAGGTCCTAAGATAGATCTTTGTGGCACGGGTCGATTAAGTACGCCGTGAAGGGACGTGTAGGCTAAAGGAGACTACAGTTCATTGAAGGGTCCTTAACGAAGGAGTATAGCTTGGATAACACGGATACGGAGAAGCCTATACTCGAAGCCGAGGAGTTTATAGAGCTAATCCGCTATCATTAAGCCTCCGACATCAACGTCTTCCAAAACGAACGCCAGAGGTTGCAACTAGCGGCGATCCTATTGCTCCCAGCTTTTACGGGTCGCGACCTCACGCCTTACTCTGCATCACGTACCGCGATCTCGACCTCTACCTCGAGAGGGATAAAGAGACAAACGCCCACCAGATTAAATTAGGAGTGAAGTTAACGAAACTAAGTCCGGCAAGAAGAGAAAACGACCGTAAGTCCTGGAACTAGTCGATTCACTTCGCCCGAGGAAACCCAATCTGGAGACGTTCCAAGCAGATACTCAGATTCTCCATGCTCATAGCAAAATGCGTGTTCGTATGCTGCAGGACGGACCCTAGAATTCGCAAAAGACGGTCCGACTGTGTCTGGTCCAAGGGGAAGGTTGATCGTGCTAGAGGCCTCTAGTTCAGACTGGTCGTCTCCCTTGTGACCGAGCAGGATTTCCTGATAAGGTGCGAAAGGGCCAAGCTGTTCGTTCATTGCGAACGAGTTCGCCCACATTATGGATACTGATAAACTCCTCGGCGTCAGATCAAGTCATGATTCGTGCGCTGATCTTTTTTAGTCAGTGAAAGTTAAACAAGCTAGGCTAGTGACGGAAGAACAAGGATGAACCTGCTCCGGCCACATCAAGAGTCTGCTGTCTGTCGATGAGGCATCCAGACTCCCCCTGATTCGGGAAAGGCTGCGTTTCGGAGTGCTTCGAGCTCGCCCAAATACTTGGGGTGACGCTAGTGTCCGCCGCCTGAGTATCGCAATGTTGCCGATGGACGGTCAAGAGGGGCCCGGTTGGGGCGAGACCGATGACCGCCCTGGGTAGTGGGGACGCGTTTCGAGCGAAACCTTCGTGCATTCCTCACATGAGCTTGACAAGTGTCAACCATGATGAGCAGTGTGTGGTTTCGGTGGAAGGCAGCGTCCGAAGAATAAGAAGAGAGAGTCCAGATGTCTAGAAAAGATGAAGAAGGCAAAGTAGAGCAAGGAAAGGAGAGGCAGAGGCTCAACGCCATACTCGTCAATCACTTGCTAAAGAGTCTGTCTGCTGCGCCCGGTGGCCCTTCCGACGAGGGTAAAGCTGATAGGGAGGCAAAAGGAAGCTAATCAACCTCCGAGGACGACTCCTACGACATTCTTAGCTCCCAACGGCCGCTCTGAGGCGGTGCCTCGACCTGGTGAACCACAGAGATCCACTGCTCCAAGTTTCCTGGCCTGACCCTTAGGGTCGATGGGTGGTCGACAGCTTTTGGACTTGATTGCGCGGCCGAAAGTCGACATTATCCTCTTCTCGTCCAGGGAAGGATATCTCCAACTCTGCAAGCATCGAATATACTTGAGAGAAGATAGAGTCTCGAGCAAGTCTGACATGATGATCACGACGGCATTCCCAGCAGGGAGATAAGCTCAACACTTTCAGCTGATTGTAGGGCAAACCACCGTAATCATTTCTTGCAAAGGATTGCTGCCCGGTGTCCGTCTGCCTCTCATTGTTGGTCTAACTCGCTACTTTCTGCATTCCTGCTGGGTGATTTCAAATTATCTGGCTGTCAGGTTGCTGGCGGGATCGTAACCGCTTGGTGACTTTCTACGCATGGCTGCTGGCGTTCACCGTGCGGCAACATACGTACTCAGGGCCTCTGGCTCGCCCAGCACAATAAGCCAGGATACCACCGACCCGGGCAGTCAACCCAATAAAGGAGAGAAGGGGGCTGATCAGGCTTGCGTGGCAGCGGTGAAACCAACAGGCTCTGAAGGTATAAAGGGGCGGTCGCTCCATGGCTCCAACCTTCGCCCTCTTTCCTTTTGCCAATCTCTACCATCGCACCAGAGCCTTTCGATACGGCCGAAATGCAACCAACTCTCAACCTGGATCATTTTCTCGATGACGATGACTGTGACATTCTGGTCGAATACGACTCGGTTGTGGACGCTGCTCTTGATATGAGAAGGAAGTTCTCCTCGGTATTGAGGCAGGCGCGGCAATTAAAGACGACATTGCAAGACAAACAAGCCGAACTCGAACGTGAACGACAGCGACTGAATATTCGAGAAATCGGCGAAACTAATCGAAACAAGCTCAGACAACAAAGCCGCAGATTGCGACAGTGTAAAGATGACAACAAATCGCTGCGCCTCCGGAATCGAGAACTGGCCAATGACCTGGAGGTTGCGCGAAAGGAACTGGAAAGGGTCGATCATCTTCGATGCAACATTTGCACGGTGGCGTTCAAGAATGCCATACTTCCATGTGGCCACACTGCCTGTAGAGAATGTTTAGGCTTATGGCTCGGCCAAGGGAAGGGCTGTCCGTGGTGCAGGCGAAGCTTTGAAGCAGGTGATATCCGAGATATCTACCTTGGGTCTAGCAGTGAGACTTGGGCTGCTCCTGGGGATGATAGTGACGTGACGGATATTATATCGCTGACTAGCGAAAGAGAGCAGAAAGCATCCAGATTCGAGAGCCACAGCGCAGCTTGGAAGCCAGGGAGGGAGGAAAAGGGGAG
>Ga0105239_10003287_pt1 | contig 19942 bp, 2 predicted proteins | sample KBSC44metaG_FD_92761 | JGI IMG/M metagenome (GOLD analysis project Ga0105239, IMG submission 92761) | Corn rhizosphere microbial communities from Kellogg Biological Station, Michigan, USA - KBS C4-4 metaG | ecosystem: Host-associated > Plants > Roots > Rhizosphere > Soil | place: Michigan, USA...
CGCGCGCGGCGCCGGCGAAGTAGCGGAAATGGTCGATAGCCAGGGGCAGGTCGGCCGCGGTCGTTTCCCGGATCGGCTTGCCGTTGTCCCAGGTTTCGGCGCAGGCGAGAAGATCGAGGTTCTCCTCCATGCGATCGGCGATGCGGTTGAGGATAAGCGACCGCTCTGCCACGCTGGTGCGTCCCCACGCGTCCTTGGCGGCATGGGCCGCATCCAGGGCCGCCTCGATGTCCTGGGCATCCGAGCGCGCCACCTCGCACAGCAGTTGACCGTTCACGGGGGAGTGGTTCTCGAAGTAGCGGCCGGAACGGGGTTCGGTCCATTTGCCGCCGATGAAATTGCCGTAACGCTTGTCGAAGGGCGCCTTGACCGAGCGTGAGAATTCAACCTTGTTCATGTGTCTTCCTCCCAAAGCTGACGTCGCGGGATGCGACGCTTCGGAAGAGACTTGCGATTTATGCCGTCGATGTCACCGCCCCGGAGACAGCCGGTGGACGGGATGTGTCGCAGAATTGCGACAGTCCCGTGAGGTTTCGAATGGTCAGTGCGACCTGTGGACGTCCAGGCGATTGAGCTTGCGGTGCAGCGTCGCCCGGCTGATGCCAAGCGCCTGGGCCGCGGCCGAGACGTTTCCGTCCGCCCGCGCCAGCGCCCGCTGCAAAACGCCGCGCTCCGCCTCCGCAAGGACTTCGGCGCCAGCCCAGCCGAGCAGATCGGCCGCGGGCATCGGCTTGTCCAGGCACTGCTGCGTAATGCCGAGAGCAAGGCGAGCCGACCGGGTCGCGCCGACCACCAGGTCGTCGCCATCTATGGCGATCAGTGCGCCGGAGCCTTTGTCGGCCACCGGGGCCAGCAGAATGCGCGCCTTGGGGAATGCCATTTTGAAGTTCTCTGCCTCGATCCGACGCGCCGCGTCGACAACGGCCAAAGAAATAAGGTTGGCAAAAGCTTCGGTCAGGTCAGCGCGGCAGGAAGACACGTCAAGCGCGGCCACCAGATCTCCCTGGTGATCGTAGATCGGAGCCGTGGTGCAACTGAGCCCCGTATTGCGCGTATGGAAATGCTGGTCGCGGTGGATCGTCAGCGCGCGCTGTTCCACCAGACAAGTGCCGATACCGTTGGTGCCTTCGCTTTGTTCGTTCCAGACGGAGCCCGTCCACAACCCCCAGGAATGAAACGTCTCGTCATCCACCGGGGCGCCGCGCCGTTCGACCGGCACGCCGTCACGATCGGCAAGGAGAACACAGCACCCGACGCCGCCCACCGCAAGATAGAGCCGGTCCAGACTTGATTGGGCGGCCCGGACGAGTGGTTCGATGCGTTGTCGGGCCTGCCCCAGTTCCGTCTCCGTGAGATAGCGTGGGGAACTGCAGTCGGCTGGATCAAGCCGATGCAAATTGGAAGACCGTCGCCAGGACGCGACCAGCGCGGACTTCGCCGCCGCATCCGAAGCGATCGCGGCCTGAATGCGGTCGGCATGATGACCCGATAGGTCCTCGCCCATGCTATCCTCCCAAACCCAAGTCTTTCCTTCTGCTCCTGGACCATCGCTGCCTCAAGACAAGGTAGCGCTGGTGTCATGCCAGGTTCGGCTTTCAATCAGGACACTGTCAATTCGACAGAAGGATCAGAAGAGGATTCATCGAACTGCGATATCCGGGCCAAGCCATAGCCGCCGAGAACGCTCTTTGCTCCCAGGCTCCCTTTGGTCGGTCTAAATGCCTAGCAGAACCAGCTGGGCGTTCATTGATCGAGAGCAAAGATCCGCGAATTACGGCCTGCCGCACAAATCGCCGCCCCTGCGGAACCATATGGAAAGAGGCAGGAAAATTTTTGGTGCTGCAACCACTACGAAGGCGAGGAGCATCACCTTCGTAGTGGGTCGCAGGAATGGATATCGCTGGTGCGGCACCTGTCGCTCCAGTTGCCGGAATGCGAACGCTCCAACCTCAGTCAAACATCGACGACCATCGCTATGGCACGAACGTTATTTCTTGGGTGCGATGTCGGCACGTCAAGCGTGGCATCGATGCGGCCGGAAGCCAGGTCAAGGAGGATGGCGTTGGTGGTCTTGTATCAACCACGACGCCAGCGAAGTACTTTTCCAGGAACCGAACCTGGGTTGTCGAGGTCTGCACGCCGATGACCTTGCCCTGCAGCAAGGGCTTGAGCGCGGCGATAGCCTTGTCAGCGCCCGCCGCATCGGTGTCGAGCAAGTACGAGGTATCGCTTCCGCCAATTTGCATCAGATCCATTCGAAAATTTGGCGTGCGTTTGCTTATGGCATCCACCCCCCAGCGGATGGCTGCCCGTTACGATGCGCGACATTCGTGCCGAGCTCGTTCTTCACGTCTTCTCTCCTGCCGTAACGGAAACCGCGAAAGGAAATTATAAGCCATGACAACCGAATACTTCAACGGACGCATTCCATTTCCATACTTGCGAGATTAAGTTAAGAAAAAAATTTAAAATTGGAGGTATACATCATTCTGTTGATATGAATGCTTTCGTTAAGAAACGATTTATGGTTCTTAAACCAGTTATAAATCAATATGTACGTGTATATTCTATATTGTCACAAATTTTACATAAAAATAGACTCATCGCGGTTTCGTGATCGCCTTGACTCAAGAATTTTCGGATGTACGTTAGCTTGCGGTCAATTAGCCAAAGCTGATATATTAGGGGGGCAAAATGAACATTTTGTCGAGGCCAGCTTTTTTTGAGGCATTTCAGAAGAGATTAGCCAGCAAAGAAGAGACGCCAGTCCCTGGTGTATTTGGTCGTTGGTTGGCGAGTTCGCTGTTGCGGCGCTCGCCGGGGCGAGCCCGACGGCCCAGCAAGACATCAGATCTGCCGAACCTGGCGCTTGAAGCGCTTGAACCCCGTTATCTGCTGTCGGCCGACGTCTTGCCTTTCGCAGTCGACATGAATGACCTGGCCGGCGCCGACTATTCGTTGCGCTATGATAATCTGATCCAGGCGATCCAGGTCTACGACAACAAGACAAATACGTTGGTCGATCAGCGCAACGCGCAGCAGGTCGACTATATCGTCGTGCGCGGCACCGCTGCCGACGACAAGCTCACCATCGATTTCGGCGAGAACTTCCTGGCGGCGCTCGACGTGCGCTTCGATGGCGGTGCCGGCAACGACACGCTTGCCATGACGGGTGGTAGCTTCGACGCGGTCCGGCTGGCGACTGATAGCGACCAGTCAGGTAGCATTACCGCGCAAGCCGGCGCCTTGACCCATAGCATTGGCCTGGCGAGCGTTGGCGCCGTCGAGGACAACACGGCCGCCAACCAGCGCATTTATGCCGACACTTCCGGGCAGGCCCGGGTGATCCGCATCGGAGGTTCAGATGGTTCCAATGGCAGTCTGGCGGTGCTTGACGCTGGACCATTCAACAATCTGATCACCTACAGATTCGCAATTCCGGCGGTCTCGTTGACCGTCGACGCGGGCGCGGGCGACGACAGCTTTGTGTTGCACGAAATCGACCCCGCTCTGGCCGGCAGGGTTTTGTTGAGTGGCGGCGCCGGCAGCGACGCCGTGATCGGGCCCCCGCAAGACACCGACTGGCATCTCATCGGCGACGGTTCGGGTGATGTTGCTGGGGTGTCCTTCGTTACGGTCGAGAACCTGATCGGTTCCGCTGGCAACGAGGACACCTTTTTTGTTGGCGCGGCCGGAAAATTGAGTGGCGTCATGGCCGGCGGCGATGCCGGCTTCGACAGCATGGTTCTCGACGGCGGCACCTTCTCCTCGGTGAAGTACGTAGCCACCGGGCAGACGTCGGGCACAATCACGCGTGACGGTGTCGTGCTTCGCTATGACGGGCTCGAACCGATCATCGACAACAGTGTCGTTGCGGACCGGGTCATCATAACCAGCAATGCCGACGATGAAGCGACCCTGACCGATAATGGCGCGACGCTGACGCTGTCGTCGGACACCTTCATTCCGACATTCGAGTCGATCACTTTCAACAAACCCAGCACCAGCCTGACCATCAATCTCGGCGATGATCTGGGCATCCCCATTTTTTCAAAGGATACCTTAACCATCAATGCGGTGAACCTCGGTTCGGCCGCGTTCTTCGTCAACGGCCAGGATGGCAAGGACGAGGTGACGATATCCGGGGCGCTGACTGCCGGCGCGGTTACCGTCAATGCCGAGAAGATCAGCGTTTCCAGCACGATCAATGCCAGTTCGGTGACCTTGACGGCAGCGGCGGCGGACGATGGAAAAATCACGGGTGGCGCGTATTTCGCGACCCCGGAGGCGATCATCGACCTGACCGGCGCCACGATCATCGTGACCGGTGCCGCTCAATTCTCTGCAACCGCGACCGCCAATGTCGAAGCCGAGACGGCCGAGGTCGGGCCGCTCGCGGGTGTCATCGCGACGATCTTGCCCGAAGCACGGGTCAAGTTCAGCAGCACCAATGTGACCGCGGCAAGCCTGTCGGCATCGAGCACCGTTACCGTCACGCTCACGGCGAAGGACGAGTCCGACGCCGGCTCCGACAATGATGAAAAGAAGGATGCGGCGGTTTCCGTTACCGTTCTGGTCAGCGACGCGATCACCGAAGTGCTCGCCGGCAGCGTGCTCAGTGTCTCGGGTGCGGTGTCGCTGACTGCGACCAGCAATTTGACGATGACCACCGAGGCCGATGGCGGCAGCGGTGGGAAGGGTGCCAGCGTTGCGGTTTCAGAAGTCAATGCGACGACCCGCGCCAATGTCTCGGGCGGCTCGACGATTGGCGCGAATGCCGGCGATACGCCCAATTCGATAGCGCTCGGCGCAACACTGACCAGCAACATCACGACGACTGCCAAGTCGACGGCAGGCGGATCGGACCAAAGTGCGGGCGGTGATAACGAATCCGAGGAGCGCCTGAAGGACGCCAACAAGGACGGTGATACGTCAGACAAGGCGACGACCAGCGGTGGCGATATCACCTTTGCCGGCGCGGTGACGGTGTCCGACTATCGGCCGACGACCGAGGCCTTCGTCCAGGCCTCCACCCTGACGTCAGGTGGCGCGATCACGCTGACCGCGCAGTCGACGGACAAGGTGACGGCGACGGCGGACGGCACCAACACGAACTCTTCCGCCGAGGGCGCAACCGGCATCGGCGTTGCAGTCGCGTTGAGCATCGCCGATGTGACGACGCGCAGCTATCTGGGCGGCTCCTCGTCGCTGTCGGCGAGTGCTGTGTCATTGAGCGCCACGATTGCGGCCGGCGACAGCTTCGTCACTCAGGCGACCTCAGGCGCCGGCGAAGGCTCCAAGACGCAGGTCGCAGGTTCGCTGGCCATCAATATCGTCATCACCGAGGCTTCCGCCGATATCGCGGCAAACGCCTCGATCAATCTGAATGGCGCGGATCTGTCGCTCACCGCCAACTCCACAACCAACGTCAAGACCGATGCGGTTCCCGACGATGCGAGCGGCGCCGCGGGCGAGCTCGGCATCGGTGGATCGGTCGCCCTGACCATCATCGACAATTCCACTTCGGCGTCGATCCGCGACAACGCGACCATCCTTGCCGGTGACGCCATCACCATGGCTGCGACGGCCAGCCACACAGCTTCAACCACGGCGGAAGCAGGTGCCGAAGGCGGCGATGTCGGTATCGGCGGTGCGGTGGCGATCGACGTCATCGACAACAACACGGAATCGTCCATCGGCTCCGGCGGTGAACTCGACATCACCGGCAATTTGTCGGCCAGCGCCATCAATCATGGCGTGAGCACGACGCTGGCCGATGGGGATGCCATCGGCTCGACGGCGATCGGCGCGGCGATCGCGCTTGCCTTCGTGGACAACCGTGCGTTCTCGACATCGAACCGCAATCTTCGTTCCAACGGATCGATCAGCCTGTCGGCCGCCAATGACGGTTCCAGCAAGGCGGAGTCGATTGCGAGCGCTGCCGGCGCCGAGAAAGACGAGGACGGCAACACCAAGGCCGATGACCAACGGGACAAGGAAGTCGGTCTGGCCAACAGCAAGTCGAATGATGGCGACAGCGTCAGCAAGTCGGCCAACAGTTCAGGTGGAAGTGGTGGCGGCGATGTCAGCGTCGCGGCAGCGCTTGCTCTCAACATCTCATCGTCACTGGCGGTGGCGTCGATCAATGACGGGCGCGCGGTTGTTGCCGGTGAGGGCGCCGGCATCGGTGAACTCAATTTACAGTCGTCCAACAACATGGACGCGACGGCGAAAGCCGATGGCACCGCAAAGACCAGCGACAGCGGCACCGCTGTCGGTGTCGCCGTGGCGATCAATATCGCGACGATGCGCAACGAGGCGTCGATCGGGGCGGGCAGCATTATCACGGCCGACGGGGTGAAGGCCGAAGCGAAGATGAGGAACGTCGGCGGTGACGTGACGCATCGTTTCGGCGCCGAGTCGACCTCCGGCGCCAGCGGCGGCGATATCGGCGTGGCCGGCTCGTTCGCGCTGAGCTTCGCCGATACCGACACGCTTGGCGTCATTGGTCTCGACCATGCCGATCAGCCGGCAGGCGGCGCCGCGACCGTGACACTGACTGGCGGCAACGTTCTGCTGACGGCGATCAACACGACCGAAACCATAACGACGGCGACCTCCTCTGGGGCAGGAAGCGGCTCGGGCAGCGTTGGTGTCGGCGCATCGATCGCGCTCGGCATCGGCCTGAACAGCACTTTTGCCGGCGTCGAGAACGGCGAGACGGTTAGCGGCACGACAGGCAATTTCACGGTCACCGCGACATCCCACGATACGCTGACGACGACGGCCAAGGCCGGCGCCGAGGGCGCTACCGGCATTGGCGGCGCGATCGCCGTCGCCTATTTCGACAACGATACGGATGCGCATATCGGCACTGGCGGCGGCGCAGCGATCACGCTGACGGGCAATCTGGCCGCGCAAGCGTCGCACACCGGTACGGTCCACACACTTGCCGATGGCGAAGCCGCAGGCAGCAACGTTGGCGTTGGCGCGTCGATCGCGCTGAACATCGGCGAAGTCACCAACGACGCTTTCGTCGGCCGCAATTTTCAGAATGTCGGCACGGTGACGGTCACCGCGACGTCGACACTCGACACCAAAGCAGAGTCCAAGGCGAGTTCGAAGGGTCAATCCACGAAGAAGTCCGATGGCACGACGGACAGTGCCAGCTCCGATCAGGAGACGACCAACCAGACCGAGATGGCGAAGAACCAGAGCGGCGGCACCAAGACGCCCTCGCAGAGCGGTGGCAGCAGCCTCGGCCAGGCCGATGGCAACAGCAATGCGCAGACCGGCAAGGGTACGCAGGGCGGCAACGGCTCCGGTGGCACCAATGTGGCTGCGACGATCGCCGTCAACTTCCTCGATGCGGACAACCAGGCGCAGATCGCCAGCAATGTGACGATCTCCGGCACTGGTGCGATGAAGGTTGAGGCGATCAGCACGACTGATGCTCGGGCATTGGCCACGGCAACCTCCACGAACACCAGTTCCGACACCGGCGTTGCCGCGGCAGTCGGCCTCAACATCGTGCTCCTGGACAACAATGCGATGATCGGTTCGAACGCCGATCTGACCGCAGGATCGATCGAGGTCCGCGCCGCGACCGGCAACGGACAGAAGAACACGTTCCAGGCGCGCGCCCTCTCCGGCGCGGTGTCGAAGAACACTGCGGTCGGCGGTTCGGTGGGCGTCAACTACCTTGATGTCAACACGCTGGCATCGGTCGGCGACAATGTCGATCTCGACGCCAATACCGGCAATATCGAGATCGGCGCCGTCAGTCTCAACGAAATGCAGAACCTGGCCGGCGGTGCGGCTTTGAGCACCGGCAGCGGCGGTGGCGGCGTGGGCATCGCGGTCACCGTCAACATCGTCAACGATCTCAACACCAAGGCTGAGACCGGCATCAATCTCGACGCCGAAGCGCAGGGTGCAATCAACGTCACTTCGCATGCCGAACTGCTGCCGGTCTCGGAAGACCTGCCGGTCATCGGCTCGTTGGCCGTCACCAGCTTCGCCGCCGGCATCGCCGGTGCGTCCGGCGGCTTTGCCGTCGGCGGTTCGTCCAGCGTCAACGTGATCTTCATGGAGACGCATGCCTCGGTGAACGACAACTCCGACCTCGAGGCCGCAACCGGCATAAAGATCGAGGCGACGGACCTGTTGACCGTGGTCAGCGGGGCGGGCGGCATCGGCCTGACGCTGAACGGCAATGCCGGCGTCGGCATCGGCCTGGACGTACAGGTGATCACGCGCAACACCAGCGCCTGGATGGGCGGTGGGGCGGACCTGGATACGACCGCCGGCAACATCGTCATCAATGCCGACTCCTTCGACGACATCACTTCGATCGCGGCGACGTTCGGCGGCAGCGCCGGCGGCTCGGCCGGCGTCGCGGCGTCGGTGGGCGTGCTCTATCTCGACACATCCACGCAGGCCTTCGTCGAGACTGGCAGCGCGCTGAACAAATCGCATCTGGGCGCAGGCGGAGATGTCTCCGTGACGGCGACCGGCGATGCGGACGTGTTCCTTCTGGCCGGCGCGGCGGCGTTCGGTCAAAGCGCCGGCATCGGCGTTTCCGGAACGGTGTTTGTCCATCTCGACGACGTGAAGGCCGAGCTCTATGGCGACGCCGATGTGGTCACCGGTGGCGCAAACGGCCTATCCGTATCGGCGAATTCCACCGATGAGGTGCTGATCATCGCGGCTGCCGGTGCGGCTTCCGCGCAGGCGGCGGTTGCCGGTTCGGTCGCCGTGACGGTGCTGACCGAGACAACGACGGCTCGCATTGGCGCAAACAGCAAGGTTTCCGGCCAGACGCTCGCCAACGATCCCGGAGTCTCGGTCTTTGCAAGCGACGATACCGATATCCTGACAGTCGCGGGCTCGCTCGCGGTTTCCGCCGGCAATGCCGGTGTTGGCGCTGGCGTCAACGTATCGACGCTGACAAAGACGACGACTGCGTCGATCGAGGCAGGCGCCGACATCGACGTCGACGGCAATGTGACGGTCGAGGCAACCGGCAACGAGGATATCGGTTCGTTCTCCGTGGCCGCGGGCGCGTCGAGCGGCGCGGGTGTCACGCTGACCGCCGATGTCTTCGTGCTGGATCTGAAAACGCGCGCCTTCATCGGGTCGGATCCGCTGGCGCCGATCGGCGGCCTGACGGATGTGCGGGCACGCGGCAGCGTGCTGGTCCAGGCGATCGACGAGACCGAGATGGATCTGATCGTTGGCGGCGTGGCGATTGGCGGCAGCGCCGGCGTCGGTGTCGCGGCCGGCGTTGCGGTCGTCGATAAGGTGACGGATGCCTTCATCGGCGCGGGCGCGCGGGTCACTGGCGAGGGCCATGGCACGGTCGCGGCGAGAACCGGCCGATACGGCATCGACTATGCGGGCAGCCAGGCGATGTCGAGCTTCGACCCGCAAGGCGGCAACAAGCCGAATGCGAGCAGCCTGGAGGCTGGTACGCCCTCAGGCCTCACCCAGTTCAAGGACCTCGACCAGGAGGGTGGTGACGACGTTCAGCAGGATCCGGGGCTGACCCAGAACCGGGTCGCGACGGCGGCGGTCGACACCGGCTTCCGTGGCGTGGCTGTCTCGGCCTCGGCGAAGGATGATGTCGAGACCTTTGCAATTTCCGTCGGCGGCGGCGGTTCGGTCGGCGTGGCTGTCGGTGCGGCGGTAAACGTCGTCGATACCAAGACCAAAGCCTTCATCGGAGCCGATGCGCAGATCAACCAGGACATGGCCGGCCCCGGAAATGCCGGACAGTCCGTCCTGGTTGCGGCAGCGAGCGACTTCAGCCATGTCGGTGTCGGGGCCGGTGCGGCCTTCGGCGGTTCGGGCGCGGGCGCGCCCGGCGTCGACGTGTCGGTGATCAAGGTCGACACGTTCGCGACGATCAATGACGGCGCGGATGTGAAGGCGAACAACGACGTTGCGGTGATCGCCACGTCCAAGGAAAAAGTCATCGTCGTCTCCGCTGGCCTTGCCTTCAGCGGCACAGTCAGCCTGGCGGGCGGCGTCTCGGTGCTGTCGTTCGACACCGAGACCTATGCCCGCGTCGGCGCCAACGCGACGATTGTCGCCGGCGGCGACGTCGCCGTCATGGCCAAGGACGATTCCGAGGTTGTGGTGGTCGCGGGCGCGGTCGCCATCGGCCTGTCGGGCGGCGGCGCCGCCGGATCGGTCGCGGTCGTCACGGTCGACAAGCTCACTGAAGCGACGATCGGCGACAATGCCAGCATCGACGCATCCGGCAACGGCGCCGGCATCGGCGACGTGCTGACCGGCACGATTGTCGGCGGCAGCGATCCGAGCGGCTTCGCCACGGCCGAGGCGCATGGCGTCATCGTGCAGGCGGAATCGTCGGAAGAGGTCACCAACGTCACGGTCGCCGGCGCAGGCGGCCTCTATGTCGGCCTGGCTGGCTCCGTCACCGTGACGCTGCTCAATTCGGACACCAAGGCGCTGATCGGCGTCGGTGCCGACATCAATCAGGGCGCTGCGAATTACCTCGCCCACCCAGGCACGGTGTCTGGCGCGCAGGGCGTCTATGTCAACGCGGCCAACGAGGTCCGGGTCACGTCCTTTGCAGGCGCTCTCGGCGCCGGGTTCATCGGCCTGGCCGGCGGCATCGACTTCGGCAGCATCAAGAACGACACGGTTGCAGCGATCAACGCCGACGCCATGGTGCGGGCGCGCGGTGACGTCTCGGTCAACGCGGTTGCAATCAAGGTTCTGCGAGGGTTTGCCTTCAGCGGCGGCATCGGCGTCGGCGGGCTCGGCGCGTCCGTGTCGGTCTGGTCGGTCGGCGAGGCGTTCAGCGACTCCTACCAGGACAACCAGGGTGGCAGCGGCAACGCGACGAAGGACGACGGAAGCTCCAAGACCGCCAATGACGAGGCTGGCGGACAGGCCGACGATGGCGTCGAAGGCGTCACCGGGGAATTGAGCCGCTTCGGCGGCGGCGCCAACAGCAACACGGCTGATTCACGGGTCAAGGCCGGCGTTGAAGGCGCCCGCGACAAGGTCGGTGCCAACGCACTGACTTCCGGCGCCCTGACCAACAAGCTGACCGCTGCCGTCACCGACGAGCGCGGCACCACCGCGTCGGTCGAAGGCGGTGCCACGGTCGAAGCCGGTCACGACATCGTCGTGAACGCGCGTGAACAGATGAAAGTCGACATGCTGGTCGGCAGCCTGGGCGCAGGTCTTGTTGGCCTCGGCGCGTCGATTTCCGTCGTCAATGTCTCTGGCCAGGTCAGGGCGAAGGCCGGCGGAAGCCTCAAGGCTGGCAATGCCATTCGCATTGAAGGCCAATTCGGCCAGCATGTCGATGTCACGACCGTTGCCTTGCAGGCCGGTTTCGTCGGTCTCGGTGCATCGGTCGCGGTGGTCAACGACACCAGCCGCGTCCAGGCGGGCTTGCTCGACAATACGGTGGTCAACGACGCGGCCAGCCTCACGGTCTCGGCGAGCAGCAACCAGACGTTCGACGTGCTGACGACCGGCATACAAGCCGGCGCGGTGGCGGTCGGTGCCTCCTACAGCGATGTCACCATCGGCGATGACGATGACAACACCAAGGAAGTCCTGGCCACGATCGGTGCGGGCAGTCAAATCGGCCAGATCGACGCCGTGGGCGCTATCACGGTCCATGCGGACTCGACGATCAATGCGGATTCCGACACATTCGCGCTGGCCGCCGGGCTCGGCGCGCTGACCTTCAATTTCGCCTTTGTCGATGTTCAGCCGAACGTCGAGGCATCGATTGGCGGTGGCGCCAATATCAATGCAACGGGCCTGCTCACGGTCGAGGCGTGGACGCTGCACGATGCGACTGGCGACGTATTCGCGCTTTCGGTCGGCGCACTGGCGGCCGGCACCAGCCTGGCGACGGTCAATGTCGTCCCGACAGTGACGGCATCGATCGGCGGCAACTCGACGATCCACGCCGGCGGCATCGTCATGCTGTCGTCGCACAATTACGATGGCGAGACGGCGACCGACCGCGGGGCGAAGGCCTATGCGGAAGCCTCCGGCGGCGGCTTGTTCAGCGGTCAGGGCTCGGTGCCGACCGCGCGGTCCAATGCGGTTGCCAACACCACGATCGGTGGCGGCGGCGCATTCACCATTACCGGCGACATCGATATCAAGTCGCGCATCCGCAACTATGCCGTCGCCAATTCCGAAGCCAATTCGTTCGGCGCGGCGGCGGTCGGTGCTTCCGTGGCTGAAGCCGAGGCCAATGGCCAGAGCAACGCCGCGATGAATGCCAACATCGTCTCGGTCACGGACATCAAGATCGAAGCCCTGGCTGTCAATGGCGCGCTCGCCGTGGCTGAAGCCGCCGGCGGCGGCGTTCTTGGCGCACTGACGATCAACAGCGCAGTCGCAAAAGCCAGCCCATCATCGGTCAGCGCCTCTATCGGCAACAACACCTCGATCCAGTCGGCGCGCAATGTGCGGCTGAAGGCACAGGCGCAAACCGAGGGCGACGCCAAGGTTGTCGGCATTTCGATAGGCGGCATTTTCGGCGCCGGCGCTTCGGATGCGACGACCCATGTCAGCCCGACGGTTGCGAGTTCGATCGGCGCGGGCGTGGTGATCAATGCGACCGGCGACATTCTGGTCGAAGCCTCGGCGTCGCCGATCCCCGGCGAGCAACCGACTTACGAAATCGCAGATGTCGACGGCACCGCCAACACGATCACCGTGACCGGGCATGGATTGGTGACCGGCGATACGGTCGAATACGATGCCGGAAGCGGCGGCGCCGTCATTCCCGGCCTCGACTGGCCGGATCCGGACGATTCTGCCGTGAACCGTCAGTACAGTGTGATCAACGTCGTCAATGCCGGCGTGACAGATCCCAACACGCTCTACTTCGGCTCCGTCTTCAACGCCGCCGACATCGATCCAAACACCGAGATCATCGAGTTCGCGGGTGGCCACAATTTCCTCAGCGGCGATGCCGTCCGCTACTATCCGGGACCGGACGAAACAGTCGACAGCTTCGGGCTGACCGAGGGCAATCTCTATTATGTGCTGGTCATAGACGGGTCGCACATCAAGCTGGTGAACACCTTCGACAAGGCGGTCAACCCACAGAACTACCTCAAGAATTTCCAGCCTGACGATGTCGCCGGCAACAGCATAACCATATCAGGGCACGGCTTCGTCAACGGGACGGCGGTGACCTATGAGGCGCCGGACGCGCGCACCTTCGTCAGTCGCCAGGTGGATGTCAATTCAAGCAGCCTCAACGCCGACGGCTCGCCGATCGCCGATGCCAACGCCGACAACATCCGCTTCTTCGACGATGACGGAAACGCGCTGGCGCACGGCTTCGCCGAGGGCGAGCACGTTGTCTACGACGTCAAGAATGCGAGCGGAGGAACCGGTCTGGCGATCGGTGGCCTGGTCGACGGCCAGACCTATCGCGTGCATGTCGTCAACTCCTCGACGATCCAGCTCAAGCGCAACGACGCGATCACCGAAGAGGTGCAGTTCGTTCGCAATGCCGCTGGTGACCGCATCATCCGCACGGACGGCCTCAACTGGGCCGACAACGGCTTTGCAGCCGGCACGCTTATCATCGGCGGCGGTGGCGCCAATTCCGGTCCGTTCACGATCGCCAGCGTTTCCGGCAGCATGCTGATCCTTACTGTCGCCAACAGCGTCACCGAAGACACGCTGACGAAGACCTTCGATCAGCCGATCATCGCGCTGAACCCGAACAAGGGCCTTAGCGCCGATCCGGCGCTCAATGTCGGCGCCAGCGATACGCATTCGCTGGTCAATGCCAAGAACCTGCCGATCGGCGGACTGGAAGACGGCAAGACCTATTATGTGCGTGGCGTCAGCGGCGTTGGCGACAATACGTTCGAACTGTGGAATGCGCCGAGCGGCGGCAGTCAGATCGTTCTGACGCCGACGGCGATTGCCGGCCCTTACGGCAATCACAGCCTCACGGCGCTTGCGGTCGACATCTCGGCAGCCGGCGACAGCGAGCAGCAACTGCGCATCGACATCAACGACAGCGCAACATCGGCATCGCCGGGACAATTCCTGTTTGGCCCGGGCGAAGTTCCGCTCAGCGAGATCGCCCCGCAATCGGGCGATGGAGTTTCCTCGGCCTATGCCAAGGGGTCCGGCGGCGGCTTCGTCGGCGTCCAGATCAACGACGCCGACATCATCAGCAATCCGAACGTCTCGGCGACGATCTCCGCGACGCAGATCACGACCGTGGGCGACGTCACCGTCAGCACATCGGCGACGACCAACACGTCGACCTATGCGGTCAACGGCACCGGCGGCTTCGTCGCCATCGGCGACGCCGACGCGCGCAGCTATCAGGACATCACAAGCACGGCGACGATCAGTGACGGCACGCGCATCGTGGCGGGCAAGAACTTCACGCTTGCCTCGGCAAGCAATGCCATTACCAGCGCCTCCTCGCAGTCGAGCGCCGGCGGTGCGGTCGGCCTGGCCGACCCGGTCACCGATGTTCGCATCGAATACAATACGGTCTCGACGATCGGCTCCAACGCCATCGTTTTGGCTGGTCAACTGGCCAAGGCCATCGCGAATGCATCTGTCGATGTGACGGCGAAATCGACCGCTTCCGGCATCGGCTTCGGCGGTGACGGCGACGCCATCACGCATGTCAATATTGGCTCCCCGGACGCCGATCCGGATGCCGACCAGGCTGACGCGATCGTCTCGCTGGCGGCCAATGCGGTGCTCAGCGCGCGACGCACTTCGCTTGCGGCGCGGGTCGACAACTTCCACGTCTTCTCCGGCAGCGACGGACGCGGCGCCGGGTTCTATGGCGAGGGCGAGGCCGAAAGCACGATCACGGCACGGCCGGATGCGCAGGTGCGGATCAATGCAGGCGCCGACCTGACGGGTTGGGAAGGCGTTGACCTCATCACCCGCTACGACAACGTCGACACGCATGCGAAATCCTATGCCCGGTCGACGGGTCTGTTCGGCTTCGTCGATTCCGACGCGCACAACGACACCGACGTCTCGTCCGAGATTTTCGGTGCGGCAGGCGCGTTGGTGACAGCCGGTCCGCGCGACAACAGCGATGCCGTGCTCGGACATCCGGATTATCCGCAGGAACCGGGAAGCTCAGCTGAACACCTGGCTTTGTTCGCCTCGACCGTGAACGGCTCGATCTCGCAGACAGATCACGCCGATGACAGCAAGCGCTCGCTCGCCGCCGGCGGATCGAGCGGCAGCAGTCCCGATGACAGGCCGCAATCGATCAATTTCAATTCCGACGTGCTGATCCTTTCCGGCCGTTCACCCGAACTGGTCATCAAGCAACTGGTCATCGGTGCCGACGGCGAGATCGATGTCGCGGTCGAAGTGTCGGTCAACGACACCGCGAGCGGCGGCGGCGCGACCGAAGGCGAAGGCAGCACGATCCAAAGCAACGACATTGTCGTCAACGATATCGTCAATCCAGGTCCCGGCGACGTGGTGTTCGATTCGGACTCGATGACCGGCGCCGGCGGCACCTGGACGTTCCGCGACACGCTGCAGCGCGTGTCGATCCGCAATGAGTCCGACAAGGACATCATTATCAACAATATCGACGTCGTCACCGACGAGCAGCCGCTGGCATGGCTCAATCCGTCGCAGAGCGTGACGCTGACCTTCAACGTGGTGCGCGAAGTCGCGCCGACGCTGATCGAGATTACCGACACTGGTGGCCATTCCGACATCTACATCAATGGCACGATCGAGAACCCGATCGGCACGACGTCGATCGTCAACACCGACGGATCGGTGTTCGCCACCAACGATCGAGGCGTCACGGGCAGTGATGGCCGCCAGTCGCTGATCCGTACCCACATCCTGAACATTCGCGCCGACGAAAACATCGGCGCGACCGGCGCGCGCGTGAACATCGACATCGTCGACAGCGCTGGCCTGCCGCTCGGCATGGGCTTCGACACCGGCCGTGTCGCCGGCTTGACGAACCAGATCTTCCTCGGCGTCGAGAACCGTTTCTATACTGGTCAGCTGGTGCGCTACGATGCCGTGACCACGACCATCGGCGGGCTCGCCGACGGCGGCTACTACTACATCATCGCTTCGCCCGATGGGCAGAGCGTCAAGCTGGCAACCACGCTGGCAAACGCTTTGGCCGGCACGGCCATCGATCTGGCGCCGGCAGGCGCGCTGACCGATCTGCACAGCCTGATTTCGGCGGAAACCTTCACCGCTGACGCACTCGGCAACATCAGCCTCGACCTCAAGGCGCTGCTGCGCGAGGCGGCACCCGGCGGCTTCTACATCGTCGAGATCGACCGGATCAACGCCGGCAATACGGCGGATATGCTGCTGCAGCCCAGCATTGAACAGTTCGGCGACGGTCAATCCGGTGGCCTACTGGTCAAGGCGCCGGCGTTGCCCGCCGGCGGACAGACCTACTACAATTTCTTCCGGCCGGATGCGGGCGCTATCCCGTCGCTGAGCCGTGGCGTCTTCGCCACCGGCAATACGGAGATCGCGTCGACCTATGATTTCCGAGGCCTCGACCCGACAACTGGCTTGCGTACGCTGCCCGGGCTGCAGGCAGGCTCGGTCGTTTCGGGCGGTGACATCATCGTCGCGGCAGCCAATCCCGCGCCCACGGCGACCACCATCAACGTACTTGGGATCACCGAGATCGCCGGCGCTGGCGACATAGACGTGCTGACCAATGGCTATATCGCGCTGACGGAAAAGACCGGTGACATGCGCGTCGAGCGCATTCGCTCCAATGCGTCGGACGTGCTGCTGTATTCGCCGCGGCGCATCCTTGATGCGCGCGATGACAACGGCAACCCGACCTTGATCGAGGCCGACGTCTCGGGCCGCAACATCACCATGGCCGCTGGCGTGGGACTGTTCAATCCGACCCATTTCCAGGTGGCAGCCGAGGTGCTCAACCCGACGCTGCTCGACATCAATTCGCCCCTGGGCGGCATTGGTGAACCAGGCAATTTCCTCGAGATCAACGTCGACAACCGCAATGGCGTCGGCGGGCTCGGTGTGCTGCGCGCCTTCGACATCAGCGCGGATTCGACTCTCGGCATCTTCCTCGACGAAGTCGTCGGCGACATGCATGTTCATACCGTCCACACGATCCGTGATGTGTCGCTAAGGACCGTCGCGGGCTCGATCCTGGATTCACGCAACAACGGCGCCGGCGACGACTTTGCCGACGTGATGGGTCAGACCATCGACCTCGACGCCAATGGCAACGGCTCCATCGGCGCCTTCACCAACGATCTCGAGATCGATTCATCCCGCGGTTCGAGCGACGACGACGTCGCACTTGAAGCCGGCAACAACATCTACCTGACCGAAGCGCCGGAAGGTCCCGGCGGCACCGCCGGCAATCTTCGGCTGGTGCTGGCGCACACTTATGATGGCGATATCCGCATCACCGTGCGCGAGACCTCGGTTCAGGGCGAGAACCTCGACCTGCTGCACAGCGGCAGCGCCCGCTTCGGTGAAGACGGCTCGACGTTCCCGACCTTCCAGCCCGATGCGTCGCGTGCGATCGCGCATGGCCAGATCTTCGCTGAAAAGGGTTCCGTGCTGCTGCGCGTCGGCGACAATGTGACGCTCGATTCCAACAGCGAGACGCTGGCGGCCAAGGGCATCGACATCTATGGCGACGTGTCGGCGACCGACGAGGTCATCCATGCGCTCGTCAATCTGGATGTCGCCTTCGGCACAGTGATGGTGCTGCGTGGCCGCGTCATCGCCAACGCAACCGTGGTGCCAGGCAACAAGACGATCGGCGCGCCGGTCGGCTCGGCAACGCCGACGCTGACGGCGAACCCGGTCACCGGACCGACCGTGCTGACCAGAATCTTCGGCAACACGGACGTCGACACGATCAACTTCGGCGACACGTCGGGTGCCGGTGGCACCAACACGCAGGGCAGCGCCGGCTACATCTTCCTCGGCTCGAAGACGCGCGCCTATGGCAGCCAGAACCTCGACGTGAACAACGTCGATGGCGAAGACCGTTTCCGCGTCTACTACCTCCAGGATACCGCGACGCAAACCTCGCCGAACATGCAGACAGCGGCCGAGCACACGCTCACGCTCGACGGCGTGTCGGGCACCGATCTCTATGAGATCTACACGCTTGGCTCCAACAATCCGGGGCAGGGCACCGCAGGCACCGACTTCCAGCGCAACTACGTCATCAACATTCTGGACAGCGGGCGCTCCATCGACGGTGTCGATGAACTGACCATCTTCGGCTACGATTCCTCACAGAATGGTTTGGTCGGCGGCAACAAGCCGATCGACGATATCTTCCTGCTGCGCGGTGCCAACTATCTGCCGCACGAAGCCGCCGACCGTCCTGGCTACGTCGCCATGGTCTACGGACAGCCGAAGACCTATGCCGATACGATCGAGGACAATGAGCCCTCGAACGAAGTCGCGCGCATCAATTACGACACCGCGCTGAATGGCCGGATCACCATCGAGGGCAAGGGCGGCAACGACAATTTCTACTCCGACGACGCCACGGCGATCGTTTCGCTGCAGGGCGGCGCCGGCGACGACTCCTTCAACATTGGCCAGATATTCGGCACCAAGCGCACCGGCGATCCGGAAAACGGCGTCACGCCGTTCTTCGGCGGCGGCCTGCTCGACCAGGACGTGTTCCCCGACATGGTGGCCACGACGCGCGGCTGGCTGAGCCCCGGCATCAGTGCGCCAATGGTGGCGCAGGGCGGCACCGGCAACGACGAATTCCGGGTCTATGCCAACCAAGCCGAATTGCGGCTCGAAGGCGACGACAACAACGACCTGTTCATCGTCCGTGCGTTCGCCATTGCGGCGGTCGCCAATCAGGACTGGAACGGTGACGGCACGATCGATCAGGACGACCTGCCGGCGGTCACGCTCGACACCAATGGCGATGGCGTGATCAATTTCGCCGACGCTGACTCGACGCCGGACGACTACACCGACGACGTCATCGTGCTCGACGACCTCGGCGTCGCCAAGCCGATCATCGGGCTTGGCTTCTCGGTCGCGCGCGCGCCGGACATCCGCGCCGGCGGCGGCGAGGACGAAGTGCAATACAACGTCAACGCGCCGGTCTCGGTCGACGGCGGCACCGGCTTCGACAAGCTGGTTATCCTCGGCACGGAATTCGCCGACGATTTCGCCATCACCGACAAGGGTATCTTCGGCGCGGGCCTCAATGTCCGCTACACCACGATCGAAGTGGTCGAGGTTGACGGGCTTGAAGGCGACGACGAGTTCTTCGTTCAATCGACGGCTTTCGGCGTGGCCTATCGCGTTGTCGGTGGTCTGGGTTCCGATACGATCAATGTCGCGGGCGATGTCACGGAAGACATCATCACGCGCGAACTGGAAGGCGCCTCCGGCGCGGTTGACCACCTCGTCACTTCTGGCGATCCGCTCTACGATGGCGTCCTGGTCGACGGCTTCGACTATCACGTGGCAGGCCCCGAAGAGGGCATCGTGCGCATCGACGAAACGGACGGCTTCACCGCTGTTCGGGAAGGCGGACCGCGCAATGTCGACAGCTACACCGTCAGGCTGGCGGTGGCGCCGCTGGCCGGCCAGATCGTCTATGTGACGATCTCGGCGGCACGTTCACCACAGCAGGAGGAAGACGGCACGCTGATCAATCCTGCACCGTTGCCTAACGGCATCGGCGACACGATCTGGCTTTCGAAGCTGGATCCCGGCGCCGTCGGAACCGATGGCGAATTCCAGCATGTCATCACGATCAACGGCGTTCCGACGATCATCAACGACCGCTCGATCGTGCTGGCCTTCGACAGCACCAACTGGAATACGGCGCAGAACGTGTATCTTTATGCGCCCGACGATCTGCGCGCCGAGGGCGACCGGGTGGTCGTCGTCCAGC
>Ga0105239_10003289_pt1 | contig 19927 bp, 21 predicted proteins | sample KBSC44metaG_FD_92761 | JGI IMG/M metagenome (GOLD analysis project Ga0105239, IMG submission 92761) | Corn rhizosphere microbial communities from Kellogg Biological Station, Michigan, USA - KBS C4-4 metaG | ecosystem: Host-associated > Plants > Roots > Rhizosphere > Soil | place: Michigan, USA...
CCCCGCCCGATTCGCGCGATTCGGAATTCTGGTGTCACTGCTGATGTGGGCGGGCGTGATCCTGGCGTCGCGAGGGATTGCATACAGGTAGCAGGTGTGATATGATTCCCAACCATGAAATCCAGACCGCTCAACGTCTTAGCGATGGCGATGCTGCTGGCGATTTCGGCCCAGGCGCACCATTCCTTCACCATGTTCGACACCACCAAAAGTGTCACGCTGATCGGCACGGTGACCTCCTTTGAATGGACTAACCCCCACTCCTACATCGAGATCGATGTGCCGGACGATGGCGGCACGATCAAACATTGGAGCATCGAAATGGGCAGCCCCAGCATCCTGCAGCAAAGCGGGTGGAAATTCAGCAGCCTGAAGAAGGGTGACAAGACCACACTGGTCATCAACCCGCTGAAAGACGGACGAGCCGGCGGATTCCTGAATACGGCGACGTTGCCCACTGGAAAGGTGCTCGGAAACGGGCCAGGCCGTGGTCCGGCGAAATAGCTGCCTCCCATGGATCTGAAAAAAGACCTCAAAAAGATTTTCTACGCAGGACTAGCCCTGGCCACGCTTCTTCCGTTCGGCTGGGCGCAGTCCGCCAAGACTCCCGATCTTACGGGTGTTTGGGGCACGTTCAAAGGCGGCAAAGGCCCCAATGCCAAGTTCGCGGCTCCGCCCGCCGGCCAACTGGTGCTCAAGCCCGAATATGCCAAGCCATACGAAGCACGACGAGCCAAGGAAGCAGAGGCCAACCAGCGTGGCGAACAACTGGCCAACAGCGGCGCGCAATGCGTGCCCTACGGCGTCCCCACCATGATGTCGGTGGCGGTGTACCCCGTCGAAATCGTCCAGACTCCCAAGCAGGTGACCATCGTCTCGGAAGCTTTCAGTGAAGTTCGGCGCGTGTACCTCGATCGGCCTCAACTCCCGCTCGACGATGTGCCGCCGGGATATTACGGACGGTCAGTAGGCCATTGGGAGGGAGACACGCTGGTAGTGGACACCATCGGCATCAAAACCTCCGTGAATGGCTACCGGGGCATGCCTCACAGCGAGCAGATGCACGTCACGGAACGTATGAAGCTGGTCGCTCCGGACGTTCTCCACGACCAGATCACGATCGACGATCCGGTGGTTCTCGAGAAACCCATGGTCTACACCTTGGCGTATCAGCGCCTGCCGGATTATGAAATGGTCGAGTTCGTCTGTGATAACAATCGTGAATTCATCGACGAAAAAGGCGTGGTCCGGATGAAGGTAAAAGACAAATGACGATGAACAGGTTAGTTCCAATACTTCTATCGGCCGCGTTAAGTGTAGCAGCGCAGACGCCTCCGCCGCCCCAGCTTGGCGCTCTGGCCCCCGCCAACATCGCCAAGAGCCGTCCCAAAGCGCCATTCGATCTGACCGGAACCTGGCAGCATGGCGGAGGCCAGAACAACAACTTCCGATTCTCTCCGCCGGAAGGTTTTAAGCTGACGCCGTTCGCTCAGGCGCACTACGACGCCGCGCAGAAGGCCGCCGCGGCCGGAAAGGTGTACCAGGACGATATCGGTAAATGCTGGCCGGCTGGACTCCCCGTCATCATGACTCGCGTGTGGCCCATCGCCATGATCCAGCTGCCGACGGCAATTTACATGGTCAGCGGATTCATGAACAGCGTCCGCATCATCTATCTGGACGGCCGCAAGCATACCGATCCCGACGTAGTGGTGCGGAGCTTCAACGGCGAATCCGTCGGCCATTGGGAAAATGACACGCTGGTGGTGGATACCCGCAACTTTGTCGACGACCACCACTGGCTCGATGGCGGGATTCCGGCCAGCGACGAGTTTCGTATGATCGAACGCATGCGGTTAATCGACAAGGGCGCCAATCTCGAGATCGAATACACGGCGACCGACCCAAAGGTCTTTGTGGGCGAGTGGAAGTGGACCAAGCGCTTCAGAAGGATGGACGACACAGACATCACCGAGGCATCCTGCCTGCCGGATCTCAACGAGCATATGCCGACCATGAAGGGGAAATAGGAGAAAATACCATGCGAACATTTTTGGCAACTTTGCTGATTGGAATGGGCCTGGCGGTATCAGCGTACGCGCACCACTCGATGAACGGATTTGATCGTGCCAAGACCATCAACATCACAGGTACCGTCAAGCAGTTCAAGTGGGCCAATCCTCATTCGTGGATTGAAGTCGAAGTGATCAACGACAAGGGCGTCGCCGAACTCTGGAACCTGGAGATGACCGCCCCCGGCATTCTGGCGCGCGCCGGCTGGAAGTCGACCATGCTTAAACCGGGCGACAAGGTGAAGATGGGCGTCCACCCCATGGTGAATGGGGACATCGGCGGTCAGTTTGTGTCGGTGACCTTCGCGGACGGACTGACCATGACGGAGCGCGGCCCGCAGCCCGCTCCTGGGGCCGCCAAACAGTAAAGCAGCTTGATACTATAGATCTGAAGTGGAAATGAGGAAGGCTGACCAAATGAAATCTCGTCTACTGGCTGTACTCGTCGGGTTGGGTGTATTGATTACAACGACGCCGCTGTCGGCGCATCATTCCACCACCATGTACAACATGGGGAACCCGAGCACCGTCACCGGAACCGTGAAGCGCTTCGAGTGGACCAATCCGCACGCCTATATCTATCTCGAAGTCAAAGGCGATGACGGGAAGATGGTCGAGTGGGAAATCGAGATGATGAGCCTCAACCACCTGAAGTCGTATGGCTGGTCCCGCAGTACGGTCAAAGAAGGCGACGTGATCTCCTGCACCGGCGGAGCCGCCAAGAGCGGTGCGCCCGCCATGCTCAGCTCGCTGGTGAAGCTGGGCGATGGCCGCATGATCAAGTCGTAATTTCGGTCGTAATTTCGTAAGATATTAGATTGTCACAACCTACAACTCTGCTACCCACCACTCTGGTGGGATCTTACGCGCAACCTGACTGGCTGATTAATCGCGACATGCTCAGTAAGCGGATGCCCCCACGCGTCCGCGCATCCGAGCTCTGGCGCGTTCCGGAGCAGTGGCTGGAGCAGGCCCAGGATGACGCCACGCTGCTTGCTATCCGCGACCAGGAGCGCGCCGGCCTGGACATTCTCACCGACGGCGAAATGCGCCGCGAGAGCTATTCCAACCGCTTTGCGACCGCTCTTGAGGGGCTCGACCTCGATAACCCCGGTAAGATCACGAGCCGCAGCGGGCATGAGGTGCTGGTCCCGCGGATCGTCGGCAAGATCCGCCGGAAACATGCCGTCCAGGTGCGCGATATCCAGTTCCTAAGGGCCAACACGGATCGCCGGATCAAGATCACTGTGCCAGGTCCCTTCACCATGACCCAGCAGGCCGTGGACGAATTCTATAAAGACGAAAAAGCCGTGGCTCTGGACTATGCCGCGGCCGTAAACGAAGAGATAAAGGACCTGTTCGCCGCCGGAGCCGACTTCGTTCAGATTGACGAGCCCTGGATGCAGTCGTCGCCGGACAAAGCTCGCGAATACGGCGTCGCCGCGCTCAATCGTGCACTCGATGGCGTTAAGGGAACTACGGTGGTGCACATTTGCTTCGGATACGCCGCACTGGTGGCCGGCCGTCCCGAAGGATATTCGTTTCTGCCCGAGCTGGAGCAAACTTCCGCGCAACAGGTGTCGATCGAAACGGCGCAATCCAAGCTGGACTGCTCGGTTCTCCAGAAACTTCCCGGCAAAACCGTCTTACTCGGCGTTCTGGATTTATCGACGCACGATGTTGAAACGCCGGAAATCGTCGCCGCACGCATCCGCCGCGCCCTGCCCTATATCAGCCCCGAGCGCCTGATCATCGCACCCGACTGCGGGTTGAAATATCTGCCTCGCCCCGTCGCTTTCGGAAAAATGAAGGCCATGGCGGAAGGCGCCGCTATCGTCCGCAAGGAATTAAGGAATTGATGTAGGGGCGAGGCATGCCTCGCCCGGCTACGCCGGTCGCACCATCTCGAACCGATCCTTCGTCCTCACGTAAACCGGACCCGCCATGCGGCCGATCGCGTTGAGTTGATCCGCATCGATCTCGCAAATCTGGTTGATCATCGAATCCTGCACGTGAAACCGCAGCACCTCACCCATCACGAGGCTACCCCCGAGCAAGTTTGGGCTCACGTGAACAATCTGGTGCAGCTTGCACTCCATGCTCACGCGGGCTTCCTTCACGCGCGCCGGTTTCACCAGATCGCTGGGGACAGGAGTCAGACCCGAAATCTCGTATTCGTCCACATCCGGCGGATACTCCCCCGAGCAGAGATTCATTTTCTCCGCGAAATCCTCGCTGACGATGTTGACGACGAATTCGCCGGTGGCTTCGATGTTCATCAGCGTGTCCTTTTTGGGCCGATCGCCGCCGCGGATCATGGGACAGAAGCAGATCACGGGCGGGTTCGCGCTGATCACCGTGAAGAAGCTGAAAGGCGCCAGGTTGCGAACTCCCTGGGCGCTGAGCGTGGAAACGAACGCAATCGGACGGGGAAGAACGGAGCCCGCCAAAAGCCGATACACGTCAAACGGATCTTTGGTCGCCGGATCGATGGTCATGGATTTCGCTATTATAGCGGCTGGACCTAAGGACACTGTGCCGGCCGAAGAACCCACCCTGTGGAAACGATGGCTCCGCCGCCCGCAAAACGTGTGGCTGCGCCGCGCGCTATTCCAGATCCATCTGTGGACCGGGATCGGCACCGGACTGTACGTCCTGCTTATCAGTATCACCGGCAGCGCCATCGTATTCCGCAATGAGATTTACCAATCCGCGGGAGCCGACGCCAGGAAGGTCCAGGTGCGCGGGACTAAGCTTCCCGCGGACGAGTTGAAGAAGATCATTCGGGAGAAGTATCCATCCAGCTCTCTTAGCTTTGTGTTCGAAGGTAAGCAGCCGACCACTGCGACGGAGGTATGGTTGGAGCAGGGCAAGAACCGCATCCAGCGTCTTTTTGATCCCTACACGGGAGAAGATCTGGGCGATTCGGTGCCGCAGTCTATCCGCGTGGCTGCGTGGCTCGCGAAATTGCACACCGATCTTCTGTATGGCGACACCGGCCGCAAAGTGAACGGCGTCGGCGCGATCCTGCTTACGCTGCTATGTATCAGCGGCGCAGTCATCTGGTGGCCCGGCAGTAAGAGCTGGCGCCGCAGCCTGGTGATCGATCCGCGCTCAAACTGGAAGCGGCTCAATTGGGATATGCATAGCGCTGTCGGTTTCTGGTCTTTCGCGCTAATCTTCATGTGGTCAATCACCGGCGTCTACCTGGCGTTCCCGTTGCCATTCCAAAAAATTATCAATCACTATTCGACGCTGCTTCAATACGCTCTGCCGGAGGACGTCACGTCCGTACCCATCGCGACTACCTCCGTACTGGCCGACGAGCCCAAGGCCGCACCAAAGGAGGCTCCGCCGCAGGGAAAGTCCAACTTCGGCAGGGGCCGCCGACAACCGATCCGCCGCAGCGCCGGTGATAACTTCATTCGCTGGATCTATTATCTGCACTTCGGCAACTTCGCCGGCTGGAAAACCAAAGCTCTGTGGGTAGTGCTGGGACTGCTTCCCGTGTTTCTGTTCGTGACCGGCGCAATCATGTGGTGGAACCGAGTACTGAGTCCGAGTGCACGGCGTTCCCGAAGAATGGACAGAACTGCTTCCCCTACGGCCGCGGCGATTGCGCCTGGATAGAATGCCTAACGAAGTCGCCTTCGAAATGGCCGCTTCCAGCATCCGGTTCGGCCCCGGAGTCACTCGCGAAGTAGGCATGGATCTCGCTGACATGGGCGCGCATAGCGTGCTGGTACTTACCGATCCCATTTTGCGGAATCTTTCTCCGGTTCAGACCGTGCTCGAATCGCTGGAGCAGAATCGCATCCAGGCCACGCTTTACGACCGCGTCCGCGTCGAGCCTACCGACGAGTCTTTTCTCGACGCCATCGCCTTCGCGAATCTCAATAAGTACGACGCCATCGTCGCCGTCGGCGGCGGTTCGACGATTGACACGGCGAAGGCAGTCAACTTATATACGACCTACCCGCCGGCCGATTTTCTGGATTACGTCAACAGTCCCATCGGCAAGGGTCTGCCCGTCCCTGGCCCGTTGAAGCCTCTCTTCGCGATTCCCACCACAGCCGGCACCGGCAGTGAAACTACCGGCGTCACCATCTTCGACTTGATCCGGATGCACGCCAAAACGGGGATCGCCAGCCGCCGTCTCAAGCCCACGCTCGGCCTGCTGGATCCCGAGAACACGCGCACCATGCCGCCGCAAGTAGCGGCCTCGAGCGGCCTGGATATTCTCAGCCACGCCATCGAATCATTCACCGCGATTCCCTTCTCCGATCGTCCGCGACCCGATCGTCCCCTGCTTCGTCCGGCCTATCAGGGATCGAATCCCATCAGCGATGTATGGTCGCTGCAGGCGCTTCGCATGGTAGCCGAGTACCTGGTCCGCGCGGTTGAAGATCCAGGTGACGATGAAGCGCGCGCCAACATGCTGCTGGCGGCGTCCTACGCCGGCGTCGGATTCGGCAACGCGGGCGTTCACCTGCCGCACGGCATGTCGTATCCCGTATCCGGAAACGTGAAGAGTTACCGGGCTCCCGGCTACGTCTCCGATCACGCGCTCGTCCCGCACGGATTTTCCGTGATCCTAAATGCGCCGGCCGTGTTTCGTTACACTGCCCAGGCCAGTCCTCAGCGCCACTTGCAAGCCGCCGAGGCGTTAGGAGTGGACGTTTCCCGTTGCCAGGCAGCCGATGCCGGACGAATTCTTGCGGAGCGCATCACCTGGTTCATGCAGAGGCTCAAGACGCCCAATGGCCTGCGCGAAATCGGCTACACGTCGTCCGACATCCCGGCGCTGGTCGCAGGAACGCTGCCTCAGCATCGCGTCACCAAGCTCTCTCCTCGCGCGGCTGAACCCAACGAGTTAGCAAAACTGTTCGAACAATCCCTCACCGCTTGGTAAGGGGCCTGGTAGCGACGATCTCCGCTACAGCCCGCTTGTGATCCGGATCGCGCGGCTTGCCCTCATAATAATGAAGGATCTCCCAGTCCTTGAAATAAGTTGCCAGCTCGCCGGGATGCAGGCTGAATCGCGACTGTTCATGCCCCGGCTCAAAGATGTGAACAATAGCCAGCACCACCCCGCCGAGCTTGACGCCTTGCTTAACGAGATCAAACAGATCGCGCTGCAGGTAATAGCAAACGATGACCAAGTCCCACGCAGCTTCTACGATCTGGAACTCGTGCTTCTCAAGATCCGCCACGTGGGTGTCCACCCCAGGAATCGCCACTGGTGAACGATCCACAGCCGTCACCTGCCAGCCGTGCTCGGCGAGCCAAAGGGAGTTGCGACCCTTGCCGCAGGCCAGATCCAAAGCGCGGCCCGGTTTCAGCTTGGCCGCTGTTTCCACCAGCAGCGGTGTCGGATCCATCGCGTTAAGTGCGCGCCAGAAGCTTCTCGACGTGCTTCGCCAGCACGTCCACTTCGATGTTCAGCCGCGACCCAACCCGCGCCTGACCAAGCGTAGTATTCGCGAACGTATGAGGAATAATTGTCAGACCCACAACAGGACCCGGCTCCAATTTCGCGATCGTCAGGCTGATTCCATCCAGCGTGATCGATCCTTTCTCGACCAAATAACGGTCGAGCGATTCCGGCACCAGCACCTTCAGCCACCAGTTATCGTCGCCCAAAGAATCGAGCGTCACGACTTCTCCGGTCGCGTCCACGTGCCCTTGCACGATATGCCCCGACAGCCGCGTGGCGGGAGTCACCGGCCGTTCCAGATTCACCCGGGAGCCCGCGACCAAATCGCCGAGGTTGCTGCGCGAAAGCGTTTCCGGCGCCAGATCCGCGATGAGGCCCGTCTCAGTAAGAGCCGCGGCCGTGAGACACACTCCGTTCACCGCGATACTCGCGCCGATCGACAGATCGAAACGTACCAGGGCGCATCGCACCTCTAAACGCGTTCCGCCCGAGACAACCGTACCCAGCTCTTCCACGATGCCGGTGAACATCAGGCATCGCCCTCCTCGCGCTCCACCCAGGCTTCCACGGCGAACTCATCCTTGGAGATCGAATGCAGCTTCAAGTCGCGAAACTGGATCGCGTCCTTGCGACGCCTCCGTCCCAGGCCTCCGGCTACCGGAATCGACTGCGTGCCGCCCAGAATCTTAGGCGCGTAGTAGAAATAGATCTTGTCAGCGACACCGGATTCGAGCGCGCTCCAATTCACCCGGCTTCCGGCTTCAATCATCAGGGAAAGATATTTTTCGCGCGCCAGTAGCTCAACTACGCCTTCCAGGCTCGCGCGCCCGTCGGAACGCTCCAGCACTTCCACCCGCACGCCCATGCCCTCCAGACGCCGCTTACGATCGGGAGACGCCGCCGACGTCGTCACCACCATCACGTCGTTCTCGCAGGACATCGCCAGCCACGATTCGGTTGGCAGCCGCAATTGTGAATCCAGCACGATCCGCAACAGCGGACGGCTCCGTTCCAGCCCGGATCGATCCGTCAGCTTGCAATCGTCTGCCAGAACCGTCCCGATGCCGGTGACAATGGCATCCGACCGATGTCGGAGTGTCTGCACGTGTGCGCGTGCGGTTTCGCTGGTGATCCAGCCAGGTGTATATCCCGGAGCGCCATCCTCGGGTGCTCCGATTTTTCCATCCAGAGTAACTGCCGCCTTCAGCGTCACCAGCGGCCGTCCGGTTCGCATGAAGTGAAGAAACGCCTCGTTGATCTCGATTGCCCTTGGTGCGAACTCCGGAGCCAGTTCCACCTCCACACCCGCGTCCCGCAAACGGCTAAATCCGCGCCCATTTGTCTGCGGATTTGGATCCTCCATCGGCGCAACTACTTTACGCACTCCCGCTGCCAGAATCGCGTCGATGCAAGGCGGTGTACGCCCGTGGTGCGCACACGGTTCCAGAGTGACGTACAGAGTCGCCCCGCGTGCACGCTCGCGCGCTTCTTCGAGTGCCAGCACCTCGGCATGCTTCAGGCCGGACCACGTGTGGAATCCGCGACCCACCACTTCGCCATCGCGCACCACGACCGCGCCCACCGCGGGATTGGGCGAAGTCGCTCCCCACCCGCGCTCGGCCAGATCCAAGGCCTCTTCGAGATGTGCGCTCATGTTAGTCGAATAACGAAGCGACGAAGTTCGCCGGCTCAAACGGCAGCAAGTCGTCGATCTGCTCGCCGACGCCCACGTACCGGATCGGCAAGCCCAGCTCGCGCGATATCGCCACCACCACCCCGCCCTTGGCGGTGCCGTCGAGCTTGGTAAGAATAATACCAGTCACTTCGGCGGATTCGGTGAACTTGCGCGCCTGCTCCAGTCCATTCTGTCCGGTGGTCGCTTCAATCACCAGCAACACCTCGTGGGGAGCGCCGGGAATGACCCGCGCAGCCGTGCGCCGCATTTTCTCGATCTCGGCCATCAGGTTGGTTTTCGTGTGCAGCCGGCCCGCCGTATCCACGATCACATAATCCACTTTGCGGGCTTTGCCGGCTTGCAGCGCATCGAACATCACCGCACTGGGATCCGACCCGGGCTGCTGCCGGATCATGTCCGCGCCGGTGCGCTGAGACCACACTTCAAGCTGCTCGATGGCGGCGGCACGGAACGTATCGGCCGCGCACAGCAGCACGCTGCGTCCTTCCGATTGCAACCGCCTTGTCAGCTTGCCGATGGAAGTCGTCTTGCCAGCGCCGTTCACGCCCACAACCATGATCACCGCGGGCGGCTCGGCTACCAGCGGAAGCGGCCGTTCGGTAGCTTCCAAAACTTCCAAAAGATATTGCCGGATCAGGCCCTTCAGTTCGCCCGCATCGCCCACCAAGTGTCGAGCAACACGTTCCCGAATACGTTCCAGGATTTCCGCCGTTGTCTTGGATCCGATGTCGGCAGTGATCAGCGCATACTCCAGTTCTTCTAGAACTTCAGCGCCGATCTCCTTGCGCCCGCTGACGGCGTCTTCCAGCTTTTCCATCAGGCCGGCACGGGTTTTCTGGACGCCTGCCTTCAGGCGTTCGAGTAGACTGGGTTCCTTGCTCGGAGCCGAGCCGAAAAGAGTTTTGAACATGTTGGTAGGCAGGTCTCCAGACCTGCAGTGGGATTTTAGCCCACGCTCTGGCTACGGCAGTCTGAACTCCACCCGCCGGTCGCGATTGATCTGTTCGCTGAACATCCGATCCACGCTTGCCAGCGGAGCGCTTTTTTCTTCGTGCTGGCGAGTCGTGTAGAAAATCTGGTCGCCCTCCACTCGATAGGAGAGCGCCGCTTGAATAGTGTGATCGTTGAATGCGATCAGATAGTAGTCCGCCGCTCGATAGTACGACCCGCCCGCAGCCGCTTGCGTTCCAATCGACTGGTTAATGACAGTCGGGGCCTGCGCAGACTGAGCGTATCCCACGGTTCCATCGTACGGAGCTGCGTCGTAGTACGGCTGGCTGTAATAGGGAGCGGCGTAGTAGGAATTGTAATAGTACGGATCGTAGTACGGATAGCCGCCGTAATACGGATAGCCGCCGTATCCAAGACCGAAATAGAAGGCTGGATAGTAGGAGCTGTACGGATAATAGTAACCTCGGCCGTAGTAACCGTAACCTCGGCCGTAGTAGCCTCCGCGAACGACTGTGTTCCCGCGGTAGGTATTGACCGAGCCCACACGACCGTAGCTGCCGCCTCGGACGACCGCGCCTCCACCAGAAACACTGCCCCCACGAGAAATACCGCCGCCGCCGAATGAGCCGCCGCGGTTCACGGTTCCTCCGCCGCCCCGCATACCTCCGCCACTCGGCATGCCTCCGCCACCTCGCACGCCCCCGCCTCCACCGGACCGAACTCCACCGCCACCACCGCCGCGGGAACCGCCCCCGCCACGCTGGCCGAAAGTAAGGACCGGAACAACAGAGATAAAGATTGCGAGGTGCAGGAGTTTCGTCATACCAACTCTCCTGCAATCCAGTCTACCGCGCTCAGCGGCCCGCAGCTGCGGGCATCGCTTCGTCAGCCGACGGCCCGTACATACCCGGAACGGGCACGCCATTCAGCCGGTAATACACGCTCAGCTGAGCTCGATGATGAATCACGTGGTTCATGATCATGCTCCGGTAGCACGCGAGCCTAGGCATGGTAAACATCGTGTTCCCTGCAAACTTAAGCGACCAGTCCTGCAGAAGCGCCTGATCCCCTGCCGCTGCCAAGGCCGCGCGGGTAGACGCCGCGTTCTCGTCAAACTTATCGAGAAGTTGCTTTTTGGAAGTCGCAACAAAGGGCTTGAAACCTTCCGGAATATCGAGCGCGGGACCTTCCATCATCGCCGCGAACCAGCCGACCATCTCGGCCACGTGGCCCGCCAATTGTCCCATGGACATTGACTTCGGATCGGGTTTGTAATCCAGTTTGTTCTCAGGAATGCGATCCAGCATTTTGCGCGTGTTCGTCATCTCCTGGTCGTATTCCGGAAGCAAAGATTGAGCGATGCTCATGAATTTATCCTCCACCAAGATTGTACCCGACCCTTGTTAGAATCGAATGAAGTGCAACAGGTCGGCCGCTATCAGATTGTGGGGGAGTTGGGCCGCGGCGCAATGGGAGTTGTCTACCAAGCCCTGGATCCCGCCATCGGCCGCACCATCGCGATCAAGAGCATCCGCCTACAGGACCTCACCGATGAGGCTGAACGGACCCGGCTTCGGGAACGCCTGTTCCGCGAAGCGCAATCCGCCGGTATTCTTTCGCATCCCAACATCGTCACCATCTACGACATCGCCGAACAGGACGGCATGGCTTACATCTTCATGGAATTCGTCAACGGGCCGCCGTTCGAGAAGATGCTGAAAGTAGAGCAAGCGCCGGATAAGGAAACCCTGCTGAGCATTTTCCGTCAGACAGCCGCCGCGCTGGATTACGCCCATAAGAAAGGCATCGTTCATCGCGATATTAAGCCAGCCAACATCATGATCCATGAGGACGGCACCGCGAAAATCACCGATTTCGGCGTCGCCAAAATCATGTCCCAGCAGATGACGCTGTCCGGCACAATGATGGGCACGCCCAGCTACATGTCGCCCGAGCAGGTCCAGAGCACGCCCATTACCGGACGCGCCGACCAGTTCTCGCTCGCCGTCATTGTGTATGAAGCGCTCACCGGCGAAAAACCTTTCGCCGCGGAGTATATGCCGACGCTGCTGTACAAAATTGTCCGTGAAGATCCTGTGCCGCCGCAGCGCTTAAACACCACGCTGAACCCCCAGGTGGAGACCACCCTTCGCAAAGCACTGGCGAAACTTCCCGAAGATCGCTACGAGACGTGCACCGATTTCATCACCGCGCTGGCAGCGGCTTGCAACGCCAGCCCTGCCTGGATGCCCTTGCCGCGCGGCGCGAGCCCCCAGATGCCCACGGCTGGCTCAGATGCTGAACTCGCCGAGACCATCGCCGATATTCGCCCGCCTGTTGACGCAGATGAGACGGTGCTCTTGACCCCGGCTTTGCCTCCTGTCACGCCCCGAGTGACGCGCGTAGAGGAGCCCAGCCATACCCTGCGCAACGTTCTTCTCGGATTCGCGGCGGTAGTCGTGATAGGCATCGTCGGGCTTGTGGCGATGCAAAAAATGTCCACTCCGGCGCCGGAGCCCGCTGTTGTTACCGCTCCGGCTGCCGATCCCGCGGTTCCAAGCTCACAACCTGCACCGGTCGCAACTCCGGCCCCAGCCTCAGGCGATCCGACTCCGTCAAAACCGGTAGCCAATGCGCCTGCTGCTCCTGCCGCAGCCAAGGAAGGGTCCTTCCAGCTGACTGCCTCGCCTGCGGGCGCAACTGCGACATTCGATGCCGGAGGTGTCGAATGCACCACTCCCTGCAATCTGACTCTTCCGGCGGGACGTCACAGCTTCGTCCTGCACCAAGCCGGCTATCGCGACCTGCAAAAGATCATCAACATCCCCAACGACACGGGCTTGATTATCGACCTGGTTCCGATGACCGGTACGCTGAACCTGTTAACGGATCCACCCGGCCTGACTGTCATGATCGACGGTCACGAACATCCCCAGAAGACACCCGTAAGCCTGACGCTGCCCATTGGCCCCCATCGCATCCAGGTCGTCAAAGGCACTGAGCGTCAGGAACTCCAGGTGGATCTCTCCGACGGCCAATTCGTCTCCAAGACCATATCCTGGCAGTAAAATGGTATATTCGAATTAACGAATATACGATTATGCAGGACGCACTCCGCCGTTTTAAAGCCGAATTCTTTCAAGCTCTCGCCCATCCCACCCGAATCGCAATTGTCGAACTCCTGCGCGATGGCGAGCTATCCGCCGGGGCGCTGATCGAGCGCCTGGGAGTCGAGCAGGCTAATGCATCCCAGCATTTGACCATTCTGCGCGCGAAACACATCGTGGTAAATCGCAAGGCCGGGAACCAGGTTTTTTATTCTGTTCGCAATCCCTTGATCCTGGATGTCCTCGACGTAATGCGGAGATATTTCTACGCCCACCTTGCCGAGGGCCAGGCCATGATGAACGAGATTGAGTCCGAAGCCGTAACCAATGGTTAGTACGAACCGTTGGACGCCCGAGCTCTTCCGTAGCCTGCGGGCCTATCGAGCACAGGACTTCTTAGCCGACCTGATCGCGGGCCTCACCGTCGGCCTGATGGCCCTGCCTTTGGCTATGGCCTTCGCGATCGCCTCCGGGGTCCCACCGCAAGCCGGCATCTATACCGCGGTGGTCGCCGGCTTCGTGATCTCCGCGCTCGGCGGATCGCGCGTGCAAATCGGCGGACCCACGGGAGCATTCGTTGTGATCGTGGCCGGCATCATCGCCAAGTTCGGAGTCTCCGGATTGCTGATTGTCACGGTGATGGCCGGAGCGATCTTGCTCGTGATGGGATTTACGGGTCTGGGGACGGCCGTCAAGTTCATTCCCCGCCCTGTCATCGTCGGGTTCACCAACGGGATCGCTATATTGATCGCATCGACGCAGATCAAAGACTTTCTCGGCCTTCAGATCACTTCCGTACCCAGCGAGTTCCTGGCGCGAATGAGCGTGCTCGCCGCAAACATTTCTACGATCCAGTGGCCAACAATAGCGTTGTCTTCGGCTTCGCTCGCGCTGATCCTCGTCATCCCTCGACTCACACGGCGGATTCCCGGATCGATCGTAGCGGTTGTTGTGGCGACCGCGTGTGTCGCATTTTTCTCGCTCGGCGTCGCCACCATCGGAAGCGCTTTCGGAGGAATACCCACCGGCTTGCCGCATCTCTCGCTCCCCGCGTTCCGGCCCGACTTGATCGTGCCCCTGATTCCCTCCGCGCTAACCGTTGCGCTGCTCGCGGCTCTCGAAAGTCTCCTTTCCGCCGTGGTCGCCGATAGCATGACCGGCGACCGTCACAACTCAAACGTCGAATTGGTCGCGCAGGGCCTTGCGAATATGCTTTCGCCGCTATTCGGAGGCATACCAGCCACTGGAGCAATCGCTCGAACGGCCACGAACATCCGCTCCGGAGCAAGAACGCCGGTCGCCGGCATCGTGCACGCACTAACTCTATTGACGATCTTGCTGGTCGCGGCGCCGCTTGCCCGCTTCGTCCCACTGGCGACGCTGTCCGCCGTCTTGCTGGTCGTGGCGTACAACATGAGCGAATGGCGGGAAGTCGGCGTGATTCTTCGGCTGTCCTTGGCAGACAAAGCAGTGTGGGCCGCGACCTTCATCTTAACGGTCTTCGCCGATCTGACTGTCGCCGTCGAAGTCGGCATTGCGCTGGCGGCGCTGCTGTATATCTACCGCATCGCGCAGACCACTACAGTCGAGCCAGTGACTGCCGACTACATCGAGAAAGGGCGCCTTCACATCCTGCAAGACAAGCAGGTCCCCTCGTATGTAACCATCCTCAGGATTCACGGTCCGTTCCTGTTCGGCACCACCGACAAGCTCGAAGAAGCCACCGCAAATCTGGACGCGTTCGCCTCAGTGGTAGTGCTGCGGCTCCGCAACATGACTGCGCTCGATGCCACCGGGTTGTACGCACTCGAGAAACTGGCGGATCGTCTCAAGAAAAGCGGGCGGACTCTGCTGCTGTGCGGCGCACGCGAACAACCGGAACGGCTGTTACATCAAGCAGAATTCGTAGAGCACGTGGGGGCCAACAACATCCTGCCGCACGTAGCGGCTGCTCTCGAACGCGCCCAGCAGATCAACGCTCAATTCGGCGGCTTGGGAAGTGAAGTTGCCGAAGAAATGCAAGGGCAATCGCTCTGACCAGATATAATCTCTCCATGAAGCGCCTGACCGTCGAAATAATCCCCGACTTGGAGCAGGGCGGTTTTACGGCTCGTGTGCCTGACATACCAGCCTACGGAGAGGGCGAGACTGAGGAAGAGGCTATTGCCGACCTTCGAGAAGCTCTCCGTGCCTATATTGAAGCTTTTGGGATTGAGGACGCCGTCGCGCGCCTGAATCCTCCTAGTTCCTTGCGCCAGTTGGATCTGGAACTGCAAGATCTGGTCCGTGCCTAAGCTTCCTCGGCCCGCTGGAGATGGTCCGCTTCCTGGAATCCCAGGGGTTCGTCGTAGCGCGCATACGCGGAAGCCATCATGTGTTGGCTCGCGGAAACACCCACACCACTGTTCCGGTTCACGCCAATCAAACATTGCGCATTGGCACTTTGCGCGGAATCCTTCGTGACATTGAGATGAGCCCGGTCAAGTTCACCGAGCTATGGCATTGATGATGTCCGGTCCTGAAGGAGGGCGGGCTTCAGCCTGCGCGGAGCGTCAGCCCCGCACTCGTGCGAGATTAGTTATGAAAACGCCGTTCTCTTCGCAGATGAAGGCGACCCATTGCCCATTGGGCGACAGCGCCAACTCCTCGCAGCTTTCAAGGTCAGATCTCCAGAGTGCGCGAGCCTTTCGTCCTTTCTGAGTCACGACAAGACTTGTACCAAGGTTCTTCCGAACGAACTCGATCTTGGTACCAGAGTCGTCAGCAACGACCGTGGAATCGCTTCGAGTCGCTCTTGTCCATTCGACAATCAGGCCAGGATCGAGTGGGGAAATAGCAATTTGTGATGACACAATCCCGATCCGTAGCTTGTGCCACACAGCGGCCTTCAGCGTCAACTGTGTCGTATCGATTTGAGACCAGCGGCCCTGGATGTTGACTCCGAGGAATCTAGAATCGGGAGACCACAAAGGGCTATCGTCAATACCGGTCGACGGTACAACAAGCGCGGTGTGTATTTGGAGCTTGACGTATTCGGCGAGAAGGGACTGGCTGACTTGCGCGACGCACGCGAGTCCAACTATCACGGAAAGTCCCAACAACAAGAAACGGCGCATTTCGGCTCTCAGGCTGTCCGCCGACAGCCCGCCTAATCCCGCAGCGACGTTTCTAAAAACGCCCGCAGACGATGACTCCGGCTCGGGTGCCGCAGTTTCCTGAGCGCCTTCGCCTCGATCTGCCGGATACGCTCGCGGGTCACCGCAAAGTGCTGGCCGACTTCTTCCAGGGTGTGCTCGCTGCCGTCCTGAAGCCCGAAGCGCATCTTGATGATCTTCTCTTCGCGCGGACTCAGCGTCTTCAAAACTTCCGCCGTCTGCTCGCGCAGATTCAGATTGATCACCGCCTCGGACGGAGAAACCACTCTCCGGTCCACGATGAAGTCGCCCAGGTGCGATTCTTCTTCCTCGCCCACCGGCGTCTCCAGCGAAATCGGCTCTTGTGCGATCCGCAGTACCTTCCGCACCTTGCCGACCGGCAGTTCCATCTTGACTGACAACTCTTCGGTAGTTGCCTCGCGGCCCAGGTCCTGCTGCAACTGCCGCTGGATGCGCACCAGCTTGTTGATCGTCTCGATCATGTGCACTGGAATACGAATCGTCCGAGCCTGATCCGCAATCGCGCGGGTGATCGCCTGCCGCACCCACCACGTTGCGTACGTCGAGAATTTGTAGCCGCGCAGGTAGTCGAACTTGTCCACAGCCTTCATCAGGCCGATATTGCCTTCCTGGATCAAATCCAGGAACTGCAGCCCGCGATTGGTATAGCGTTTCGCAATCGAAACCACCAGCCGGAGATTCGCCTCGATCAGCTGCTTCTTGGCGATCTCGGCTTCCTGCTCGCCGCGCTCGACGATGTGCAGCGTGCGCCGCAGCTCGGTTGCGCTGGCGCCGGATTCCTCTTCGTGATGCTGGATGCGCTGGCTGTGCGATCGCAGCTCTTTACGCAGCGTCGCCGATCCGCCGTTGGCCCCGTTGGGTGTTGAAGCTTCCAGCTTCCTTTGAACCCGCGCGATCTCTTTTTCCAGCGGCCGCAAATCGTCCACCGCCTGGCGCAAGCGGCCTGCTAAAGCGCGCCTTGAGGTGGAGCTGAACGCGATCCCCCGAATCAGCCGCGACGTGTTCACCATGGTCCGCGCCAGACCCCAGCGGAGCGACCGATGCATCTTCGGCTTCATGCCACGCGAAATCGCTTGCAGCTTCTGCCGGGCTTGTTGAGCCTTCTTGTATTGCTTTTCGATTTCAGCGATGGTCCGCTGCAGCTCGTCCGCCTGCTCGATAACATTTTCGTCGGTGACTACCAGGTCCGGCATCACCAGGATGTCGCGCACCACCGACGGATCCTTGGATACAGTCTCGGCCAGCGCCAGAATTTCGCGGATTACCAGTGGCGATCGTGACAGCGCCTTGCGTACCGCCGCCTGGCCGCGCTCGATGCGCTTGGCCAGCTCGATTTCGCCTTCGCGCGTGAGCAGAGGCACAGTGCCCATCTCGCGCAGATACATCCGAACTGGATCGTTGGTCTTGTCGCTGAAGTCCTGAACTAGATCGAGGTCGGTGGGCTCTTCGCCCTCTTCCACCTTTTTGTCGAACTCGATCTTGGGTTCTTCCAGGATCTCGACACCGGCGGTGTCCAGTTCGCTGAGCAGATCGTCCAGTTCGCGTCCGCCCGGAAATTCTTCCGTCAGCAACTCGTTGACTTCGTCGTAAAGGACATAGCCCTTCTCCTTGCCGGAGTCCATCAGCTGTTTCAGCCGGCCGACTTTTTCTTCGCTTGCCAACGCTTCCCCGATTCGTCCCGTTACAACTTCACGCGTCCCTGTACTCCGTTCGAATGCACTCAGTGTACAACAGTCATCCGCCGGAGGTCGCTCTCGATTCCCGCTCCAAGCGGCTCAACTCCGCCATCCAGGATAGCGCTTCCTCTACTCGCCCTTCGCGCTCGGCTGCCTTCACGCGCGCTCGCAAATCGCTCAGATGGCGTTTTCGGAAATCGCTCTCCAAACGCCGCAGGCAAGATTGCGCTTGTTCCCAGGACACAGATTCCTCTGAGGACTCATCGGCTGTTACGGCGTCGCGCAATAGTTCCCTCGCAGGCCCCTGTAAACGGCCCTCCAGAGCGGCATATGAAAATGTCGCTTCGTCCTCGGCCGCATGGCGTAAAGCCTCGAAAACTTCGTGAGTTACGAATGCCTCTGTCATTTGCGGGCGCAGCATCGGCAGCATTTCAATCCGCGCACGATCGCTCGAAAGGAGCGCATTTAACAGGATCCTTTCATTCATAGGGATTCCGCTCGCGGGTTGCGCAGGCGGAGCCGGAGCCCGCCGCTCCGCCGCCGATTTCTTAAACTGATCCAGCACCAGGCTCGCGTCCACGCCCAGGTACGACGCCAGATCATTGACCGTCGTGGCGCGCTCCAGCTTGTCGCCGATCTTCTGTACCGCAGGCAGCAGAAATTTGAACGCAGCCACTTTTCCATCCGAGGTCTTCATGTCGAACCGCGCGCGAGCCCGATCCGCCAGCCAGTGGAAGTACGTCGCCGCTCCATCCAGCTTCGCGCGATACGCATCCGCACCGTGAACCTTGCAGTAATCGTCCGGATCCAGGCCTCCATCCAGAGCCACCACGCGGACATGTAAGCTATCGTCCAGCAGAAGTTGAATCGCCTTCTCCGTGGCGTTCGCACCAGCAGTGTCCGGATCGAAATTCACCACCACAGTATCCGCATGCCGATGCATGGTGCGCACCTGGCCGTTTGTCAGGGCTGTCCCACAGCTGGCGACCACTTCCTTCACTCCGGCCGCGTAGACGCCAATCACGTCCATGTATCCTTCCACCAGCACTGCCCGCCCCGAACGCCGGATGGGATCGCGTGCGCGATGCAGGTTATATAAGACAGATGTCTTCTTATAAATGGGCGTTTCGGGAGAATTCAGATATTTGGGCTGATCCTCATCATTCATCGACCGTCCGCCGAAAGCAATCACCTTGCCAGACTCGTTGTGAATCGGAAACATGAGCCGCCCACGGAAAGAGTCATAGTACCCCGAGCCCTCGTTACGTTTGCGCACCAGCCCCGAAGCTTCCAGTTGCTCCGCTGCGAAATTCTTTTCCGAAAACCGGCGCATCAGAGTCTGTCCCGAGGAGTCCGAGTAGCCCAGCTCAAACACCTCGATCATTTCTTGGGTAATCCCACGCTTAGCCAAATAGGCCCGGGCTTCGCCGCCCTGAGGTCCACGCAGACTGTCCTGAAACACGCGCGCCGCGATCGCATGCATGTCCAGCAATGCACCGCGCGACTTGGAATCGGCGTCCGAGTACTCGTTGCGCTTGGGCATCGGAATGCCGTAGCGCTCGGCCAGCATCTTAACGGTTTCCCAGAAGCTGAGTCCTTCGATCTCCTCGACGAACTTAATGGCATCGCCGCCCACGCCGCAGCCGAAGCACTTGTAGAACTGGCGCGTCTGAGTGTCGTTGAAGGATGGCGTCTTCTCCTGATGGAAAGGGCACAAGCCAACGTAGCGGCCGGTGGCGCCCAGGCGCGTCAGGCGCACGTATTCTCCCGCGACTTTGACGATATCGATTTGGCTCTTCAGCTGTTCGACAA
>Ga0105239_10003291_pt1 | contig 19920 bp, 19 predicted proteins | sample KBSC44metaG_FD_92761 | JGI IMG/M metagenome (GOLD analysis project Ga0105239, IMG submission 92761) | Corn rhizosphere microbial communities from Kellogg Biological Station, Michigan, USA - KBS C4-4 metaG | ecosystem: Host-associated > Plants > Roots > Rhizosphere > Soil | place: Michigan, USA...
CTCGCACGACACTCGCTCCGAGCTCCGCCAGTCCGTGCGTCACTGCTGGCGCGGCGATGACTCGAGTCAAATCGACCACTTTCAGCCCTGCGAGCGGTCTACTGGAATAGGTCTCCTTGACACCCGGCCACCAGCAAGGTTTATGGGAGGCATAGTCGTTTATGTGACGGATCTTGAACAGGCCAACATCTGTATTTGCCTTGCCGTGCTTCGTGGCCCGAAAGGAATCGATGGTTTGACAAATGACACCAGCCGCTGGTGGACATCTGATGCGAGACGTTGCATCTCTCCGGCGTCAATGGGAGCCATTCGCTCGATGCAAGGCGCCCTGGCGGTTTCCCATGTGGTGAGGTCTGGTCATATCCAGAGGCAGATCAGGGCTGTACGGCGTCGGATCCGGGTTCATGGCCTTCGATACAACTGGGAAGAAACGATGATCCTTGGTCCGGTAGATTCCAGTGGCACACTGTCTGTAGAGCGAGGAACTCATCTTATGGAAGTCTTAGTTGGGGAAAATGTCGTCAAGTCGCTTCATAGTGTCCGGATGGGCTAGACTGATGGCCCGGTCGGTGTCGGGATCGATCGTCCAGACAAAGGCAGACAAAGGCGGGGTGGTGACTTGGGTCTTCGGATTTGTATAACTCAAAGAACTAACCTAGCCCCTTGCTCTGATATCAAGAAACTAGCCCCCCATCTCCTTTTATCCGTCCATTCCATCATAGAAGCTGCCAAAACAGTCCGAGAATATAGAAGCTCGTCGCATCTCTCTACCTCCGTATAGTAGTTCGTCAAAGAGCTTCGATATTTACCCGTGCATCCCTCGGTTAATCGGTTGAAATGCGGCTTCTAGATGCCGAATAATTGAGCTTGATCGCCGAACAACGACGCGCCATCTAGGCAAGGCCAGCAGCCCCTGAATGGACCTGAAGAGACAAATGGTCTACCAAATCGAGCAGCCGATAATTACCGCGGCTTCGACTGCCAGAAGCAGAACAGTAGATCTTAATGATCCTGAGTGTGTTCCAAAAGTGGTGGCCTGGGCCCCTAAGCGTTAAAGGTGTTATAGGAGCGAAGCTAGTCTATCAGGTTGTCGCTCGCCTGGTAAAACTGAAGGAGGGGAACGAGGCTGTTTCCAGAGGTGTAGCCCAATAAGGGTTGTATATAGATACTATATACTGGCATGCTGTAGGCTTTATTTAACCCACAGCCAATAAAGCCTCAATCACAGCCGGCATATTCCGCACGCAATGCAGATAAATCAATTACCGCCATCTATATTGAGAGCCTACCTAGGTACCAGGGACATACCTAGGCACGGAGGTCCTTAGGGAGGTCCTTAAGCAGGCAGGCGAAGCGCGAATAACCTCAAGATTTTGTATTTTGTGAATCCTACCTAGGTACTTCGTGTACAGGGTGTATTGCAGGACTGCATGGTGATCAATGATGATGGCACGTTGTCGTGTGCGTCTCTAAGAGTGGTGGATGCATGTTCTCGGTACTCCATACGAAATACAATACGACGCGGCCCTCGCCCTGCGTAACAAGTAAATAACAGGAGGATACTAAGTGTAGTCACTGCTATGTCTGTGCTTCCACATATTTGACCTTTTTCACTAGAGAGCAGAGCGATAAGCATTGATAACGAATCAATCCCCTGTTCGGTCCTGTTCATTATTGGCCACCGACATTCTTTTGTGCTCGTACCTGGCGGGGAGTGCCAACACATCATTAACAAGCTTTTCCACAACTCCATGAACAGATAATTATTTGAGTATTATAAACTATATGCATACTCAAGTCAGTAGATGATACCTCCCAGTGATCGTTTACCTTTTGCTTTTTGTTTTTTGGCGTTTGTTGAGCCAACAAACGCCGAGCCACTTGGAATGGAAGAAGAACGCTCAATTGTCCCTCCGTCATCCAGGAAGCCAAAACCACATTCATGGAATAAACTAGTATTCATGCTCAGAGGGGGATGATATCGGGGGGGCAGGAAACTCTAGTGATACCGGCGCTTCCGAGCACTTCGTAACGCACTGCCAGTAGATTCTTGTCCCCAAATGATGTGCGGGGAGTGTGTGAGGATCTTTGCAGGAAAAGGTGCGCAAAAACAGAGATGGCCCAGACAATTGCAAGACCCAACAAAGCCAGCCAAATCCTCAATCAGTCATATCTCGACGTTCCATCACCCATATCGAACCGATGCTGTGGTAGACGTTTTACGGGCGGCGGAAGATGGTCATGTTTAGCCTGGACCTTCATCTTGGCCGCCACTTTATGGGAGTCGATTTTTGAGACATCAATCCCATTGGACAGGGTGGCACCACGAGCCTCTGGCGTGCAGCAATCGATACCTTTGACCCAGCGGTTGTTCAGAGCGTCACGAATACTGCACCGCTTGTCCGCGTCTGGATGGAGCATCTTGAGAATGCACCTGCGCTGAGAATGCGAGCCCAGGGCGTTGAAGATGGGCCCGCACTGTGGATACGTGTTTTCATCGATCGTGCATGATGAGGATTCCGGATCCCCGAAGCGCTCGAGGAAAGCCCTCCAACCTTCTAGGAACACGGCGTAGTTGACCTCTTTCTTGTCAGCGCTCGGCCACGGATTCCCGCACAGGCACATGGTCATGAAGAGAATGCCACACGCCCACACATCCAGTTTCGTGGGGTCGTAGTCCTTGTCGTGAGCCAGGACTTCAGGTGAGATGTACGGTTTCGAACCACAGATACCTGGTCTTGATCTCTGAGTGGCTTTCATGCCTTGGCCGCACAATCCACGGGAAATGGCCACTCCAGGATGATCGCCGCAGAAGACTTCCGACACACCGAAATCAGTAATTTTGATGTGCCCGTCGTCGGTCATCAGGAGGTTTTCCAGCTTGATATCGCGATGAGCGATTCCGTGCTCATGGAGGTAGCCGACACCGCGGAGGACTTGCTTAAAGATACAATTTCGATCTTCTGGTTTGAAGTATTTCCGTTCCACCAGGCTGAAGAGTTCACCTTGCTGACAGTACTCCATGACATGATTCCAGCGCCCGTTATTCGTACAGAGTCGAACCGTTCTGACGACATTTGGGTGGTCCAGAGACTTGGCGATGGTATACTCGGACTTGACCTTACGCACATATTCCTCGTCGGTCTCCCTTGCAGACTTCTTGCGAAATTCCTTGACTGCGTAGTGAGGGGGGTTGTCGCTCTTCTTGTCGCCTTTGCGAAGCATGATCTTGACCGTTGCACTTGCACCCTTTCCGATCTCCTTCTTGCGGCCAAACTTGGACAAGGGTACGAACTCGGCTTCTAGTGGACAGATGTCGACGACAAAGTCGTCTAGGGGACTTGCGCTCAGTCGCCGGGCTTTCAAACCCGAGCCCTCCTCTGCAGGTAGGGAGAAAAGGGAGGATCTTTCAGCCTGGTTGTAGATGCTGCCGAAACTTCCAGTGCGTTGAACGTGGGGCGGCCGAGAAGGGCTGAGATACTTTGATTCTTTGTGGGATTTGATCTTGGACAGTAGACTGAATCCGCTGGAAGTGCGTGCGGGTGAGGGAGGTGGACTTGCCATGACTGACATATTTGTTTCGGTTGTGGGGGGTGGTGAAGTCAAGGACGGGGACACAGGTGATATGCTAGAGACTCACGCTCACTCCCAGTGAGCGGACTCTGAGGAGGATCCAGCGCGACGGCTGCTGGTGGGTTTTGGGGTTTTGATATGGAAAAGGTTTGAGCGGAATCAAGGAACGAAGGTATGTATAGGACTTGAGTTGGAGAAGCCTGACACTTCTTCTCTTTCGGGGAAAAACAGCCCAGAGAAAGGGACGGCAGATGAGCGAAAGTTTGACAGACCTAAACTGGTGGGAAAGTGGTTCCCTCAAAAGACAAGGGAATGTCTCTTCGTTCGAGTGGCTACGCAGAGTGCTTGAGTTTCTAGGTACGGCGGCACTGGTGGGGCGTGTAGAAGGTGCGTGAGGTTGAAATGATGAAGGGGCAGCGATCTGGGGCGTAAGATATGGACGATGAAACCTTGGGAGTCGCCCACCACTCCACGAGTATGGACTCTTGGATGCGGACTGCTGCACAATGACCGAATGGTGGCCCCCAAAATGTCTGGATCGAATCGACAATAAGCGAGGGTGTCTGAAGGAGGAGGATGGTGAGAGAGGCGGCCCCAAGCGGGTCTATTGGCGTCAAGAATCAAGAAGGTTCGTATTCAAGGCCAGGGCCACTCCGGGGTCAGATTCGTCAGGTTCCTGTCCCTTTGATTTTTCCCAAGGCTGTGGATCCAAGCTCTTGGAGATGGAGATGGAGACGGAGATGGGATGGAATTGGGGACCGGGCGTAGGTCTGGATTGTACTCGCAAGTAGTATTTATCCTCGGAACAGTCTCTTGGGGCCTTGAGGGACAATGTGGGTTGTGGACCGACGGTGATGCTGGGAGACACGGGTGCAAGCGAGTGAGGTGGTGGGTCTCTCAAAGACCAAGGGTCGTTGAGGCACGGATCAGCGGGAGGTTGGAAGAGAGAGAATTGAGTCTGGAGGCATGTTTGGTTATCAGTCAGGAGGATATCGCCATGGATATCAGCGACAATAGAAAAGCAAACATGTGCAAATGGGCGAGTGGGATTGAAATCAGGAACCAGGCTGGAATAACATGCCTTGAATGGGTGTAGCTGCGGGCGGGTCACCAGATCGTGTCGGGTATCGGCGCGAAGGTCGAGATTGGAAGGTCGACGAGGAGGAGGAGGATGAGGATGAGGACATGTGCGCGAGGCATTGATCAAGGACGAATATGTGATATAATAGTCTATTTATCATATAGTATCGTATCTTCTGGGACAGTGGTCTCAATTTGGAGCATCCAGCATCCATCCATCCTCCGCGTCAATGATGCTGATGAGCAGAACCGTCAACATCCAAGCACCGCAGTCTAAACACTCCCCACGCCCATCGCATCGACCGTCAGCCATCCATCCGTCTCGCTTCAGCCCCTCCCACGCCCAGGGTCCCTGCAGGTTGAACTCTTGCATTATGCATTATGCATTCTGCAATGCACACATCCCATCGTCTCTTCTCCGGACGGGCACCTGCACTCCATGCTCCGAGTCCCTGGTCTGCTGCCACCTGCAACCTGCAACTGGGCAATTGGTATTAGCCATTGAACCAAGCCAGACTCGACTCGATGCCCAGGCTCTTGTTACTCCTTCATCCGCTGGGGAACTTGGGCCTTGGGCCTTGGGAAGCATTGGCATCCAACTCTACTGCCATCCAAGCCCTGACCAAGAACCAAAGAAGACACCCAAGGCCTGGGCTGGCCTGGGCTTCAGGCGGCCAAACCCAGAGCATGAGCACCTAAGAGAGTCAAGGAACCTTACCTTGTAGGAAGAAGGTATGGAATCTTCTGCCAAGTCAAGTCAACCCATCCCCTCCCAGGGACTGCGGGACCCAACGGTATTAATTAGGTGAGTCTAAGTTAGGCGGGCTCCCTTTGGACGGCAATGCCTGAAGGGCCTAAGGAGCCCTCAGCCGCTTGATTAGGGACCTCATACTTAACTAACCTGCCGCCCATGCAGTGCTCGCTCACCCTTCGCCAGGCCTGCATTTCGCTCTCCCAACCAACAACCAAATCCAGACAAGCCTGGTCAACTAATAATTATTACCCAGTTGATGCGATGTATCCTGCCCCATGCGCGTCCCAAAAAACAAAAAGCAACAAAACTTGCCTGCCCGCGCATGACATTGAAAATGCGCGATTTAATTTCTGAGGCGCATTGAAACCTGAGCCCTCTCAGCCCTTACCCTCGGTAGATCGTCTGGGGAGATCGATCGACCCCCCCTCCTCGCTCTCGCCCACGGGCGCCGAACCTGTTAAATGCTGTGAGTGAGCGGTGGAAAATATATCCAATGCTTAGTCTCCTGCTGTGTGACCGCCGCCTGACAGGTATGACCGTGATGTCGTGGTGCATGATGTTGATGTTTGTGTGCCCGAGCCACTGCACATGGGGCGAGGCGGGGATGGGATGCGCAGCAAGTTAGTGGTCGATGGTCCATGGTGGTTGAGCTCGTGGGTTGTTGTGTGTCTGTTTGTTAGGAGTGCCCTCCGCACTTTTGGCCCAGGCTTGAGCATCACCTCACCATGAAATCGTCTTCGCCCACGCTTGTTTGGTCTGTATGTTTGTAGCGGTCTCTCGCCCAACACCATCCCACCCCACCTTCAAAGGCTGGACACCTGCATTTCGGGGAGTCGGCGGCACTGAGTGAATAACCATGGACAAGACGCCGTCACCTGCAACCTGCAACATCCGACCTGGACAGCCTGCACGATGCAAGCCTCACCCCCCCTTTCATCCAAGTCACGAGCTCAGTCACGAGTGGCACCCCACGCTTTTCATGCTCGAGAGAAAACGACAAGCCTTTGTTGTCTCCAGCTGGGTGTAGCAAAGGCCCAGGTACGAGCGAATCATTTGCTCGTCCTCGAGCTTGTCACTTCGCCTCCCACCCTCGGCCCACATTCCAAAATAATTGATATCCAGGCGGAGGAGACATACATACATCAATCATGTTCAAGAATCGTATGTAGGAAAAATCTTCTCCTCGTTTTGCCTTGCCTATTGCCCTAGTCACCGCTGATTAGAAAGTCGCTACTCTACTGCATAATGTCCGTTCGTTCACTTAGCATAGTACTGCAAGCACTCCAAGCACACTCCACTCCGCCGCGAAGAAAATGCCCCAAAACACTTCACACTTCCGTCCACTCAAGCTCCCCTGATCCCTTCACCGCCCGCATCGCTGCAGCCTTACTGGATCCCCCTCGAGCGATCCCCCTCGCCTCGCATCGCCTCAACGCAGTCCGCAGTCACAAGAGCACTTGTCAATTTCTGCTTCACTCTGGAATGGCCTGCATGCGCGCGCAGAAATACGACAATCTTCATGTCCGCTTTCCCGCCTCGCATTACTCTTGCTGGTGATGTCCATGTCCATTCAAGTCCTCCATGCCTTGACTTTGTTCTCTCTGCATCCGCGCCTCGATCTCTCGAAGTTGGCTCTCCCGTGCAAGGAGCTCCTGTCGTTTCTCATTGATCTCTCGTTGCACCTTGACTTCAATCTCTCGAAGCTTCTCCTCTTCACGGCGCAGCTGTTCTTCCTTCAGTCGCACTGACTGGTTGGCAAGGTCTTCAGGGTTGATCGACGAATCTTGGCCACTGCATGGGTAAATCAAACAGTTAGTCTCATATTCCCAGTAAACAAAAGAAATATAGCGTGGCAACACGTACGATACGCCACCATCCACGCTCTTGCTGAGTTTCTCCGTTCGGTAGTTTTCATAGAGGAAGTCGTGTGTGATTTCTTTGAGATCTGCAAGATGCGAGTGCAGCAGAGCACTGCGAATGGCCAAGAAATCAGAGTGGCGTGGGTTGTCCACCTCAACAATACCCCAGGGGTATTGTCGAGCCCGGACACGACGACCACCAATCTCAATCACGTCTTCTGAGCCCACAATAGCAAACGGCATCAATCCACGTAGCTCCGCGTTCTCCTCGACTGTGTCTTCGTCATCTTCTTCGATATCGTAGGGGAAATTGTAGACCGGGATGCGGTAGTGCTCAATGTCTTCCATGACCAACTTCTTGGATTCGGCCAATTCGGCAGGTGTCAAGGAATCCGCTTTACCAATGACAGGAATCACATTGGCACGTGGTGACAAGCGTCTCATCAATTCAATATCCAATTCTCGGAGACCATGACCGGTGGGGGTGATGAAATAGAGTAGCGCATGCACCCGATTGTCGCGGAATCGGGGGTTACGCTTGATTCGAGATTCTTCGGCAAGGATGTCATCATATTGCCTCTCCAAGTAGCCGACAATTTCGCCGAATGAGGCTTCGTTGTCGATCGAATCACCGAATCCGGGGGTGTCCACGATTGTCAATGAGACACGTGTGCCTTCCTCATCCAGTTCAAGCTCTAATGTTCAGCTTCAGTATGCTGCATCGTCTCTGCGTCTGTATCACCAACATACCAACTGTGACTGGCTTGATTCTCACGCCTTCCTCAAGGTGGGCATTTGCTGCATCATCGGCGTCTTTGGGCTGAAGGACTCGTCGACCGCAAAGCGTGTTGACAAATGTGGTGCGGCCTGACGATGGTCACCGGTTGTCAGAACTGGTTTGGCACAAGGTTCAAGGATTATTCAGATTCATTCGAACTTACCAGTGCCGGATGCGCCAATCACCATTATCGAGAATTGAATTCCTTTCTTGACATTCTTCTTCTTGCGAATCTTTATCTGCGCAGCGCGCAATCTGTTAGACGAGAACATGTTGCATCATAACTAGGCAGAGACGAGGAGAATGGGGAGATGGACGAGGTTGTCGATGGTGGTAGACATGCTTCTGGGCTAGGAACAGGTGACAGGTGCCAACGTACCGCATTGAGAGGTGAAGACATTTTGAAATCGAGGGTGTGGGAAAAGGCTTAAGACAATAAAGCGCTGCAAGAAATGAAGAGACGGTGCAGAAGAATGATAGAGACAATCAACGAAAGAACCTAGAGTACAGGAAGAGTCGTTGGGATAATGTTGAGGGAGGAGGATGTCGTTGAAGTTGTTGGACAGAGTGCAGATTGCCCGTGCAGTTCTGTTGTTCCAAAAACTAGGAATAGGGAATAGGGATTGAATTAGGGGTAACCGCGCACCACCGTGGTCCACCAATCATCGCGCCTTCCTCGTTGCTTCCTGCCTTAGGTCCCTTCCCTTTCAATTATTCCGGGGTCGTGGCTTTTGGTTCCCGCGCTTTCCCATTTTAGGTCACGAGCTTGGCATCGGTCTTGGCATCAACTACCTCTCTGCACCTCATGTAGGCTGGTGGCGGCATAACCTTAGGACTATCAACAAACATGCCACTCCAGGCCACGATGAACTGTGCCTACGGGACTGAGGCTTCAAGTGCCTGAGCAGGTACGCCTCCCTCTCCTCCAAATGAGGTAGGTCACTACTCCTCGTATTGATCTTTGCCCACATACATTCATCCCTCGTCCCACAGCATGGCCCAGCATGTCCATCGCAGATCAGGAAATGCTCGACGCCAGCAATCCGTCGACTTTCCTCGCTATCCTCCTATGAATTCATCTACACAAACTCAACCTTCCATTCCTGCCCCTGCCCCCCCTCAACCTCCACCAATTCTCTCGTCCGACTACGAGTCCGACTATCAGGGCTATCAGTCAGACTATCCGACCCGGCCTCCTCCTCCTGATCGGACCAATGAAGAGCTCAATCTTTCTGTCCTCAAACGCCATAATCCTCAGATTGTCAGCATTCTTTCAATAGCTCCATATGCCGTTGTCTACGAATTTGCTCCTGTACCAGAACCTCAATGGACAAAGACAGGAGTGGAGGGTTCTTTGTTCATCTGCGAGCTCTCCCCCGGCAGCTATGGGGAAGATAGATATTCTGCAATTATCCTGAACAGACGTGGGCTAGACAACTTCGACGCAGAACTGCGAGAAGGGGAAAACGCTGGCGTCGAAATCACGGGGGAATATGTTATTCTTAGTTTCAAAACGGGACAACAACAGAAGATATACGGCGTCTATATTTTCCATGACGGCCCTGGAACATCCACAGAAAATGCTCAACTCCACAATGGTGATCTCATGAAGAAGCTCGCCGACCATGCTGGTGCCAGTAGACAAGCTGCCGAAACCGCAGCTGCAGCTGCTCGGGCCCAACACACCAACGGCCATATGCAGGAAGCTGAAGCCACCATTTCGAATCAAACCGCCAATGCACCCAGTGTGGGTGGTCAAACCATAGATCTACAACAGCTTTTTGGACAACAGCGAGCCGCGGATTCTGCCTGGAGCGTCAGAGCACACGACCATGGGCAATCCCAACCTCTCCAAGGACAAAATCTTCTTGCAGACTTGTTTCGGAGAGGTACCGCCGCCGCCGAACCTGCTACTCAGCAACCAGATGTGCTGGGAGATCTCTTCCGACGAGCTGGACTCGGCACGACGTAACTGTATCTCTGGACTCAAGGGAGGTCCTTTGTTGAAGCGTTGCCATTAACTGAAGAACAACGTTCTGTATGCTGCCACGGCTCTAGTCTTCTGCTATATTCTAGACTAAGCCATATTATATGACCTTCTGCTATTCACTCTTAACTTCCAATTCCTTGAGCCGTCCACTAACTCGTCCAGTTACGAATTTAGTTTGTGTTAGCCACCAAACATGGAACGATCTATCCATCTAATCTATCAGGATCCCGGGCGTTCGTCCCGATGCCTATAATTCTTCGCCACTAATCTGAATATTAGATACCTGGTAAGACCAACTTCTGGCGGTGGTTTGCCGAAAACCCTGGCAGACTTTATAGTCCATTCCCAATGTTTCATGTGAGTCTCGGAAGATTAATTATGCCCATAGACCTCTTCTGACAATATTTAGGGTTCTGGCCTGATGCTGTCTCATCACTTTGCACAATTCCTCAACTAGGTCGTCGTTCTACCTCCTCCGAACAAACCCGTAACTCTAGAACTGTCCAACGAGATTATAGCAGTGGGCTCGTCGACGGCGCCTTTCTTGCTCCAGCAATTATCGATGGCATAGCCAAAGAGCCAAAGGACGTGGAGAACTTGCGGAAGTTGAGATTTGTACTATTTGCTGGGGCCCCCCTGTCAACAGAAATTGGTGACTTAATTTGCAGTATTAAGACCCGACTGCTTAACGCAGACGGCCAAACAGAGATTGGTCTCCTGGATCAATATCGCCTAGATGACGAAGACTACGCCTACGTCGACTTTGGCTATAATTCCAACCTTGAGCTCCCACATCACTCGGGCGACCTCTACGAAGCGGTAACGGTACAAAAGCCTGGCTTTGCGCACTTCCAAGCAGGGTTTATTGTTGACCCTACAGCTAGTGAGCCTCGCACTCGCGATCTATTCTCGAGACATACGGATGCCGCCAAGTCGCATCTCTGGATTCACCGCGGCAGAGCAGACCAGGTAATTGTCCTTGAAACGGGTGAAAAGACCAATCCAACTTCCATGGAAGCCTTAATCAGTACGCATCAAAAAGTCAAATCTGCCCTTGTGATTGGGGAGAGCAGTTTCCAATCTGCATTGCTTGTTGAGCCCCAGAAAGACGTAGAGAGCGACCAAGAAAAGTTTGACTTGGTTGAACACATCTGGCCCATTATCGAAGACGCCAATAGAGATTGCTCAGCCCATGGTCGAGTCATGAAAAGCCATATCCTCTTTACAGAACCAGGAAAACCCTTCATCCGGACAGGAAAGTCAAAAATCAGCCGCCCGCCACTCTTGATCTGTACAAAGACGCAATTGATCGAACCTAAAATGGTGCTGATGCAATGATCAACGGCAGCGAAATGAACATCGATTTAATCGATTCGCCCGAGGCACTGCTGAAGCACCTACGAAACTTGGTGCGAATGGCAGTTAATATGGAAGTAAGCGGCGACGATGACAAATTCTATCAACTTGGTATGGACTCCCTTCAGACTTTGCAACTCTCTCGCTCTCTCCGGAGCGCTTTGGCTAGTTCTCAGAAAGAAGTCGGTAAACCCGCCCCAAACTTTGTCTACGCTCACCCTACACGAAGAAAATTGAGCGAGGGCCTGCGCAACCTCCACAACTCCAATGCTGTTCATGAAGATTTCGAGACGCAGATCAATGAGATGGAATCGATACTGTCGCAATGTTCTCAGATGCTGCTGGCTAAAGAGGGGAAGTCACTTCCCAAGTCGATGCGCCCAACACGTAGGACCATTATCCTCACCGGGTCTACAGGGAGTCTCGGCTCCTACCTTCTAGACTCTCTTGCGGCAAGACGATGTAGAGTATGTCTACTGTCTCAATCGCTCGGCTGACGCAACGTCTCGACAATCTTCGACTAACACTGCACGTGGTTTAGCCGGCTCGTTTGATTCTTCAAGGGTAACCTTCTACATGTGTGATTTCTCAAAGCCGCTACTGGGACTGCGCAAAGCTATTTACGATAAATTATTGAGCCAGGTCACTCATATCGTTCACAAAGCGTGGACTGTCAACTTCAACCTATCGCTATCCACATTTGCGACGAATATCGAAGGCATCAAACCTTTTGATCCATTTCAGCGTCGACTCCGCCCAGAACTGTAAGGTTTTCTTTGTATCCAGTCTCGGTACTGGGGTACGCTAAAGGAAGGCCGGGCCACCAAGATGCGGTCCCAGAAGAGGTTCTCGCTGATCTCAGGATCGCTGAAGAACTGGTTATGCACGGTCCAAGTAGATCTCCGAGCGACTACTCCACGTTGCTCACACCAAAACCAAGATTGATGTATGTTCCCTGCGCGTGGGTCAGATTGCAGGCCCTGTCGGAACGAGCAAGGGTGCCTGGGATAGCACAGAGTGGTTCCCACTATTCTTAACGAGCTGCAAGTCCCTGGGATTGCTCCCCAAACAGCTACCAATTGCTAGTACCATCGACTGGATATCGGACAACATCCTCGCTGGTTTTATATTGGAACTTCTTCAACACGGAGCGAATCAAGAAGGCAGCCTCGTGTACAATGTGATCAACCCGTCTTTGTCTACTTGGCAAGAGCTATATCCTGCCGTGCATCGCGCACTAGCCAGATTGAATAAGAATCAAATCAAGCTTGTCGACTATGCGGACTGGCTACGTGCATTGGAGAAAGCATGGTCTGAAAATAGGACTCAAACTGAAGTCCTTAACAATCCAGCTGTCAAGATACTGGAATTTTTTCAGGCTCTCGAGAATGATGGAGTCGACGAGTTATATTTAAAGGATTTTTACTGAAAAGTCAGCCCTCCATTCCTCGAAACTCCGATCGTGTCCACCTGTGACAGCAGAATGGATAGATTTGTGGGTGTCTCAACTGAGATCAGCAAAGTAGAATCAAGCCGTGGACCACTTCTTCTCGCAGATCTCTCTAAACTTATGGCGATAAACTTGTCTGGTATGTCCAATCCGCGTCATTTGATGTGCGCGTATGTATTATATATTATGGAGAGTTCAAAGAGGTATGTTAAAATATTATTAAATATTTTGGACTCAAAGTGGCAAGGCTGTAATCTATATTCGGAATAGTGGCTTCATTTCTTGGCATAAATTTTGACTCGTGAGATTTTTTGTACGTCCATTCATCGGTGGTGGTAGTTGAATAAACCTCGCCGGTTTCCAATATTCCTCCGCTCAACCTGCCTTTGAAACCAGCCATGCAGCAAGATGGTGTTTTTCGCGCCCTCGTAAACCGTCTTCATGTAACACCAACAGAAGATTTGCCTCGACTTTCCGCCTTTCTAGCATCGTCCTTGGCAACCTGCCCTCTCGAGATTTACTTTTCGGATGCAAAGACTAATGCCTCCTCAGTGACGGCTCACAAGCTCAAAACCCGCATCAGTGCCTTGTTACAAGATAGATCTCAGGCCGGAAGATTGTCTGCGGCCATTGTTATCAAGACCATCCTCGAGACTGCTGGCTCGAATCTCCTTGCTAGTTCAGAACCTTGGGCTCGCAACCTGATAAGTTGTCTAAGCAAAGCCGAAGCACCGGAAATTAAGAAGCTGTATCTCACCACCATCACCAGAATCTTCCTTCTGACCCAACATCAGCCTGCTCTAGTAAGAGAGATTACAACTCCTCTCTTGCCCTCCTTCCTAACGGCTTGTCTTGGTCTTATTAGACCCTTAATTGTCAAGTCTGGAGATCAAACAGCATTAGTTTCCAGTCCCTTGCTCGACACAGTTTTACGGTGCTGGATCCATCTACTCCCACATCATGCATCGACCTTTCGTCCATTTCTCAATCGGATCAAGCCTATTTGCTTGAGCCTCATTGAGGATGATCGCAGTCCTCAATCCAGCTTAGAATTAAGTATCCGGGTTCTATGTTCATTAATATCATGTGCTCCGAAGAATACTGCAAGCCAAGAATGGACACAGATGTCAAGCAGTATCACTGCACTTGCTCATGAAACCGCAGGCGACGTCTTTCGTGCCATTCTTGAGGACCATGAATCAAACAATTCGTCTCGTATAACCAACACGAAAAAGCACAATTTTGGGAAGCCTCCGGGAAACTCTGGCAAAGATCATCTCGGATTGATTAGCTGGAAAGGTGTATCTGAAGGAAGCTCCAGGCTAGCTGCACTTTTGTTGTGGTTTCAGCACCTTCTTTCCTCCGGCACGACACAACAGGTTCAAGTACCATTTGGCGAAGTTCTCGACCTCACTACTCGAATCCTGTCTGTGAACATTCCCGAAAGTCAAAATGGGGCTCGGCCTAGCTTGAGATACCACATCGAAGCAAGTAAAGAGGAGAGAGAGGAGCTTTCGGTGAACTTGCCTAAACTTCATATTTCTTGTCTAGCCCTACTCTGGTCGCTATGTACAACATACAAAGGCATCCTTATTCCTCTTTATCACATAATATGTGATCAGATATTGTCCAAGTTTCAGATAATGGCACGGCATCAAGATATAAGGTTATTCTGTTATGATATCATCGGCCATATTGCGATCACCAGCAATTTATCGGAATTGGATGTTAACGGGAAAGCTTTTTCGGACCTGGTCGTTCAGGTCTTCAATGATCTCAAAGCTGCGTTACCGTTAGCTGATTCCAATAAATCACAGGCCAATTCGAAGGATCTCACTTTGGCCACAAAAACAGTGCAAAGCCAGACCATGTATTCCATCCCAAGCAACCTCCGGAATCCCTCGAATGCTTTCAGCTCCGCGTGGAAGCTTTTACCGATCCTTCTCGGGCCTGGGGTCGCGCCAATGCTTCCACGACAGCTTAGGACAGAGGCTGATAAGCTCGCCGTATTGTTGGATCATCAAGAAGCTATGCTAGCCAGCGTGCTGAATCCTGTGCTCTCAGACGATGGGAGCATGGCAACAGCTAGCATCCTTCCATTTCTTACAAGAACCGGGACTGGCACTCCCGCGGTTGAGGCTTTGTTGAGACCTCGGTTACCGCCCACACAATACCAAGTTGCTCAAAATGAAGACGTTGACCTCGACAAGCTAGTCGATGATCCCTTTATGGGCAGCCCTGAGGTTGACAATTTGTCACAACTTGAAAAATCAATCAATGCAATGGACGACCGGCAGGGCCATGTTAGCAGTTCCGCCGCAGACCAGAATGGGTTTAGCCACCAAGCTGTGCCACCCATCAAATCCCCAACACTGCCCAAAAAGAGACCCTTTGAGGATTTGAAGGAGAATGGGTCTCCTTTAACCGCCACAGAGAAGATTGACAATCAAATCAGAATACCGAAAAGAGCACGCGCTGGCGAGCTTCTTGAGACTATACCAGCTTCAGAAGAGAATGAGATGGAAACAACTACCGCATTTGACTTGCCAGAGGCAAACAATAAGCCATACGACGATGCACCTCATCTGCAGCCTTCAGATGCAAACGTTTCTCTGCCAGTTGGCAATGAGACTTCAACCACCCTGGACAAAGGCGAGAATTATGATAGTGATAGTAGTGATTTTGAGATTCCCAAGATCGACACGGGCCTTGATACAGATGAGGAGGAGGACGACGAAGAAGCAGAAAGCTAGAATGTAGAACGATAAGCAATCAACTGGATCATAAGCTTTACTCATTCTGCTTTCAAAGACCGGCATTATTCCATGGTTCCAGGTGAATGGAGACGTATCTGTTTGTCAAGTGGTGCCCAATAGCAGAAAGTCATCTTCGTGGTCAAGATCGATCCCTGGTATATCAGCGACAAGATACTCAAGAAGACAAAATTCTAAACAGAGAGGTAGTGAGTTTAGGTATTACGGAGTACTCCTGGTGTCATTTGCGGATTGCTGCCGAGAACTGCTTGCACTCATGTCACTTCAAGGGACGCCCAGCTTTTTGGCGGAAGGCAGCCGTTGTTCCCCGCGGCTTCCCTTGTCAGTGAGGCGCGCTTCTTAGTCGACATCAAACACGCGTCATCTCCTTTGGAAAACCACCTCAATCCATCAACAAAGAAATCCCTACGCGCCACCCAGCACTCCAATAAACACTGTATCTCATTTCAACCTCCGTGCTCAATACTTATCATTAACTCTGCCGCCCATCTCACCCGGCTGAATGTCGTTGGAGCCTCGAACTAATCAAGAAAGGCGCGCTACTCTAGACCCGCGTCCTTTGCAACTAATACCCCTGAAGCCTAGAAACCTGCATACGCCTTATGAGGAATCATGCACAAACCAAAGGTGAAAAGGAAAATTGAGACAGTTGACCTCACTGGCTCGGATGACGAAGATTTTGCCAACAACACTCCGGTAGCCAAGGCACCGAGAAGATTGCCGTCATCGTTTTCTTCTTCACAGGGTCGAAAGAATGTGGCCAATCCACCCAATAGATACCAAGGATCCAAGCAGAACACATCCCCATTTCCTAACTCCTCTCAACGTCACCGCAATGAATTACCAACACCCCCGTCATCCAGTCAGACTTCCGGGAGCAAATCTATGCCTTTCTACAGTGATAGAATGCATGGCCAGCGGGAACGCGAAAGCTGGCTTGCATCTACCCAAGAACAAGAAGCCGATATCGCGCGAGAGATTGCTCTCACGGAGGATTTCGACGACGACGTCTACGAGAACTATCAACTGTACGGCATTCTCAAGACCAAGATTGTTGGGTGTCGATTTTACGGCGGAAAAGCGACTGTGGGTGAATATGTCAAAGTGCGTCGTGAACCGAGCAATCCGTACGACCCCAATGCAATCCGCATTGATAATGTTCAGCGTGATCAGATTGGCCACATTGGTAGGAATGTGGCGGCGAAACTCGCTCCTCTGATGGACTCAGGCTCGTTACTGGTGGAGGGCGCCTTGACCGGACACAAGGATTACTACGAATGCCCGATTGGCCTAAAACTATTTGGCACAACCGATCCAGTTGCAGGGCCGGCCCTTCGTCAACAAATGCAAGATCTGAGACTTCCTATCAACGAGTTCACTAGGAACGAACGTGAGGCGAAGAAGCGTGCACAAGAGTTGGAAAAACAGAAGAAGGCTCGGGATAAAGCCGTTGCTGCTATGCAGAAGAAGGGGAACACCGTGTTCGACAACGAAGGAAATGGCAAATGGAGTAATCTAGGTCAGTCAGTTGGGATAGGTCTGCCACCAGGACCGAACATGGATCAGCTACTGGAGGGCACCTCCACGTTTAATCCGCGAGAAGTTGAAAGCCTCGTCAGCAAGCTTGGTGCCGGAGAAGATGTTTTGGCTAAGCTACCGATGGCTGACCAACCGGAAATGCTTGCAACAATGCTGCTACCGTACCAAAGACAAGGCTTGCAATGGATGCTTGACCATGAATCACCGAAACTGCCCGAAGCAGATGATGTGGTTCAGCTTTGGAAGAAAGCAGGAAACGTTTATACCAATATTGCCACCAACTTCTCCCTGACAAAGGGCCCCCAACTTGCAAGTGGCGGTCTCCTAGCAGATGACATGGGTCTTGGTGAGTTCTTGCTTCCTATTCCTCGCAATTTCCGATCGTGATTCCTGTTGTCCCTGACTGGGAGACTAATCGACAAACAGGCAAAACCATTCAAATCCTCTCACTTATCATGGCAGACCCGAAGAAGGATGGTTCACCGACACTGATTATCTCTCCAATGTCAGTCATGAGCAACTGGAAGCACCAAGCGAGCCTTCATGTGAAGAAGCAATATGCTCCACGAGTCTTGGTGTACCATGGTCAGAACAACCGATATTTGAAGCCCAAAGAACTCAAAGAGTACGATATTGTGATCACAACTTACCAGACCATGACGCAAGAACTTTACCCGTACGGCGTGTCAGACGCTCAGCCGACTCCATCTAAGGAGGGCCTTTTTTCAATTACGTGGCGTCGGATTGTTCTGGACGAGGGTCACCAGATTCGAAACCCAAAAGCCAAAATGTCTCAGGCGGCATGTACACTTCAAGCTCAATCGCGTTGGATACTGACTGGTACGCCGATTGTCAACAATCTGAAGGACATGTTCTCGCATATCAAGTTCCTGCGACTATCTGGCGGCATGGCTGAGTTTGAGATTTTCAATTCCACATTGATTCGGCCGTTGAAGAATGGCGAGCGTGGGGCAAGGATGCTTCTACAAGCTCTGATGTCGACTCTGTGTTTGCGCCGAATGAAAGACATGAAGTTGGTCGACATCAAGCTTCCAGAGATCACATTCCACAAGTATGTAGTGAAATTCTTGCCTCACGAACAGGAGCGGTATGATGCTTTCAAAACCGAGGCCAAGGGAATGGTCGAGGCGGTGAAGGCACAGAAAGGAGATAACACCATGACCCACCTTCTAGAAGTGCTTCTGCGCCTGCGACAAACTTGCAACCACTGGAAAATGTGTGGAGAGGAAAGAGTCAGGAAGCTGTTGGCTCTTGTAGAAGAGAACACGGTGGTGGATGTGATGAATCCTGCCAATCGAAAGACTCTTCAGGATCTCCTCCAGGTGCGGATTGACTCACAGGACGAGTGTCCCATCTGTTTGGACAACCTGAAGGATCCCATGATCACAGCGTGTGCGCATAGCTTCTGTCAGGACTGCATCAGCCGAGTTATCGATACTCAGCACAAATGCCCATTATGCCGAGCGGAGCTCAACGTGGAGGCACTCGTGGAGCCGTCAGCGGGAATGGGCGAGGATGAAGAAGATGATCTCGACATAGACCCTGATACGACCAGCAGCAAAATAGAAGCACTCGTGAAGATACTAAAGGCTTCTGAAGCAGATGCTATGGTCAAAACTGTGGTGTTCTCACAGTGGACAACCTTCCTCGACCTTGTGCAGACACAACTTAGCAAACACGGGTTGGGCTTTACGAGACTCGACGGGAAAATGAAGCCAGCAAGTAGGGATGCGGCGATCGAGTCACTTAACACGGACGATTCTTGCAAGATCATGTTAGCATCGCTGTCTGTGTGCTCAGTTGGCTTGAATCTCGTTGCGGCGAATCAAGTTATTTTGGCGGATTCGTGGTGGGCGCCAGCAATTGAAGATCAAGCCGTCGATCGTGTCCATCGATTGGGACAGACAAGGAAATGCAAAGTTCTGCGCCTTGTGGTGGAAGGAACCATTGAGGATGAAGTGCTTGAGATCCAGGCCAAAAAGAGACAGCTTGCAGGTGAAGCATTTGGCGAAAGGGACGGAGACAGGAAGAGGAAGGAACAGCGTGCAGGCACATTGAGAGATATCGAGAGACTCCTAGGTTGTTGACAGGAGGCAGCTACACTTGTTTCTGACGTGTGTCTCTGGCATCGATCCACAGAGGGACCAAGATTTGCAGAGAGACTGCATGCCATGTGCAATCAGTTACCACTAGGAGAATTTAGGTTGAGGGGATGTCAAGCTCGAGTTTCAGAGTGTTGAGGGAGTTCGAGAAATTTCTCCAAGATTGCAGTGCAAGGGCAACAGATAGATGGGGCGTTAGAGCATGTACAATACGGAGTACGAGGTCTCACTTTTTTTTCTCTCGGTGATAAAATTCGAGAACGCGTCTTTGGTCGTGTCAGACGCGTGAGGAGGTGGTGAAGGAGGGAACGTGCGTGACGGGTGTGGCTCGAAATGACACCCGTCAAGGCCAACGGCATGTCATCTGGCACGGAAGCTCTGACTTCCAAGATTGACGTCGGCGAAATATGTTCCGCGACAGGGTGACAGAGTTTAAAGAGATGTTGCTGCAGCGTACGCCCATCGTGATGTATAAGAAATGATAAAAAATGGTCTGATATGTGGCAAATCAGGTAATTGTAAGCAGCAGATGGAGCTGGCCGCCATAGCAACCACGGCTCTGAAGCCAGCATATTCAAGCCTAAGGAACCCCAACGGCGAAAGGCTACAGGGGCCCAGATCGGCTCAGGGAGCCTAGCAGGGAC
>Ga0105239_10003293_pt1 | contig 19909 bp, 18 predicted proteins | sample KBSC44metaG_FD_92761 | JGI IMG/M metagenome (GOLD analysis project Ga0105239, IMG submission 92761) | Corn rhizosphere microbial communities from Kellogg Biological Station, Michigan, USA - KBS C4-4 metaG | ecosystem: Host-associated > Plants > Roots > Rhizosphere > Soil | place: Michigan, USA...
AAAGTCTGTGGGGCTGTAGCTCAGCTGGGAGAGCGCCTCGTTCGCAACGAGGAGGCCAGCGGTTCGATCCCGCTCAGCTCCACCATTCCCCCTCCATCCTCACCTCAGGTTGAGACGCGTTCCTTGCATCCCGCAAGCAGGTCATCGCGCACGATCCCGAAAATGTCGAGGCTCATCTGAGGCTTCTCTCCATCTACTCCCGCACCGGAAACAAATAAGGAATGGCCCATGAGCGTGAAATCTGCCGTAAGCTTGCGAGCTAGCCTGCGTCATCTCGCGCTTGTCGCTTTCACTGCGGCTTCTCTCCTGCTGCTCGGTCCATCCTTCCCTCACTCGCAGCTCTCGCTCGAGAGCCGCAGAAGAAAGACTCGCCTCTATCCTGCGCAACCTGTCATGCAGGTGTCGTGCACAACTATGCAACCGCTCCCATGCGTCATGCTATGGAGCCCGACGGCGCTAATGCCGAACTGATCGCACATCCAGACCTCACCGCTGGTACAGTGCTTGGTGGCACGATTACAGCCGTGCCCGTTCAAAGCCCAGCTTTCAATCTGTATGGATTCGACCGACTTGGCATGACTGAAATCGTGCCATTCGAAAACGCAAAGTAGTGGCTTCCAAAGGCGCGCTTGTGCTCAGTGCGCGAGCTCTCGGGTGGATTGGACTGAGTCGCCATGACGGAAGTCATGCCCTGATACACACCCGCTGCCCCCGCTTTCTTCTACAGTGCCCCATCGAGCGAGTGGCCAAGACTATCGAGAATGGTTGGGCTCTTTTCTGGTCTGGCGGGGTTTGTGGAAGAGGCGCTTGCGGAGGAGCCACAGGCCGACGGCGACAGTCAGCCAGACGAGGGTAGCGAGGGGGAAGACGACCCACGTGCTGGTTCGCGGGAGCCAGATCCAGAAGACGAGTGCGAAGGCGGCCAGGGCGATGCAGCCGATGGCAGCGCCGTAGGAGTCAATGGCAGCGACTATGCGGCCTCGGTTGGTGCCGTCGTACCCGGTGCGGCGTTTGTGTTGTTTCTCGTGGGCTTCGACGAGGCTGACACTAGCGGGGAAAATGGCTGGGAAGGCGAGAAAGAGGCCGCCGACCACCGGGCCGTAGTGCTGGGGGATGAGGCCAGCGGCGACGCACACGGCCCCGCCGAAGACGAAGCGGATAATCCACTCGTGCGGTTTGATTCCTTTGATGGCGGAAAAGCGGGCCCCTACAATCATGGGGTTACCTGATCACCAGGAACAGGGCGAACGACACCGCGAACCAGATGGGGATCAGCGAGACGGTTGCGGTGAGGGCTCGGGGTTTGTGGCGCCAGAGTAGCCATGCAGTTGCGGCGGCGTAGCAGAGGAACGCGATGGCGCCGAGGACCATGGAGCGAGCTTCGATGGCAGCGTAACGGGGGCCGTGCGAGGAAATAGTAAGCCCGAGCGTGGCGAGCGCGATGGAAGGCGCGGCACCGAAGAGTCCCGCAAAGCTTTTGGGACGGAAGATTTCAGCCAGGACGGCGAAGAAACTGACGACGGCTCCCCCGATAAAGAAGCGGGCGAGGCTCTCAGAGAGTTCAGCTGACATGTCTCTCCTCAGGCGGCACGCTGGGCCTCTTTGATGGCCCGCATCGCTACGTCAGCTCCTTTGCAGCCGAGAAGTTTGTACTGTTTGCCTTCGAGCCGGTGGTAGTTGACGAAGAACTGCTCTAGTTCGTGAAGAAACTGTTTCGGCAGGTCGTCGAATGCCTTCAGATAGGCGTACTCGTGATTCATTTCGGCGACGGCGAGCAGGCGGTCATTGCGGGTTCTCTTCTTACCTTCAATCTGTTCACCTTGGATTACGCCAATAAGGCGGGCACGAACCGCAACGCCGGGGAAAGCGGGCTCATCCATGAGGAGGAGAACGTCGATGGGATCGCCATCGGGCGCCTGAGTTCGAGGCAGGAACCCGAAGTCATAGGGAAAGCTCATTCCGGCGGGGAGGACCTTCTTGACGATGAAAATGTTCTGTTCGTCGTCGTAGGCGAACTTGTTGCGGCTATTCCTTGGAGTTTCGATAATGACTTGGATCAGGCCGGCGTTCTTGTCTACTGGCTTGAGCAGTATCGGATTGGACAGACTCTTGGATAGCTTCTTGGACATGCGCGGCTCCGCTGTAACCTTCCCTTCACATTGGTAGAAGTTCCATGAGGCTGTTTCGGTTGCTCCAAACCAGGTTGATGACGAGAGGCGGCCATTAGCAGTCTCACCTTGACACTGCTGGTGTGCGATTTCTAGAATGGAATAGGCGAACTCTACTGATAAGCTCTTGTAAGTCTCTCATTGGGAGAGGTTTGTCCTAGCCATTGATGTTGCAGCGACCATGGCCAAGAGGTAGCTGAGCGATGCCGATGCCTGAGATACGCGTCAGTCCGCGCGAGCGACTGGTTCTTACGGCGATTATCGAGCTCTATATCGCTACCGGCGAGCCTGTGGCTTCGCAAGCCGTAGCCGACCATTTTGCGAACAAAGAAGGGTTGAGCTCGGCAACGATTCGCAATGTCATGGCGTCGTTGGGAGAGGCTGGACTGCTGGAGCAGCCACATACATCGGCTGGGCGGGTTCCTACAGCCGCGGCGTTTCGCTATTACGTTGAGCAGATCACGCGTGCAGATAACTCTCTCGGACGCATTGGGGTGAGACCTGCAACTGCCGCTGGCGGCGGATCGCTGAGCGAGCATAGGCGAGGACAGATCGAGGAAATTTTTTCGGGAGTTGCGAGTTCGAATGAGTACCTGGAGCGGACCTCGCATGTGTTGGCGCTGATTTCGAGCGGTCTGGGCGTTGCACTGGCGAGTGGCACGGCCGATCAGGTGCTGGAACACATTCATTTTTCGCGATTGTCTGCGGGACGTGTTCTGGCTGTTCTAGTGACGCGGGCAGGGGCGGTTCTGGACCGCGTGCTGGTGCTGGATCGCGAGATGACGCATCTGGAACTGGAGACGGCGGGGCGTTACCTGAACGAGACGTTTCACGGCTGGCCTATGGAGCGAATTCGGGCAGAGATTTCGCTGAGGATGGACGAGGAGAAAGCGGCCTACAATCAACTGCTTGCCTCCGTTGAGGAGCTTTGCCGGAAGGGCGCGCTGAGTGTCGGTGAAGGTGCGCAGGTGTTGTATGTGGAAGGCATGGCCAACCTGATTGCGGCGGAGGCGGATCGGGAGAGATTGAGGCAAATGCTTCTGGCGCTGGAGGCCAAGCAGCGGCTCGTGGATTTACTTACAGCTTATGTAAATGGAAGTCAGCAGGAAGTGCGGGTGGTGGTCGGGCTTGATGAAGCTTCTCCAGCGATGCAGGACCTGGTGCTGATTGGGGCGCCGACGCGGCTCGGCGGTTCGAGCCTCGGAACCGTGGCAGTGATTGCACCGACCCGCATCCAATACCAGGAGATGATCCAAGCAGTGCGGTACGTGGCGGGGCTGTCGGAGCGGATTCTGGAGATACCGGAGCAGTAGTACACGAACCGATGCGCAGGGGCTAAAGGCCCATTCCAAAACTGAGAGAACGATCGATTGACCTGGTGCCTACCCAAGACACTGACCGGTATGGGTTTGTGAACGTAATCGTTTTGAGCATGGGTAATAGTCGAGTCAAAAGTTGGAACTGTGCACGCCGGTTGTGAGCGAGCAGCGGCAAAGGAACTTATCATTGAATAAGAAGCGAAACATGTGGGGAATGCGTAGAGATATGCCAGAGAAGGAATCAGAATTGACAGCTTTGGAAGCGACGGAAAGCGCCTCGCCGGAGCACGCGGTTGCAGAATCGGGCGGGAGTCCTGCTGCAGAGGTTAGAAACGAGGGTGCGCCGGTAAGCCGGGGTGAACTCGATCAGCTTCAGGCGGAGTACGAGCAACTGAAGAAGGAACGCGATGGGCTGATCGACAGGCTGGCGCGGATGCAGGCGGACTTTGAGAACGCGCGCAAGCGGGCGGAGAAGGAGAAAGCAGATTTCCGCGATTACGCGACGGGATCGGTCGTTGAGCAGTTCTTGCCAGTGTTGGACAATTTTGAACTCGCGCTGAAATCGGCGGGGACGACGGAGCAGTTGAAGGCAGGGGTGGAACTGATTGTGAAGCAGATGGAAGAAATTCTGCGCGGGTTCCAGGTGCAGCCGGTGGCGACAGTTGGCCATGAATTCGATCCGCGGCATCACGAGGCGATGGGGTCTGTGGAGCGGGATGATCTTCCGGATCAGCAGGTGGCGGAAGAGATTCGGAAGGGATACCGGCTGCGGGAGAAGCTGCTGCGACCGGCGCTGGTGCGCGTAGTATCCAACCCTAAACAGAAGAGTGAATGAACGTATATGGGCCCGGGCAGAGGCCCCTGCGAGAAAGGGGACTGAGTCCGTTTGTGCCCGATGCCCATCTGTATTGAGAGAAGGTACAAAAAGGTTTGAATAGCAGAGTGAGTAAAGCAGATTATTACGAGGTACTGGGTGTGTCGCGGGGTGCCAGTGAGCAGGAGCTCAAGAGCGCATACCGCAAGCTTGCGCTGCAGTACCATCCCGACCGGAATCCGGGAGACCACGCATCAGAAGAGAAGTTCAAGGAAGCGAGCGAGGCGTACCAAGTACTTAGCGACGCGGACAAGCGCGCTGCATACGACCGGTTCGGTCATGCGGGAGTGAGCGGCGGCGGAGGTCCCGGCGGGTTCGGAGGATTCTCCGGAGCGGTCGACTTGGGAGACATTTTCGGCGACCTGTTCGGCGAAATGTTCAACATGGGCGGGCAACAGAGAACGTCGCGGCAGATGCGGGGCGACGATCTGCGCTATGACCTCACGATCGACTTCCAGGAAGCGGTGTTCGGGACGGAGAAGGAGATTCGCATCCGGCGGCTCGAGGCGTGCGAGACGTGCAAGGGGACGGGGAGCAAGTCGGGCCGTGGGCCGACAACTTGTCCGCAATGTCAGGGACGCGGGCAGGTTCGATACCAGCAGGGATTCTTTTCCGTGGCGCGGACATGCAATGCGTGCGGAGGGCGGGGATCCATCATCGGCGACCCTTGCGACACGTGCCGTGGTGAGACGCGAATCACGAAGGAGATCAAGCTCACGGTGAAGGTGCCGGCGGGCGTGGAAGAGGGAACGCGGATCCGTTACGGCGGTGAGGGCGATGTCGGGCGGAGCAACGGGCCAAGCGGCGATCTGTATATTGTGCTGTCGATCAGGGCGCATGACTTTTTCCATCGCGAGGGCCAGAACCTGCACTGCGTGATTCCGATCAGCTTTCCTCAGGCGGCGCTGGGCGCGGAGATAGAGATTGAAGGAGTCGATGGACCCGTGATGCTGAAGGTGCCTGAAGGTATTCAGAGCGGCAAAGAGATTCGGGTGCGCGGGAAAGGCGTTCCGTATCTGAACGAGAAGGGACGCGGGGATCTGATTGCCAAGGTCGTGGTGCAGATTCCGAAGAAGCTGAGCAAGGCACAGCGCGAGTTGATCGCGGAACTCGGGAAATCGATGTCGGTGGAGAACAAACCGACATCTCCCGGGTTGCTGGAGAAGATGAAGGACCTGTTCAGCTAGAGGCGAAATGGGAGGGACCGGCAGGCGTTACGGGTGTGGCGATAGAGGCTTGCCGGGCTATCAGTTGCGGGCCTTGTGCGACGCAGTGGCTACTCTTGCCGGTCTCACCGGCCTCATTACTTGGGCGGACATCCAGCTTCGCCCGATCCGTCTCGCGCAAAATCAAATATGAAGGCATCATAGTTCATCGGCATCGACGATTCCTGGCGGTCTCCCGGGAATCAGCCCAGGTTGAATACATTCGCGTGATGGTCGGGATAGCGCCGCCAAGACTCGAATACCGGCCTGGAGGTTCCGTTTTTGATGTTGGACGACACGACTAGGCTTTGGTCCTTGTCAATCTAGATCGCCATCAACACGATGGCGCCTACGGCAGCGCCGATGACCAGACTCGCTGGATCAGTGAGGGCGAAGGCAACTGGATCCTCATTCAACTCTGCACGCGATGCGAGCAACCACACACGGCAGAGCCAGAGAATCATGCAGGGCACAATCAGCCAGAGGTAGTGAGAGTGGTGGTAGAGCCTGACAACGTCGACACTGCTGATGTAGTTGGCGAAGACGACGATGGCGGCGAAGGCACTGGCAGTACCGAAGGAGCGCATCTGTTCGATGTCGGTCATCAGGTATCCCCGGCCATTCTTCAGTTGGTTTCCGGCGAGACGAATGCTTTCGAGTTCGGCAAAACGTTTGACAAATGCGAGTGAGAGAAAAAGGAAGATCGCGAAACCTGCAAGCCAGTGGGAAATTAGAGTGTGTGTTGCGGCACCGCCGGCGAGTAAACGAAGCGTATACAGGCCTGAGAGGACCAGGACGTCGACGAGCGCAATTTGCTTGAGATAGAGGGAGTAAGCGAGTGTGCTGGCAACGTACAAGATGAGCCAGAACATGAATTGAACAGGCAGCACCCGCGCCGCCACAGAAGCAATGACGAGCAGTGCGGCGGAAGCAACGAGGCCATTAGCCGGCGCGAGGTCACCGGAAGCAAAGGGACGGAGCCGTTTTCGAGGGCTTCGCCGATCAGCCTCGATATCGAGGAGATCATTAACCATGTATGTGGCCGAGGCCACGCAGCAGAAACAGAAGAACGCGAGCGATGCTTTGCCGACAACGGAAATGGAGCGGTCGTGCGCGAGGAGGAAGGGAAGGAATATAAGGAGGTTTTTCGCCCACTGGTGCGGGCGGAATGCATTCAAGAGAGAGCGAAGAGGATTGGCGCGTTCTTCGAACACGTGCGAAGGAGCGATACGGTGTTTGCGAATACTGCTTCGCAGGGCAGCACTGGGATTGGCCAGCATCGTCTCTGTTACAGCCTTCAGCAGGGGCAGGTCGGCAGAGCTGTTGCCAATGTACGAAAAACCGTTTGGTCCGAACTGGCCGTTGAGGATGGCGAGTTTGTTGGGGCCAGTGAGATTTGTGGCACCATCGCTGCCGAGAACGCCCTGGAATAGGCCTAGATGATCGGCGACGCGCTCTGCAAGGCGGATGTCGGCGCCGGTAGCGAGATAAAGTTCCCGGCCGCGCGCATGTTCCTGTTGCAGGAATTCAAGAACTGTTCGGTTGTAGGGCAGGTGAGCGACATCGAGTTCGACGTGCGAGGTTACAGATGCCTTAAAGGCGGCTTTGCCCCTCATCAAGGCGGCGGGTAGCTGAAGAAGGACTCGAGGGTGCGTACGAGCCAGGACCAAGAGCGAGTCAATAAGGGTGTCGGACTTTATCAGGGTGCCGTCCAGATCCACGCACAAAGGCTTGATCCCTGTCGTCTTTGCTTCTGGCTGGGAGAGGATCTTGGGCAATGTCTACCTCGAGTGAAGGCACCCGCCCAACGAACTTGAGGGTCCAGGTGCGATTGAGATGCCGAGGACGGCTCGCCTAAAGAAGCGAAGATGCGAGTACGTCTTCGCTGGAATCGGGATGAACCTCGTCGACCGATGATTACCCGGAATCGCTAAAGTATACCGCGTGTGAAATGCAAAAAGAACTGAACGAGACCGTGGGAGAGGCAGAGGAGTAATCAACCTGCGACAGCATATTGTCTGTAGCATCAACTCCTTACAGTCATTGGTGCGGCGTATAATCGCGCAAGATGCCGTTGGGGGAACACCAGTTCATCGATCACTATGAAGTCCTCGCGCTGATTGGAGCGGGAGGAATGGGAGAGGTGTATCGCGCGCGAGACACGCGGTTGAATCGCGACGTGGCGATCAAGGTATTGCCCGGGTTCTCCAGCCCCGAACCTGACCGGCTGCGGAGATTTGAGCAGGAAGCGAGAGCGGCAGCAGCGCTGAATCATCCGAACATCCTGGCGGTTCATCAAATGGGTGTGTATGAGGACGCGCCCTACCTGGTTTCAGAATTACTGGAAGGCGAGACGCTGCGGGAGAGATTGAAACGGGGCGCACTGCCGCTGCGGAAGGTCATCGACTACGGGATACAGATTGCGAAAGGGCTCGCGGCCGCACACGAGAAAGGAATTGTCCATCGCGATTTGAAGCCGGAAAATTTGTTTCTGACCAAGGACGGACAGGTAAAGATTCTGGACTTCGGACTGGCGAGGCTGACGCAGGCCCCGTCATCTCTGTCGCAAGCGCCGCAAGAAGTCGAAACAATTCCCGGGATGATGATGGGCTCGATGGGGTATATGTCGCCCGAGCAAGTGCGCGGGAGTGTTGCCGATCATCGATCAGATATTTTCACGTTCACCGCGGTGCTGTACGAAATGCTGACAGGGCAGAGAGCGTTTCAGAAGGCTACCTCGATTGATGCTATGAGTGCGATTCTGAACGAGGAGCCGCCGGCACTTGCGCATGTGAAGCCGGAGCTTCCGGTGGCTCTGGAGAAGGTGTTGCATCGCGGGCTCGAAAAAAACCCCGAGCAGCGGTTCCAATCGGCATCGGATCTGGGTTTCGCGCTGGAATCGCTTTCGGATGCGACACATTCGACATTTGTGACCACCAAGAGATTTGCACGGGAGCCGGGCGCGCGCTCGCGATCTCGATTAATCGCTGCCGTGCTGTTCGTTCTCCTGATCGTTGGAGGGGTAGGAGCCTGGATTTGGTTAAGGCCCGTAGCGGAGCCGCAGGTTGCGAACTACATTCAGCTGACACACGATGGCGTACAAAAGAGCCTGATCGGGACGGACGGATCTCGAATTTTTCTCACGATGGGCGATTCGGGCAGGGAGCAGACGGCGGCGATTCCAGTTGGAGGAGGGGAACCGGCAAGGATTGCGATGCCCGGGCCGTACATGGTGCCAGCGAGTATGTCGGCTGACGGGTCTTCGTTTTTGATTGTGGATGGAACGGGGTATCCACCGACCGGTCCGTTGTGGAGCCTGCCCGTTCTGGGCGATTCACCACGTCGGCTGGGGGATGCAACCGGAAATTCGGGAGCGTGGTCGTCTGACGGGAAGCTGATGGCGTTTGCGAATGGGGCCGATGTTTTCATTGCGAACGCCGATGGGTCGGAAGCTCGCAAGATCGCGACCATGAAGAATTTTGTTTCTGGTGTGGCGATTTCGCCTGATGACACCGAAGTGCGGGTCGAGACGGAGGAGATCTCCCAGAGCGGATCAAACGTGGTAGCCGGCGAGCGGACAATGTGGAGCGTTCTGACCAAGGGCTCGAGTCCGCAGCCGCTGGTTGCCGATTGGCCGAATACGAGAAACGAGTGCTGCGGAGAATGGACCCAGGGCGGAAAATACTTCGTTTTCCAATCGCAGGGACAAATTTGGACTTTGCCGAGCAGGAGGGGCCTCTTTTTAAAGCAACCCAAGCCGGTCCAATTGACCTCGAGCCCAATGCAACTGCAATCGCCGTTGCCGAGCAGAGACGGGAAGAAGCTGTTTGTCGTAGGCATGACCTTTCGGGGCGAACTGACCAGTTTCGATGCGAAGACTGGTAAGCCTTCGTTGTTCATGGGTGGGATTTCGGCGGACTGGATGGAAGCATCCCGAGACGGCAAGCAGGTTCTGTATGTTTCGTATCCCCAAGGCGATTTGTGGAAGAGCGATGCGAATGGGACGGATCGTGTGCAGCTGACCTTTGCACCGTTGAAGCCGGTGCTGCCTCGGTGGTCGCCGGACGGACAGACAATCTTGTTCTTCGAATTTCCTGGCGGCCCGAATCATCCTGGAAAGATGTACGAGATTCCTGCAGCGGGGGGATCTCCACATGAACTGCTGCCCAATGACAATCAAAACGAACAGGACCCGACGTGGTCGGCGGATGGAAAGCGGATTGCTTTTGGCGGCGACGCAAACGACGCTAACAGAGTGAGCGGGCCCGCCATCAAGATTCTGAATGTGCAGAGCGGTGATGTGTCGGCGGTGCCTGGTTCGGAAAGGATGTTCTCGCCACGATGGTCACCGGATGGGCGCTTTCTTGCCGCTATGACGAGTGACTCGAGCCACCTTATGCTGTTTGATTTCCTGACGCAGAAATGGCGGGAGATCGGTAAGGGCACGCTGAGCTGGCTGAACTGGTCGCAAGACGGGCGGTACATCTACATGAAGAATCTGTCCGGCACGGGAGCAGTGCAGCGTGTTCGCGTGGCGGATGGCAGGGTGGAGAAGATTACGGATCTCGGGAACTTTGTATTCACTGGTCTGGGTGGCGGATCGGTTTCGGTTGCGTCGGATGGCTCGGCGCTTCTGTTGCGGGATCGCGGGACACAGGACGTGTATGCGCTGGACTGGATCGAGCCATAGCGATGCACCCTACTGGGGGTAGTCCTCGCCGGGCTTAACCAGCCGAATGAAGTGATCAGTGAACTGCGCGTGATTTCCGGCGATCTCCGTTTTCGGCATGTGACAGCTGGTGCAATTCGATTGTGAAACTGGACAAGTCTTTGGGCGGGTGCGGCTGAGGGTGTCTGGGTTTTGCTGTGGCAGGCCAGACACTTCGCATCGTAGTGCGCAGCTACCCGATCGGCGGGCTGATGCGGGTTGTGGCATGCAATGCAGTTGATCCGAGGATCATTTCCGATGAAACACTTGCTTAGTTCAAGCCGGTACGGTTGAAACCGGACCGTGCCGTTGCCGTGCAGGCGATCGCGGGTCACGTTGTCGAATGTGCGGTGGCACTGGCCGCAGAACGCCGAAATCTGCTGAGAGTCGAGGCGCTTGAGTGATTTGGGACCTGTTTTGAAGTTGTCCAGAGCGGCGTCCGTCAGATGCTGCAGTGCACCTTGATGACAGCGTCCGCAGGCGATGCCGGGGTTGTTTTCGATGGATCCAGTCTCTCGCCGGCCACCAGACCGGAGGCATGGCAGTCGAAGCACGAACGGACCTCGGAAAGGGAGACATAGCGCCCATGGCCTCAAGCAGAGTGCCGGTTCGATGTTTGCATCATCGGGGGTGACGGCAAGGGTATTGTCGTGGGGATAGAAGCTGACGAGAGTTTCGTAGAACTGGCCGTCTTTCTCAAGGATCCAAGTTTGAGTGTGCTGACCAAAAATCCATTGGATCGGAACGGAGATGGTGGCTGATCCGTCGCTTACTGAGTACGTGCTGTGCCCATCTCTTGTCAGTACGCGATAGTTAGAAGATGACCCCGGCTTTAGCCGCGGAATGAAGACCCCTCTATCGACGTGTTTTCTTCCGCCAACCTCTTCATCTCTCCCTTGTTCACCGCCAGCTTGAAAGCCCGAAAAGTAATCCGCAACTATTCAGTTGCTCGATTCACCGGCTCGTTGTAATATCCCACCACCGTCCGCACTGTCACGCCCGGACGATTCACCTGCACCTTCAGATCATGATACTCATCGGGCTTTGCCGCTTGCGGAGGCATCAGGGCCAGCGTGTAATACTCTCCGATTTCTCCCAGGCACGCATCCATCAATCCCTTCACATCATTGCTCGGCCCGAGGACGCGTCCGCCCGTGTGCAATGCCAGCACCTGAAGTCCCATGCTTCCGATCTCCATCTTCCGGGCCTCCCGCACTGGCTCCAGAAATTTCTCGTACAACCTGTTCGTCAAGCCCGCGGTCCCGTACAGGCAGTAAATCGTCATTCGTGCTTCCCGCAGCTTGTTCTGCGAAGCGGCCAGCTGGTGATAGTACGTCTGGCGCGACACGTCTGTCTGAATGAAATATCTTTCACTCAACAACGGCCACCCTGATCCCAGCCAGATCAGAACCTTTCTCCCTGGCTTGTGCGACATGTTTTCCGCAATCCCCGTGATCGCTTTATACGAGTCCTTGTATTGCTCTTCCAGCGCATACACCCCTCCCGTGATATCGCGCGCCCGCATCGTACCGCCCGATTCGTCCAGCAGATTCGCTAGCGCATTCCCGTCCTTTGAGGGTGCCGGCTGCACATGCAACCCATCGCTCGCGAAGATATAAATTGAGACTGGCTGAGTGAGATGGCCGCCGTTCGCACGTAGAAATTTCTCCAGCTCCAGCCTTAGCCGCGTCACTGGCTGGTAGGGAAGATTCACCGCATCCAGAACGATGATCACTTCAACCGCCGGATCTACCTTCGATCCAGTCGCGCCATCCGTGCGCCTGAAACCCATCACCTTCCGTGGATGACTCTCGTCCAGAACCGAGAAATCAAACGGCTCCAGATCCGCAACCGGTTTATTCGCTCCGTCAGTCACTACGACGTCCAGAAAGATCGGCCGTTGCTGCATTGGGGCAGCCTGTTCCGCTGCTGCGGGATCGCTCTGTTGTGCGTGAGATGCTACCAGGACAAACGAAAAGAAAAGGAAGAAAGACAAGCCCAGCTTGCGCATCGGAAAGGTCACTCTCTGCAATGGATGGAAGAAACGTTGCTGGTACTCTACCCTACTTCTCTGGCTGCTGTCGTGATATCCCCTGTATCCTCCGCGCCAGTGGTACACTTCTCCACCGCTGCGCCCAGATGGCGTTCCGCTCTTGCCCCCGTGCGCCACACCAGATCTCCCCCCAATCTTACCGGGCGATTGGCTCATCGTAATACCCCGTTACCGTCCGCACTGTCACTCCTGGCCTGTCCACCACGATCTTCAGATCGTGATACTCATTCGCATGTTCCGCTGCCGGTGGACTAAACGACACCTGGTAGAACGCATTCGCATCTTCGGTACACGCATTGATCTGCGCAACCACATCGTTGCCGGGGCCAAGAATTCTCCCGCCCGTCTGTGTCACCAGCACCTTCAACCCTAGATTCCCCGCCTCCGCATCGTGAGCCGTCCTCACCGGGCTTAGGAAGCTCTGGTACAGCATCGGATTGGGACCACCTTGAAGCACGATCACCGGCGTCACGCTATACATGGTGATCCGCGCCTCTCGTAACGCGGCCGACAGCTCCACAATCGAATCGAAATTTCTCCGCTGCTGTTTGTCCGTATAGCCATCCGACGGCCTGTTCAGCATCGGCCATCCCGGTCCCACCCAGATCACCAGCTTCCGTCCCGGCTTCTTCAACTCATTCTGCGCGATGTTGTCCATCGCCCTCGCCGACCGCTGAAACCTCTCCACCCATCCCTCGGCCCCCATCGCTGGATTGATCGTGCTCACGTGCTCCTTGATCCCACTCACCACGCTCGCTATTGCATTTCCATCCGTCGAAGGCCGCGGCTGAACACGTAACCCTGCATCAGTCAGCACAGCCACGCTCACCGGGTGCTTTAGCTGTCCTCCGTTCTGTCTTAGAAAGGCGTCCACCTGCGTTCGCACATACGCCACATGCTGAAATGGCAAGTTGAGCATGTCGATCACCAGCACCACCTCGACCGGTGGATCCGGCTTAGCATGCTCCCCGTCAAACCTGCGAAACGAAACGACCTTCCGCGGCTGCCCATTGTCCAAAATCTTGAACTCCCATGGTTCGAGCCCCAGCACCGGCTTCCCGTCCGCGTCATTCACCATCACATCCAGCTTGATCTTCCCCTCCGTAATCAGCAGGTCCTGTGGTTTCGACGCAGGTCGCGGCGACAATAGCGGATCCGGCGGCTCTTGCTTTTTCTTGCGCACATCATCACTCTGCGCTCTCAAACCGATCGCAATACCCGCAACCAGAATCCCAACCGTCAGGCTCAATCCCCATCTTTCCCGCACAGATCTCACATGCTTACCCGATTCCCGGCACGTCCCGCCGCTCTTTCAACCTACTTGAATGACGCTCTAACTACTGTGCCCAGCTGCACAAAATCATCGCGCCCAACCCGCATACAATTGCGCTTTCATCAATCCATTCAGTCCGCAGGTCGCCGAATATGATTGCTCCGGGCCACCGCACGTCAGCCACTCTCGTTCGATTCTTTGGATTCTCCCTTCTCCTTTTCACCGCCGTATTCACCCGCGCCGACGATCTCACTTCCCGCTACCAATGGAAGCCCGTCCGCATTGGCGGCGGCGGCTGGGTGGTCGGCATGGTCCTTCACCCACTCGACTCCTCCATCCGCTACGCTCGTACCGACGTCGGCAACGCCTACCGGTGGGATCAACCCACCCAGCAGTGGATTCCAATGCGCGTCAGCAATCCCGACGGCTCCGGCATCCGTGCAGCGCCAGCGGTAAGCGCACCCTCCGGCTACGGAGTCGCCTCCATCGCCGTCGACCCGACCAGCACCACCACCGTATACATCGTCTTCCCCACGGCGCAAAGCTGCGACGTGCAGTGCCCGACCGGCTTCCTCGAGATCTACAGAAGCACCGACGGCGGCCGGAACTTCACACCCGGCAACATGACCGCGGCCACGATCAAAGGCGACCCCAATGGAACCCACCGCTGGGCAGGCGAAAAACTTGCAGTCGATCCCGCCAATCCCTCAGTGCTCTACTACGCCAGCGACTCGCAAGGACTCTTCCGTTCCCTCGACGCCGGCGTCACCTGGTCCCAACTCGCCGGCGCCAACGCCCCGCCTACCAACATCGAATTTGTCAACGTCCAGTTCGCCAGATCCCCCGGCACCGCAACCCTAGCCACCCTCACCGTCAGCAAAGTCATCTACGCGGTTAGCATCATCAACAACAATTCCGGCGGCGATATCTATCAGAGCAGCGATGGTGGCCAGACCTGGACCGATATCTCCACCGGCATCACCGATAGCGCCAGCAATCAGCCCCTCGCGCGCCAGGCCCTCAGCTCCTCCATTGATCTCAACGACAACCTCTACGTGGCGGAGAACTCCGATACAAACGGCTATCACCCCGCCTTCTGGCGCTATTCCGCCACTCACTGGACACGCTTCTCCCTCGAAGGCTCAATTAACCAGCCCATTGTCAGCGTTGCCGTCGATCCCTCAAACCCCCAGCGCATCTACGCTCTCGGGGCCGACACCGGCCTCGCCCGCTCCGACAACGCGGGCCAATCGTGGATCAACTTCGGCAGTCCGCAATTCGCCAACACTCTAGGCTGGCTCCCGCAAACGATCGGCATGTCCGGGGGCTCATGGCACAGCAACGGCGGCCTCAAAATCGACTCCGCCGGAAACCTCTGGACACCCACCGGTCAGGAAGGTCCGCTCACCATCGCCGCCTCCGCCGCCTACACTGCCACGAGCGCGAACCCACCGAAGTGGACCATCGACACCTCCGGCATCGAGGAAATGGTCGCCATGGACATTGCCGTTCCCCCTGCCTCCGGCGACACCGCCATCGCGATGGCCATGGACACTACCGGCTTCACCATCACCAACCCCGACAACTTTAGCGCCACTCAGATCCCACTTCAGCAGGAAATCATCTCTCAAGGCACCTCCGTCGACTACGCACCCGACGCGCCCTCTTTCATCGCCGTCACCACCAGCAACCCCTACAACAACGGCCCTAACTACTCGGGCTACTCGGCAGACAGTGGCCGCACCTGGCAGCGCTTCCCCTCTGTGCCCAAATACATGTGCAGCGATAAGACGTGCGATATTCCTGCCGGCCTCATCGCCGTCAGTGCACGCGGAGTCCGCACCTTAGGCAACGATCACCTCGTCGTCTATCCACCGCGCAGCTTCGCGCCTCAATACTCGCTCGATGGCGGAAAGACTTGGCATGCCACTCAGTCTTTCCCGCTCAACGCCGACGGCCTCACCATCGGCAGCACCAGCTACTCCAGCTTCGCCGTCCCGCAGCTCACACAGCACATGCTTCGCGCGGACCCCTTCACGCCCGACAAGTTCTATCTCAAATTCACCCACGCACCCGCCATGCTCTACATCTCTGCCGACGCCGGGCAGACCTGGACGGGGCAGCAAAACACCGGCCTTCCCGACAACACCTGGACAGGCCAGCTCACCGTCAATCGCTTCCTCAAGAACGACCTCTGGTTTGCCGACGGCTGGGAAGGCGGATCCGCTCACGGGATCTTCCACTCCACTGACGGCGGCCAGACCTTCCAGCAGCTCTCAGGCATTACTCACGCCATCGTCATCGCGATCGGCGCGTCCAGCGGTCACCCTTCCGAAGCGCCATACACGGTCTACTTCTACGGCAAGCTCGCGTCTGACGCGAACTGGGGCGTCTTCCGCTCCACCGACGCCGGAGCCACGTGGGACCGCATCGCTTATTACCCCACTGGCACCTGGGATCGGCCCACTTCCATGGCTGCCAGCCCAGACACATTCGGCAAGATCTTCATCGGCCTCAGCGGCGAGTCTTTTGTCTACGGACAGCTCGCCTCAAGTCCGCCCCCTCCCCTCCCGCCCGCTCCGGCTTCGCTCTCTGCAACTGCCGTCTCCAACTCCGAAATCGACCTCTCATGGACTGCCCCCACCGGAGCCGTTTCCGGCTTCAACCTTTATCGGGGTACGGCGTCTGGCAGTGAATCCGCAACTCCCATCGCCCCCGCGGTCACCCAGACTACCTACGCCGACGAATCCCTGACCCCAGGCCAGACCTACTTCTACAAAGTCGCCGCCCTCAACTCCTCGGGAGAAGGCCCCGCCTCCAATGAAGCCGGCGCAATCGCAACCCAGCCCGCACTTTCCCTGGCAATTGCAGCCGGCAGCACCAGCTCCGCCACGATCTCCAAAGGCCAGTCCGCATCCTTCAAACTGGTTCTCAACTCCACCAACCTCGCCGGCATCGTAACCTTCGCCTGCTCCGGCGCTCCCTCCGGCTACACCTGCGTGCCACCCGCTCCTCTTACGCTCGCTGCGTCTGCGTCCTCAACGCCAATCTCCATCAACGTTCAACCCTCTACGGCCGCCACCGCACAACACATCAGTTTTCTCTCCTGCGTTCCATTCCTCGCCGCTCTACCGCTCCTCTTTATCCGTACCTTTCGTGCACGGCTGCTGATTGCAATCCTTATGTTCGTAATTCTCATTCCATTCGCCTCTTGTGGGGAAGGATCACCCAAATCCATAACAACCAACCCGCCACCCGCTACCTACAACCTGACCCTCACCGCGACAGCCAGCATCCTGGCTCCGGCCACCCAAACCCTCACCCTCACCATTCAGTAAGATCGACTCATCGTTTTTCAGGAGTCGCGTCTAATGATCACGCTCGAACTCGGCAAGCAGCAGCGCGCTGCCGCCATCTCTTCCCTTCAGCGCTACTTCGAAGAGAACCTCGAACCAATCGGCGACCTACCCGCCGGACTCCTTTTGAATTTCTTCCTCGAAGAAGTAGCCCCCGTCATCTACAACCAGGCGATCTCAGACGCGCAAACCCGCCTCACACAACGCGTCGCCGACCTCGGTGGAGAGCTCTACTCCGACGAATTCCAGTACTGGCCCCACCAGGACGCCAAACGCAAATCCCGGCGCTGACCCGTTTGAAGAAATCAGAGGCGCGGAGTACCAGCCAAGCAGCAAACCCCACCAGGAATGATGGTTCGTCAGACTTCTCAGTCAGCCCATGTGGGCCGGCTCTCATCGACTACCTCTAAGTCGTCGCCTACTCAGGCATTACTGGATGACCAACCGACAGCACCTCGATGGAGACCCGCGCCAGCCCCGACCTCGTCATGTTCAACTTGTCCGCCGCGGCGTGCGACAGATCGATCACTCGCCCCTTCACCAGTTCGGCGCGGTCCGTAATCCGCACCACCACCGACTTGTGGTTGCGCAGGTTGACCACACGTACCTCGCTCCCAAACGGGAGTGTCGGATGACAGGCCGTCAGCTCATCCTGGCTGAACATCTCTCCGCTGGCCGTCTTCTTGCCATCAAACTGATCGCCATACCAGGAGGCGATTCCACTCAGCAGCTCCGAACGCGGCTTCTGAGCCGGAGTGCTCACGTGGGGAGTAGCATCCCGCACGACGGTGGCGGAAGGAGCTCCCGAACTCCGCGACAGCCCAGCATCGGCCTGCACTGTCCTCGTCGTCAGCGTGCACAACATCCCGGCTGCGGCAAGGCAGGACGTCGCCACAAGCAGCCAGAACGGCAATGGCTTCTTGGGCCCCATGTCGGTCGCTTCTGGTCGTTTGAGCATCCTTCAAGTTTACCAGCCGGACCAGCACAAACCGGGGCTCCCGGCAGGCACTGCGGCAACGGTATCCTCCAATGAAGTCAATTAGATCCAGGCAAAATGATGCAGAAAGGAACCAAGCTACGGTACGGAAGTCCAACCCTCTCAATTAACGCAGTTTAGGATTGCAACAATCCTGGTGCACAATCGTTCTCTTGCCTTTAGCCGACCACTCGACCGCGAAGGTCAGCCGCGCCTTGGCCACTCTCCGGGATAACGCGGAGATACCCGTAGCCGCGAAGAGTACCACGACAAACTCCTGTTCGGAAAGTAACTTTTCTCCGACACGCACCGTCATTTCAGTACACGAAATGGGGAACGGAGGTATGTCATTGAAATCCAAGGTTCTTATCCTCCTGATGTCGCTCTGCCTCGTGGCCCTGTGGTGCGGCAACTTCGCTCATGCCCAAACTGCAGCCGGAGTACCTCCAGCCATCCGTTCGGCCACTAAGCTGTTTGTTTCCAACGCAGGTGCGGAGAGAGGATTGTTTCCAAAGCCCTTCAGCGGCAGCCCCGATCGGGCTTATACCCAATTCTCTTCTGCCCTGAAAGCAAACGGCCAGTATGATTTAGTCTCAGATCCGTCCGATGCGGATCTTGTCCTTGAACTTCGACTCATAGCTCCGGCCGGGCCAACTAACGCTGACAAACAGAAAGGCGCCTCAGACCCGCTGCCGGAGTTTCGACTCACGATCTACGACAGGAAATCCCACTACATTCTTTGGACGCTGACTGAGTCAATCGGAGTTGCCGCTCTGCAAAGAACTCACGACCGAAACTTTGACCACGCTCTGAACCAATTGCTTGTCGATTTTCAGCAGCTTACGGGCAAACCCTCGCCCCCCGGTATGCTCCCCTCGAACTGACCAAAGATTCTTGCACTGTATTTCGCCCGATTCGTTAGCCTTGAACTATAGGCCGTTCGCCTGCCCTTTCCAACCGGAAACGCAAGCGAGCGGTCTTCCCATTTTCGGAGGAAGACCATGCACCTTAGCGTCGCTGGGCTCAAACTGCTCAAAAAGTCGGAAGGATTCCGGGACCACGTTTATCCAGATGTCGCCGGCTTCCAAACCATCGGCTACGGCCATCGCCTCACCCCCGCCGAATCTTTCCCGGACAGCATCACCCTCGCTCAGGCCGAATCCATTCTTGGTTCTGACCTGGCCGTTGCCGAGGCTGCCATCACACGCCTGGTCCGCGTCCCTCTCACGCAGGGTCAGTTTGACGCCCTCGTCGACTTCGTCTTCAACGTCGGCGCTGGACGACTAGCCTCCTCCACCCTGCTGCGCTACCTGAATGCCGGCAGATACACCGATGCCGCCTGGCAGCTCCTCGCCTGGGACCACGCCGGATCCCGGGAACTCCCCGCCCTTAAGCTTCGCCGGGAATCCGAATTCCGCCTCTGGTGTCCCGCCTCAACGGCGACTCATGCGGCGTGATGTCAACAGATGGACGTGAAGCTCAGGAGTGCTGATCTTCGCTAACCACAATTACCTCTCCCGCCCCGATATACCCCTTGCGCCGGAACCAGTCCTCCAATGCCGGCTGAAGCCGATCCAACGGAACCCTGTTCCCGGCCTCCATCAAGCCATCCGCCACAGGAAGGGTATCGTCGAAGATTGCCTCGTTCGTGAAGTTACGCATCGCGAAGTTGTCGATCCACTTCAACGGACAGGGATGTTTTATCCCTTCTGAATCGACGCGCAAGACTGAAAGCTTCCGGACGAACATTCCCTCAGCTTAAACCGGGGTGTCCATCCTAAGCCGCAGCTTTTCGCGGTTTAGGGTGGTTTCGGCAGAACTACTTCTTCCCCGCCCCAACCTTGCCGTCTTTCTGCGGCTGCGCCTCCACCCTGAACCGCTGGTAATCGTAGTCGCGCTCCCTGAAGCGTTGTCGCAGATTCTTAAGCAATAGCACGCGAGCCTGCATCATCCCTTCCGCACCAGTCGGCAGCCAGA
>Ga0105239_10003295_pt1 | contig 19899 bp, 15 predicted proteins | sample KBSC44metaG_FD_92761 | JGI IMG/M metagenome (GOLD analysis project Ga0105239, IMG submission 92761) | Corn rhizosphere microbial communities from Kellogg Biological Station, Michigan, USA - KBS C4-4 metaG | ecosystem: Host-associated > Plants > Roots > Rhizosphere > Soil | place: Michigan, USA...
CCCGGGCAACTTTCATCTGTTGCTTTTCATTAAATTTTTTGTAACTACCTGGTCGGCCTGATATTGTGCGTTTTACGCTCATATTTTTCTGATTGAGTGTAAAGCTATTTCAGGACGAGACACGTCGTGGTGACTGGCGCCGATAGCCTTCGGTCGGCGCCAACCACGGAAAAGCACGGGCTGGTGCCGATCAATGTGTTGGAATGGCTGTTGGCTCAGGATATGCTCTAGATCCACCCAAATCCCCTCTCCACCTTCCGCTTCCAACAAACCGTATCCTCCTTCTCGACCCCAAAGATCCGACACGCCCTATTTAACGAATGCTCCATCAAATACATCGGCTTATCCTTCAGAAAGCGCTTCACGGTATCAAACCCATAAAACCGGATAAGTTCCTCCACCTCCGAGTCTTTCCCCCATTCAAGTACTCTCTCGATCACCGTACGGATATGCTTCGTCCAGTGAATTGAATCATACTGAAATTCCCAAAACAATCGTGGCGGCAAATCGGGCTTCTTTTTCTCGTTAACAAATCTCCTTTTCATGGGTAGTGTCTTTAGTAAATACGGCAAATTTAAGAAAACAACCAGCAACCCCAGTTGTCAAAGCCGCTTCCCCTTTCTCTTTTGACTTTTTTCAATCGATTGCCCCCGCTCATCGATTTTTTTCTCCGGCGCAGTAGACTTCCGGAATACATCTTCTGGCCTTATTACTGCCTTGGCCATCCGTGCCTCAATCTCCTTCCAATTGATTGGCCGCAACAACAGCTCCAGATGTGGGTCCCTGGTTATATCCTTGTGGTAGAGAATGGCGTTTCTTGCCAGCGTGGCGTTCCTATCCGGATATTTTAATGAGTAGGCCTCTGTTAAGTCATTTAGACTTCGATGCTCCAATAAATAATACATGTCCACAAAGTCCTTTTCCCTCTGTCCACTATTGACGATGGCATGCATTTTCATGGCGCCCAGGTCATCTATAGAAGGCATCCTCACCCCATCCGATGACAATAAAGGCGATATCATCGGATATTGGTGCGAGATTAACGTGGATTTAATGTCGTTTATCCATCCAAACACGCCGTTTTTCTCCACTGCGAATATCTCCGCTTTATACGTTCCTTGCAAATGCTTCGCAACCATGTCCGAGTCGAAATCCTTCGACCCAAACAGATCAATATCCACCGACCTCCGATGCCCCAGCTGCAGTGCCAGCGCCGTCCCGCCCACTAATGCAAAATCCTGTAACATCTTGTCCGCCGAAAGCCTCTTTATCAAGTCCAATGTCTCCGGCACAACCGTCTCCTCATGTAACATACTCCCTCCTTGTGTTGATTTTTACAAATCTCCACAAGGAAAACCCGTCCATTTCAGAAGTTCTGGCAGAACTTGGGTCAGGAAAATCGCCCCGCCTCCTTCAACCTCACAATCGACCAACGGATAAGTCGCACAAGACACAATGCAAATTCAGGCTGATCCAGGCGGTAGCCATGAGCGTTATCATTTTTTGTCGTGAAAAAATACCTCATTCTTGTATACGCAGAAGTAATCATTAAAAAAAATCTTTTTCGCTTAACCAAAAGATATGGGTTTTTTAACGGTATTTTTTGTCGAACATTTTCTAAGATCGGTCTTGCCCAGGCGATCTGGCTATGCACGGCGATCATCGATTCCTGCACATCCATCCAAAAAATCAAGGCGCTAAATCCTTTTTGCAATCACACCGACCGAAACTGCCGGCTGGCTGTTTTATCGTTAGCGCGATGCCTCAAAACAATTACTCCGAGTTTGCCTTTATAAAAATGTAAAAGTTTTTTCCTTACTTAGTGGAGCATTTCGGAACCTCTTCCTGTTACACATCCTGCCCGCCCCACCATTTTACCTAAATTCTAAATCGCCCGATTTATGAGACCCTCTCGTACACGCCTGCGTGAACCTTCCGGCTTTCTGTTCTTGCTTCCCGGCAATTCTTCGATCTTTTATTTCAGCACTGGAGCATCTGCCTTCGGCGGCTAAGCCAGTTCTCTAATCCTGGTTATATGCAAAAAATCCCGGCTTTTGTCGGAGCGGCTCTGCTATGCCTCTCCCTAACCCACGTGCAAGGACAGTCGGCGGACTCCGTTGCCGATAAAATAATCCGCTTTCCGGCCCGGCTGTTCAGCCATATCCGTTCCAGGACGGCTGATCTTGACCGTCAAGTGACGCAACAGACCGGGAAGATGTTGAACGGGATGGCGAAGAGGGAGGCCCAAATGGAAGGCCGATTGTCGCGGGTTGACAGTGTCGGCACGGCACGGCTTTTCTCCTCGTCCCAGCGGGAGTATGCCGCTCTTCTGCAACGACTGAGAACAGACTCGGGCACCCGGTCCCGCCCGGTCTCCGGTGAATATCAGCCTAACGTCGACTCGCTGCAGGGCTCGCTTTCCTTTTTCAAACAAGATCCGCATTGGTTGGGGGCAGTCGAGCCTAATTCGTCCACTGGCGTCTTCTCTCAGCTTCGAGGCGCCGCCGCCAGTTTGCAGGCCGTTCAGGGAAGATTGCAGGTAGCCGCAGAGGCGAAGGCCTTCGTCCAGCAGCGCAGGCAGCAGATCAGCCAATACATCGCCCAGCACGCCAACGTTCAAAGCCTGCTTAACAAGCCCTATACGGCCATGAACCAGGAGGTCTACTATTATTCACAACGCCTGCAACGATACCGGGACATGCTCAATAGTCCCGATCGGCTGGAAAAGCAGGCCATGGCTCGGCTGAGCAGTCTTCCGGCCTTCCAATCGTTTATGAAGAACAACTCTCAGTTGATCGGCCTCTTTGGTGTCCCCGGCAGCGGCGGCGGTGCGCCGGGCGGCCAACCCTTTTCCGGCCTTCAAACGCGTGCCCAGATCGCGCAGCAGGTGCAGGGGCAGATCGGCGCCGGCGGACCTTCGGGACTGGATGCACTTCAATCCAAGGTCCAATCGGCTCAGCAACAGCTCAACACCTACAAAGGCAAGATCAGCCAGTTGGGCGCGGGTGCGACCCCTGCCGATATCCCCGATTTCCGGCCGAATGATCAAAAGACAAAGACTCTCTGGCATCGGCTCGAATACGGCGCTAATTTTCAAACTACACACACGAACTATTATTACCCCATTGTTACGGACTTTGGACTATCGCTGGGGTATCGTCTTGGTCGCGGCCGGGTTATCGGAGTGGGTGGTGCATTCAAAATGGGATGGGGAAGCGGCATTAATCATATCGCCCTTTCCAGCCAGGGCGTGGGCCTTCGTTCCTTTCTGCAGATGCCGCTCAAAGGGAGTTTCTCGGCTATGGGCGCGTTTGAGTACAACTATACGACGCCGTATGCCTCGTATCAGCAATTAAAGCAATTGCAGTATTGGACGAAGAGTGGGCTCATTGGGGTGACGAAGACGATTTCCCTGAAAAGCCGCCTGTTCAAAAAGACCCAGCTGCAGTTGTTGTGGGATTTTTTGAGTTATCAGGCTGTGCCGAAGACTCAGCCGCTGTTATTCAGAATAGCGTACAGTTTTAATTAAAAGCAGACAAAATCTGAGGGCTATCGCTCAATTTACGTTATGTATCGAATTCTGGCATGTATAGTTTTATTCGTTTTCCTGGCGAAGCCGGGAAAACTTCAAGCGCAAACTACCGATCTCAAACAGATTGTTGCCCCCTCACCGTCCTCGGCCGCACTTGGACAGTTCGGCAATGTGCCGATAGGCTTGTACACAGGCTCCGCACAGGTATCCATTCCCTTATATGAGATAAAGGAGGGCTCCTTGACACTTCCCTTGTCTCTGAGCTACAACACCGGCGGTAGCAAAGTAGCTGACATGGCGTCCTGGGTAGGGCTTGGTTTTAGCCTAAACGCAGGTGGGTGTATTAGTCGCACCGTTTATGGATTACCCGACGAGAACAGGAGGACCAACCCTTCGTTTATATTACCGGATTTTCTGAGTCCTGGGCAGGCAAAAGAAGAACTGATGGCCGCAAATGTCGATTATCAACCGGATGTGTTCTATTTCAATTTTAACGGGAAGTCGGGAAAGTTCGTTCTTTCCAATTCGACCACGATCGGCATCTCGCCTCACCAGAACTTGAAAATACAGGCATATGATGGCGGAGGAGCCCCCATTGATCCACCCTTCTATCAAATACCCTCTTTAATGTTCAGGATAACAGACGAAAATGGGATCGTCTATGAGTTTAAAGACATAGAGACCAACAGGACGTTAGGGTTTGACCCTGATAAAAATCAGTCGCCGGATGTCCTGGGACCTACCGTCCCTCCGGCCAGCAAGACGGCCTGGTATCTTACCGATATGTATTCGCCAACCGGGGATACAATACGATTTGTGTATAATACGTATGAACTAATATATGACCTCCCAAGCTCAGAGCAACAATTCAATCAGGTGGGGCAACATGGAGAGATAGGTCACGTGGCACCAGTTCAGGCTCGATACGTAAAAAATGCTGTTCGGAGCAAAAATGTAAACAAACGACTTCAGCAAATTCTATTTTCTAATGGGTCAGTTAGTCTTGTTGCAAGACAACCAAGGTGGGATCTAATCGGTGATACCACTTTAAACCAGCTAATGGTCTACCGCAAGGATGGTACACTCTTAAAAGGATATTCGCTGAATTATAAATATTCCGTTGCAGGGGCATTTGGCTTAGAGGTGGACACGGTAGCCCCTCCTTCTAGTGAATCCAACTATTATGCCGACTGGGTATTCGGTATCAGTGGTGCTTCCAATCATCACTTGCTTTTGACCCGCATATCGGAACTGGACAATACCGCTGCTCCCAACGGCAAGAACTATTCTTTTGATTACGAACTTTCGTCGGGAGGGCTGCCTAGCCGATTCTCCAAAAGACGCGATTTCTGGGGCTATTACAATGGCAATTCCGACGATGAGACCAGCTTTCTGAACTACCAATTGGTAGGAAGCGGGCTTGTACCCTCTTCTTATGTGATTGCCGGCAAGGAACCCGACAGTAATTATTGCCGGCAGGATATGCTTACCAGGATCACTTACCCGACGGGAGGGTCCACACAGCTAAATTATGAAATGCATAATGCATATGTGGGAAGAGGAGTTCTGCCACCGGATGTCATACCTCAAACCTTTTCCATGCCGATCAATTTTCTCGATTACAGCACCCCTGGCGCTGGATTTGTCGATACCACTATCAACGGTCTTGCCTGCTACTACAAAACATTTACGTTCAATGCCGTAGGCGTCGGTGGATATGCAAATGTCAAGATCGCCAATATGCTGTCCCAGGGCCCGAAGCCGGTAATGAAATTCGACATTTATGACTCCAATAACCAACCCTATTTGCTGATGCTTGACCTGGAAAACAACGAACTTACTCAGACTACTTCTGTGACGGTGAATCCCACCACACAGGTATTTACCTACACCTTGAATAATTATTATTTTTCAAACGGAACCTATAAAGTTATTTTCACACCGATCACCTCTTTTATTGGAAATTCCAACTACCTGAACACCTACTTGGCGCAGCCAACGTTCACGATAAATGGTTGGTCTAATGTGCTTGTTCATACCGATACGGTGGACATCAGCAGAAACATCGGGGGCCTACGGATTCGGTCAACGCTCGATTATGATCCTGTTACCAATAAATACCTGGAGAAGGACTATAATTATAATCTTGTTAATAGCTCATTGTCTTCCGGTGAATTGGTGGCCGGGCTCTCTTATATTTACCAATTGACCGAATATTTAATTTCTGCGGAAGGTAGTCCCGACACCGAACCGTTTAACGTACAGGCAAATTTTGATTATATTGTTCTCAATGGTGAGTCGAACTATGCCTTAAGCACCACACAAGGTTCAAATGTGGGTTATTCTGTAGTTACCGTAACCGAAACCGATCCTACAACCGGCACTCCGAACGGTAAATCGGAGTACCATTTCTCCTCTCCAAAAAATTTCCCGGACTATTATGGTTCCACACCAGGGCCAATAAATAACTTTCCCTACCCTCCCGCAGACTCTCGGGATTGGCAAAGAGGGCTTCAATTGCGGCGGATCGACTATAAATACGTCAACGGACAATATCAAGCGTTGAAAAGAGAAACTAACATCTATGGTAGTCCGGTATACGTCGATTCACAAACCGGATTTGTTGCCAGATACAAGGACGAAGTAATACCCACCGTTGCGGACACATCTGCGGAACTCAATGGTCCGGCTGGTCCCTATGGCAATCCGGAGTCATTTATGGTGGCACGTTATCAGTTGACGTCAGGATATGTTCCTTTACTAACCAAGACGATTACACAAATTGAAAATGGCGATTCCATCACGGAGGCTATCAACTACGTTTATGGAGACGCCCCTTCTAATATGTTGCCAACCAGCATTTCATCGACGGATAGCAAAGGCAACATATCCACCACCCATTTGACCTATCCTTTTGACTATTCCGTAACCAACCCTTTAACTTTTCAGGGCCAAGGAATCCTCGATCTGCAACAGCATCATATTCTTTCTCCGGTAGTCGAAAAGTATGTTCAGAAGAGCACCGGAGGTGGAACCGACATAGGAGTAATATCCGGTGTTTACACAAGCTTTAAGCCTTCTCAACCTTTGCCCGACACCATATTTCGATTAGAAACTCCGGTTCCCGTTCAAAGCTACACTCCTGTTGCGATCGGCAATGCCGGGACGAACTTAAACACGTATTACAAACCTTTTATTTCCTTTGGCGCTTACGATAATTTCGGCAACATTTTGCAGCAGGGAAAGGTTGGCGATATTACACAAGTATATATATGGGATTACAACGCCAAATATCCGGTCGCGGCAGTTCAGAACGCACAATCCGGCGACATTGCCTATACCAGCTTCGAAGCCGACGGCGCCGGCAACTGGACGATCGGCAACGGAACGCTTAATCAGTCCGCGGGGATTACCGGGCATAATTCTTATAGCCTGTCCGGTAGCCTCTCGAAATCGGGCCTCAACGCGGGCACAACCTATCTCGTTTCGTATTGGACCCAGGGTGGTCCGATGAACGTGTCCGGCACTTTGTCCGGTTATCCTCGGAAGGGCAAGACCGTGCTCATCGCTAACACCAACTGGACACTATACACCCATAAAGTCACTGGCGAAGCGACCATCACGGTTTCCGGAACCGGCACCATCGATGAACTTCGTCTCTATCCCGCGACCGCCCAAATGTCGACCTATACCTATGACCCGCTGGTCGGGATGACCAGTCAGACCGATATCGCCAACCGAACCACCTACTACGAATACGATGGTCTGGCCCGTCTCAAACGGGTCCGGGACCAGGATTACAACATCCTGAAATCCCTGGACTACCAATACCAGACCCCTGGCGGTTGCGGCAGCGGCTGCCTGCTGCTTTCGATGCAAACCTTTGCCGGGTCGGCCACTATCAGTTATCCGGTCGGCGTCTTCGGCATTCACGGCAGCCTGCTGGGTAACGCGGCTAATGCCGATGACTTCGTGAGTAAATGGAACAGCGACACGGCGGATAGCCGGATAGGAACGCTGGCCAAAGGAGCCGATTCGATGCATTTCAACCTGGCGCTGAACAGCGGGCAGACTCCGCCGGGCGGTGTGACGGGTTGCCGGTATTACCAATGGGATCTTCCCTGGAACATCCTCGACGGGATTATGGGCAACACCGGCGCCTATGTCGACTTTGGCGATGGAACGGGCATGCATATTCCCAAGACCGGCGATAGCACGACCGTCGTATTTGCCCCCAATACGACGTTCCCGTTCGGCTATACGGTGCATACCTATGCGGACACCAGTCTGAAGACGATCACCATATACCACGATGATGGCAACGAAAATCTCGGTCTGGATAATGCCAGCTTCCCGGCCATCAGCCTGTCAAAAATCCGCCATCTCAGGGGGTACTTCCCTCAACGGGCTACCTGGGGTAAGTTTTCCTCCATGCAGCAGGCCTCGGCGTTGTCCTTCGACAGCATCTATAATTGGAATAGCATTACAACGATCTCGTCCTTGCAAATTTTCTCGGGTGACGGCGGAACGACCCCCTGTACCAATGTCAGTTATGCGCAGGATTTTATGGCAGGCAACCGGGGGCTACAATCAATTGTGACCAGCGGATTGGGATATCACCAAAACGGTATCCGGGATACTACTTTTAAGCTGTCGCGGCTGAAGTCGAATTGGAATACTTATTTCACCAACCTTCAGGTCATTGGGATATCCGACGATCACTGGAACAGGGAGGACCTCTCTGCCTTGACCAAGCTTACCGTTTTTGCCCTGGCCGCAACCACCATCGGGCATACGAACGACCTCAATAGCCTTCCCGTACCCATTCCGGCTTCCGTGGTGGACAATATCCTGATCCAGATCGCCGCCGGGGCCGGGCAGAACGTATCCAATGGAATCATCTATATCAATGCAGTAGGGCCTCGCAGCAGCGCCAGTAATGCTGCCGTCAACTTCCTGCTGTCAAAAGGGTGGACGATCACTATCTCCGGCCACATCCAAACCATACAATAATCATCACATACCCCTATCGTAAAAATAAACAGTATGAAAAAATTAGTTGGGATACTGATACTGATCATGGGAGCCGGCCACGGGTTTGCTCAGACGGTCGTCAGCTTTAACTTTTCGAATGGCAGTAACACTGCCAGCGGCTGGATCAATGTGACCGGTGACCCCTCCGGGGGCATTCGATCGGCAACTGACCCGGTTACCCATATTTCGATCAGTTCGGTAAATTCGAACTACTGGAACGCCAATGGGGATGACTGTGCGGATGACGGTGTTGGTGTACCCGGAGCATCGAACTATTTCTTTCCTTTCCCCGTCATGGGCAGTATGTGGCTCAACCAGGGTTCCCAGGCCCAGTTCAACGTCGCCAGCCCCCAGTTGGAGATCAGTGGACTCAGCACCGACAGCGTCTATTATATCCGGATGACCAGTAGCGATCAGTACGGAAACTCCGGTGGCCCCACCCAATACACGGTGGCGGGTTTGTCGGTGCAACAAACTCAGTCGTTGAATATTGATGGCAATACTTCGTCGGGCATCACCTTCCAAAAAGTAAATCCGGATGCCAACGGTAAGATCCGGGTGTATGTCAATACAACGGCAACTTCCGCTTATGCGGGTATTTCAGGCATCCAGATCATATCCGGCAGCGGCACGGTTAATATGCCCACCGTGCACATCACCACCCCAGCGAACAACGACGTGCTGGCCGAGGAGACCAACATCGTCATCAACGCAAATGCGACGGAGACCGGCGGCACGATCTCAAAAGTGGAATTTTTCGCCGGTTCGGTGAAGATCGGCGAGGACGCCACCGCTCCCTATAGCATCACCTGGAACAATCCCGATGAAGGCCACTATCTCATTACGGCAAAGGCCACCGATGGGACGGGAACCACCAATACGGCCACCATCAATATCAGTGTCGAATCGCTGACTTCCTTCTGGTCGATGACAGGCAATATCGGGATGAATGCGGACAGCAATTTCGTGGGCAATGTGGACAGTGTTCGGCTGGCCTTCCGGACAAAGAATATCGAACGGATGAGTATCTCGCCGCTTGGTAATGTCGGTATCGGAACCATCAGCCCTACCGCCCAGCTGCATACTACGGGAACGGTACGACTGGCCGGTCTTACGGGGGACAGCACTCAAAACCGCGTGCTGGTGAGCGACACCACGGGTAAGCTCTACTACCGGAATGTCTCCAGTCTCAATAACCGCTGGATTTATAACAATGGTACGCTCTATGATTCAGTCGACAATATTGCTATCGGCACCAGCAATCCCTATAATTACAAGTTAGCCGTTAACGGAACCGCCATCTTCACCAAAGCAAAGGTCAAGACGGCCGGCACCTGGCCCGATTATGTCTTCAAGCGGGACTACCAACTACCGAGCTTGCAGGAGGTCGAGCGCTTTATATCAGCCAATAGCCATCTCCCGGGTATCTTATCGGCAAACGAGGTTCAGCTTCAGGGCATCGACCTCGGCGACCACGCGGCCGCCCTTCTCAAAAAAGTGGAGGAGCTGACCCTCTACCTGATCCAGCAGGATAAGACCATCACCTCCCAGGAAGCAAAGCTGACCGAACAGGAGGCCAAACTAACCGAACAGCAATCCCGGTTGGATGCCCTGCAAAAGGAGATCGACGAACTCAAGGCCCTGATCAACGCAAAAAAATAACCTTAACTCGGGATCCATGCGATACAAGGGGATTGAAAAACTATTGGCAACGGCCGTGATCCTGGTAACAGGAACCGCCACCGGCCTCGCGCAGCCTTCCAGCAAGCCCACTGCCCAAACCCAGGTGAGCGCCGCATCCTCTGTAGCCTCTACACCCGGGGGCTATATTCAAAGCGGTCATTCACCGTTGGTCAATTATGTCCGGGAACGCGATGCGATGGGACGAATCGTCGATACAATCCAATATGCTACGGCAGGGTATGTAGATGTCAAAGAGGCCACCCATTTCGTTGACGGCCTGGGCCGTGCCTTGCAAACCGTCCTACGCCAGGCAACTCCTGGCAACAACCCTGTCGATATTGTAACACCCATCGTCTTTGACCAATACGGTCGCGAAGTTTATAAATATCTACCCTACGCGGCCACGACCGGCAACAGCACAGACGGTGGCCTGAAACAGGATCCCTTCACGGATCAAAAGAACTTTTATCAGATCGTCTACCCGGCCGAACAACCGGCCTATAGCGGTGAACAGGTCTACTACGCGCAGACCACGTTTGAATCCTCGCCCCTCAACCGTCCTACCCAAACCTTTGCGCCCGGCAACAGCTGGTCCGCCGGCAACAGCAATGGGGTAAATATCCAGTATCTCGTCAATACCACTGCGGACAGCGTTGTCATCTGGAATATCACAACCGACACGTTAACCTACCTCGATAATGACATAAACACGAATATCCCCTCCTCCGGCAGCTACTACGGTCATGGACAGCTCGTCAAGAACGTCACTGTCGACGAGCAAAACCACGTCGTCGTCGAATACAAGGATAAGGACGGGCTGGTGATCCTGAAAAAAGTACAGATTGGCACCGTCGCGAGCGACTTCTCCGGCTACAGTGGATGGCTCAGTACCTATTATGTCTATGACAATCTCAACCAGCTGCGCTTCGTCCTCTCGCCTAAAGCCACTCGTATCATCTATGGCAACAGTTGGAATGTCTCCGCTGACACCACAACCATCAGCGAACTCTGCTTCCGCTACGAATACGACGGCCGCAAGCGCATGATCGCCAAAAAAGTCCCCGGCGCCGGCTGGGTTTATATGGTCTATGATGCCCGCGATCGACTCGTCTTCACCCAGGATGCCAATATGCGCGGCCGTTCCCAATGGATGACCACCCTCTACGACGTCCTCAACCGGCCCACCACCACCGGCATGATCACCTATAGCGGCAACAGGAGTCAGCTCCAGGCTTATGTCACGGCCAATACGGGTAGCGGCGCCTCCAGCGGGTTAATCATTGCCGGCACGGGCGCCGGCTCATTGCCCCAAACGCTTGACCTTTCCACTTCGGGGCAGAACGGCGATAAAAAGGCCCTCAACCTGGTCGAGTGGGACCCTGGCTTCGAAACTGCGGATGTCGTGGACTTCACATCTGAGATCGTCACTGGCGGATCAACCGGGGCCCCTTTCAGCGACAACCTCACGATCGTCGACAATCCCCTGCCGCCGGGGAACAATTTGATCCCACTCACGATGACGTTCTACGACGACTACGCCAATACCCCCGACAAGCAATATTCGACAACGTATAATTCCCTGCTCGATGCGGGCACCAACCAGCATGTCGAGGCCCTGCCATTCAATGCCGATCAGCGTGGCGTCCAAACGCTCGGTCTGGTCACCGGCACCCGCACCCGCGTGCTGGAGGACCCTTCCGACCTTACCATTGGGGCCTGGCTCACCGCCGCCTCCTTCTACGACGACCGTGCACGGGTGATCCAAACCCAAAGCGACAACTACCGGGGCGGTCAGGACACCCTCACCACCCTGTATAATTTCACGGGCCAGCCGATCACCACCTACCTGGCCCACGCCAATCCGCAGGCGCCGGCGGGTGGAAATACTCGGATCAAGACCAACTTCAGCCTCGATGCATCTAACCGGATACTGCAAGTTTACAAGACGGTCAACGACACCTCTACCCGTCTTCTGTCCCAACACGATTATGATCAATTAGGTCAGCTAAAACAAAAACAGCTCGGCCAGACCGCCACCGGCAGCTTCCTTGAGACGCAGGACTGCAGCTACAATATTCGCGGGTGGCTGAAGGGTATCAATCGGGATTATGCTGACAACGACAACAGCCACGGTGCAAACGACCGCTGGTTCGGAATGGATCTCAGCTATGACTGGGGCTTCGACAATAATCAGCTCAACGGGAACATCGCCGGCAACAAATGGCGCAGCAAAGGCGACGGCAAACAACGGGCCTACGGCTTTGGTTATGACGCCGCCAACCGAATCCTCTTCGCCGACTTCAATCAATACAGCAGCAACTGGGACAAGACGGCCGGTCTCGATTTTTCCTCCACGATGGGCGATGGCAGCAACCCCTTCAGCGCCTATGACGAGAACGGCAATATCCTCGCCATGCGCCAGCTCGCCTGGCAGCTGGGGGGCAGCAAAACGATCGATAGCCTGAAGTATACCTACAATACGAACAGCAACAAGCTCAAAAATGTCATAGACGGCCAGAACGATCCTCAGACCACCCTTGGGGACTTCCGGACCTCTTCCTTGAGTCCCTACAACAGTGGCAAGACCACGGGCGCCATCGACTACAATTATGACCTCAACGGCAACCTCACCCGCGATCTAAACAAGGACATTGGTAGCCAGACTACCGACGGCATTATCTACAACTATCTCAACCTTCCGGGGAAGATCACCTTCCGATCGGCCACCGGAACAAAGGGAACGATCACCTATACCTATGATGCGGCTGGCAACAAGCTCAAGAAAACCACCCTTGATAATGCCGGCGGTTTTCAAACCGTCACTACGTATATCGGCGCCTTCCAGTACCAGGGCAAGCAAACCCTCGGAACCGGCTCCGGCCCGGCCGACACGCTCCAAATTTTCGGCCACGAAGAGGGCAGGGTACGGGTCACAACCGACACCACCGGCGGACACAATACCACGGGATTCAAATACGACTATTTCCTCAAAGACCATCTCGGCAATACCCGGATGGTACTGACGGACGAGCAGGAAGTAGATCGCTATCCGATGGCCACAATGGAAGTGGGGGACAGCGCGACGGAGAATCTGTATTATACGATGCTCGACGCCACCCGGAACGCGCTCCCGGCCGGCTATCCCACGGACACGACGACCCATCCTAACAACTATGTCGCGCGGCTCAATGGCGGTGCTTCGGGTCCGAAGATCGGTCCCGGCATTACGCTGAAGGTCATGGCCGGGGATCAGTTCTCGATCAAGGTCTCCAGTTGGTACCGCCTCAACGGAACGACGCCCGGCACTCCGGCTAATCCGGTGAGCGATATCGTTACGGCCCTCATTAGCGGCATCGGCGCCCTGCCTGGCGGTGGCCATCCCTCTTCGGCGGCGCTACAGGCTAATAGTACCCCGCTGAGCAGCAATGTGACTCAATTCCTTAGCGACACCGGCGCCGCGATCGTCCAAACCAAGCCCCATGCCTTTGTCAACTGGATACTCTTTGACAACCAGTTCAATTTCGTGGAGGCCAGCAGTGGGTTTCAGCAGGTGGGGGCGGATCAGGAACTGCACAAACATATTCTGACGAATCTTCCTATAATTTCCAGCGGATATCTTTATATTTATACGAGCAACGAGACTCCTAATGTCGATGTGTTCTTTGATAATTTACAGGTGACGCATATCAGAGGGCCGCTTCTTGAGGAAAATTCTTATTACCCAGGCGGACTCACCATGGCCGGGATCTCCGACAAAGCATTGAAACCAAATTACGCTGAAAACAAATATCGGTATAACAAAGGATCGGAATTACAAAATAAAGAGTTCTCAGACGGAGCTGGATTGGAGATGTACGAGACGAATTTGCGAGAGCTTGACGCACAGTTGGGTGGCCGATGGTGGCAAATCGATTCCAAACCCAACGTCACAGAAAGCCCTTATGCTGCGATGGGAAATAATCCCATTTTGCATAACGATCTTTTGGGAGATACATTGACGCCCCAGCAACAGGCTCAAGCGACGGCACTTGCCCAATATGCCTTACATGGGGATCCTAATGGCGACCAAACCGGGCTTATAACAAATGCCACTCAACAGGAAAAAAGGGATCATCCCGTTCGTTCATGGTTTAAAGATCAGTTTCATGATCTTATGGACGCAGTTGGGTTGAATACAGTTGATAACGTAAGCGCCAATGTGCGTTCCCAGAATGACAACGGAACTCTAAGTGCCGGCACTGGCACACTTGCAGCGCTTAGTATTGTTCTTGCGATACCGGACGGGGACGAAGAGGGGTCTCGAAAGGTTCCCAATCCAAACGGGAAACTTGGTTCTTTCGAACATCAGAAGATGGTAGCACAACTTGGCGAGGAACTGAAAACCCAAGGTTTTGATAAGATAGAAAATGAGGTTCGAGTTGAAACGCCAGGAGGCCATAAAGAAGTTCGGTATGCCGATATTCAAGCGACCAATACCGAAACAGGGAAATCAGTTTTCGGACAAGTGGGTGTTCAGAACAAGGGTGGATCGCCTGTTTCTCGAGAGCAAAAGGCCATAGACGATCTCAATGCTGCTACTGGGCTGGATGTCATTTTTAAGTCGTATAAAACAAGGAAGTAGCTTTTATGAATTCTAAGCAATTAAATTTTTTCGTGTCACCAGAAGATTTGCAATCTATATACTGTTTTTTCAATAAACACAAAGTAAAATATGTAAAGGATATTGTTGACGAGTCTCACGATCCCATTCTTAGTGAATTTCCCTTGGAGAATAAAGAAATTAAGGAGCCGATTCATCTTATGTCGGACGAGTTTAAATCGTTTCTAGTCCTTACACAAAATGACAAAACGAGGGAATATTCTGTCGATTGCCTTAGAAGTTACATTTTAGATTTTAGCCCAGGCGGTTTTTATCCCGCAACGCGCAAAGTGCTTCATCGCGGTAGATTTTATTGTACGACCAGCTATTTTGTAAGCAATGGAGAATCCGTTGCGAAAAGTGATGCGTTTAAATCATGGGTGAATACAGTGTTTAGACTATTCAAGAAAGAATTCTTAGTTCAATATACCGCAAACAAAAGTATATTATTTTCTAAGAATGTGATAAAATGGATTGAAGATAATAATGGAAGGGTGGATACTGCCTTTTTGAAAGTTACAATTTAAAAATATGCAGACTTAATTGTCCTCCCGGGTATTGGATATTTCGGTATACCGACGGCTGACGATAAGCGTACTATAATGATCTGGTAGCTCACACGGTATTCGCCGATGCGGATGCGCCATGTGCGGCAACCTCTTAGATTCGTGCAGCTACCTTGGAGGGGATAAGTAGTTCTTTGAATACACCCAATTCCGACTGCCACGGAAAGGGGAGTCGGGTAAAAAAGGGGATGGTAGGTATTATCCAGGCGGACTGGTCATGCAAGGCATAAGCGACCGCGCGTTAAAAACAAATTACGCTGAAAACAAATTTAGGTTCGGCGGGAAGGAAATGCAGAATAAGGAATTTTCCGATGGAAGTGGCCTGGAAGAGTATGACTTCGGAGCAAGGATGTACGATCAGCAGTTAGTTGTTTGGCATAACATCGACAAATTAGCCGATAAATATTACGGAACAAGTCCCTTTGTCTATGTATTAGACCGACCCACTGTAGCGTTTGATCCTGACGGGAAGAGAGTATATTTTGTTGGAGGAGCTAATAACGATCAGGATGGCTGGAATTATATTCAGCGTTGGGGAGATGCCTTTAAGGCGCAAGGGATAAATGATTTTGTAAGAGTGAATCAATCACATGGGAAGATTGCCGATATACAATTTACTGTTGATTGGCGAAACACTCCGTATGATCCCCACACTTTAAAGTATGAGAATGATGGCGGATCGTCTCCTGGCGTTCTCGTTGAAATTGGGATTCTTTGTCCTGGAATATCAATAACGTTGAGAGGCTGTCGATGCTCATCGGGACGCCCGGGGTAAGGTTGCTGCTGAAATACAAATTCTTTTGAAATGAGATAGGAGCAACAACAGCCAGGCGATCAGGGAGCTTGGCGACGACGGCTCTGCTCCAGTCCACGGTTTTGCGTGCTTTTTTTCGGAGATTGGCTTCCGGTGTGGTTTTCGCGGCCGGCAGCAGGACATCGCGTTCGAAATACTGTTTAGCCTGCATTATCAGTTTGTCTTCCGGCGTCGATCCGGAATTGGCGGAATTCTTCTCTTTCCGGCATTGGAAAGATGCGCAAGCAAGTAAGGAGGTTAGTAGAAGGGCAAATGTCTTTTTCATACAAGGTTTATTTTAGGTTTATAATTGCTTTTTATATTAAACCCCCTCCTCCAGCACATACGCCGACTCCATCAACTGCACAATCGACCATTGGATAAACCGCATAATCTCATGGATCATCCCAAGATCATCCGGCGACAAGTTACCCTCACGGATAGGCACCGTATATACCCATCTACCATTCCTGGGAATAGCCGGCAATTTCCTCCAGAACTTTATGTATAGCCTCCGCACAAGGCACACAGCAAGCTCGGACTGATCCTGGCAGTAGTAAAAAATATGGGCATAAACCCATGTCTCGTTCTTCCTGAAAAGAAGGCACCCGATGCCATGCCAGTATCTCAGTCGAATCTCAAGGGCCGTACCGGGAATGCTAACCCTTCTACGCATTCTAGACTGGCCTTTCTCAATAAGGTAGCAAAACAGTTCCGCGATTTGCTCCGAGTCCGCGGGATTTATAAATGCATTGGCTTCTGGCATGCAAAATTGGGCGAATCTCATAAGACGAGGTTTTATGGTTTTGAATAAGTACTCTTCATTTCTTTCAGCCTGGCAATCGTCACCCCCAAATATCCCGCCACCAGATTCTCCGGCGCCACTCTCAATACCCAGGGCTGCTTGTCCAAAACAAATTGAAACCGTTCCTGCTCGCAACCCAATCGCGCAAGCTTCAATCGATCCGCCACCTTTTCCTCATACGTCTTCTTCAAAAAGCGGTAGTGGTACTGAGACTCCGGAAAATTTCGCAATGTCCGAAAAATACTTCCATACGTAAATTCAGCTACAGAGCACCGGTCCAATGATCGCACTGTGCTGAAGCACGGATGCGACGGGATAATGAACTCCCGGGGCCCGTAAAACAACGCGACCGTTCGGGCTCGATCAAAAGGATATTCGAAATACTCCACAAAATGCCCCTCCTCGATAAACGTCGCCGTCGGCCGGTCCGGCCCGGCATATAATTCTGGACAAGCCGGCAACGGCGGCATTCCCGGTAACTCTTCAATCCAGTACTTTTTCATATAAAAAGCTTTAGTTTGCCATCTTACCCGATCAGCTTGTCGAACTTCTGAACCATAATATCCAGCAACCTCTTCAAGAACGCTGTCGGATTCTTCACTGATGCCTTGTCGTTCATCGCCGAGTCGTATTGCCCCACCTTCACACCCCATTCCTCTTCTGCCCAGAGCATTATTTCCTTTTTCGTAATCTTTCCGTTGTTGAACACACCCGCCAGATGTAAGGCGGATAAAAGAGTGATCAGGTCAATTCGGGTCCCGGTCCATCGTAACCGGTGACTACGCTGGACGCCGTTCAACAAATCCATCTCTTCCTGGATCCATTGCCGCAGCCGGTCATTCGCCTTGATCATCGCGAACACGTGCGTGCCCGGCGTCATCTCCGACGGGATGAACGCCCCGATCGGGTCTCCCAGCCATTGTCCTTCTGATCTGCGGACAAAAAGATGGTCGTCCAGGTGTGTATCCTGCGCGCTATAGTACCGGGGCAGGTTTCCCGCCTTGCGGAAGTACATGTCGGCTTCTTCCTTGCTCCGTAGAAGCAGGCTCCGGAAGTCCTTAGGATTGGAAAGGGGCCGGTCGGTCTCGATCTCTTTCAGTTTTTGATAGTAGAATAACTGACTATACAGTTCCGGCGCCTCATGCTTGAAATGGTGGATCTCGTCCGCCCGGGACTCGAATCCCTCGCCGGCAACCATCTCCTTCATCCGCCGGATCGCCGATTGGGCCGCCCGGATACACTCACTGTACCGGGTAATAGGATTGGGCTCTTCTAATGCGGCCTGCAGTTCCTTGCCCAGTTCTTCCTGCAGATAGCCAAAATTCCGTTTCATGATCAAAGGTTGAAACGAATTTAGGACACCCGGAGCCGATTGTCAATAGGGAGAAGCGGAATGTCTCAAATTAGACACTTTTGAAAGGCGGCCGCCGCTTTTGCCGCGCATAATCACGCTTTAGCCGTTGGTACGTGGCCCTGCTCGTGTTTAGATAACTGGCAATATGAATACCCTTTGCCCGTCGAAGTAGTTCCGGATCGGATTTTATCAGGCCTTCATAGATTTCTTCAGGGTCTTTTCGGTGCTTGCTGCGATGCCTCGCCTCACTCTGGCAATAGTATTTTCCCGTAATGATCCGGCCGTGAATGTTAAATTCGACGAACAGCCGGTAGGCTTCCTCGAGCTCGTCGTAGGTAATGCCCCAGCAAATACAATATTCCAGCGCCTCGATCGCCTCCGGCGCCGGTGTCTGCTCCAGAAAACTTTCAACGGAGATCACGATATTCCCCTCCCGCATAAAGTAATTGCTGGCCCTTTCCCCATCCACGATCGAATAACTTCGCACAAACCCTTTTTCGATGTAAAGAATCTTATCGGCCACTTCCCCGGCCTTGATGATATCGGTCCCCTTCTTGAATTTGTAACATTTGATTTTCGAGCGCAGATGTGCTTCGAGCTTAGGCGAAAGCCGGCGGACAGCATGCAGTAATTGGATAAGTGCTTCCATAACGGTAATTTTTTTGGTGCCCAATTAAAGAAATTCCTGATGATCAAAATACGGTCATCAGCACTTAATCAATGTCGTTATAGTAAATTTATGATGGAACTAAGGGATTCCCATTGCTCCTAATGGCAACTGGGTAGTCGAAAATGAGGAGAAGGATCATGAAGCAGAAGAGAGAGAAACTAAGCAAAACCCTGTCGGTCTACGTTACGCCCACCGAATTGGCAAGGCTGAAGGCGCAATTCCAGGACACCACCTACCATGTTTTCGCGGACTTTGTACGCGCGCGCTTGGCACAAGAAACCGTCATAAAGAAATATCGTAACCAGTCCCTCGACGATATCCTCGTCAAGCTCGCCGGAATAAAAAACGACCTCGAACTCATCCGCTGCAATTTTACCGCAGCGATCGATCGATTCTACTCCCTTCCCGCCGGCCCGCTCCAAAAGGAAGGGCTCGAGCTTCTCCTGGCCGCCGCATTCGAGGTTCAGCAAGGCGTCGACTCTGCCCGGATCGCAATCGTCAAACTCTACGAACAATGCTCGCAAGAACAACAGCCGTCCCTAAAATAGTGACGAAGATCTATTACAACGAACAGAAGGTAAAGGCACAACAAGCGGAATGTATCTATGCCGCCAATTTCCTGCAGAACGCCGCCGACCTCACACCCGACGACAAACGGAAACGTTTCAACGACGCGCTGGAACTCCACCAACGGACGATCTACACCGCCTTGAATGTCGTACTTCAGTTCGCTCCCGAGGAACAATTCAATAAAGAAAAACTGATCGCCATCGCTGCATCCTACATGCAGCGGCTCGGATATGGCGACCAACCCTATCTCATC
>Ga0105239_10003297_pt1 | contig 19882 bp, 16 predicted proteins | sample KBSC44metaG_FD_92761 | JGI IMG/M metagenome (GOLD analysis project Ga0105239, IMG submission 92761) | Corn rhizosphere microbial communities from Kellogg Biological Station, Michigan, USA - KBS C4-4 metaG | ecosystem: Host-associated > Plants > Roots > Rhizosphere > Soil | place: Michigan, USA...
CTGTTTTTACTTTAAAGAATTGAACATTGTCTGCTTTTTCAGCTTTGGCAATTGCATCGTTTACTTTATTGGCGCCATTGAGTCCTTTATGATCGGGTAATGAAACCCATTCATCGGTATAATTGGTACTGATATTTGAAAATATATGATGCGCAAATGTTGCATTGGGTGATATGGAGTAGTCGTGAAACCCATTTTGATTGGCCGGCGACACGCGTTCTTCTTTTCCTTTACCAGTGAGTTTAGTGCGGTAGAGATACTTCTGCGTTGCATTTGAAGGAGAAGCCATGAAGTATACATAACCGCCTTTTTCATCTACACGGGTAATCTCCATTACGTCGTAATTACCATTGGTAATGCGAACTTCTTTTTTGCCATCGCGGGTTACGCGATAGAGATGACGCCATCCATCTTTTTCAGAAGCCCATATAAATTCTTTACCATCATTGATCCAATCCCAGCCGCCCCAGATATAATCATCATCCCACAGGGGAAGAATATCTACCCAGGCAGAATCTTTTTCTGTATAAATAACCTGCGAAGCGCCGGTTTGAGCATTGCACAATAACAGGTCGCTCTGGTTTTGTTTGCGGTTAAGATGCTGAACAATCAATTCATTGTTATTAGCAGCCCACTCTACACGAGGCACATAGCTTTGCAATACAGGATCGGTGGGGATGTCCATCCATTGTGTTTTGGCAGTAGCAATGTCTACCACGCCTATTTTAAAAGGAGAAGGCGGTTCACCGGCAATGGGATATTCGACAGGTACGGCAAAAGGATAGATGGAATCGGTGTTATTGATCATCAAATAGTCTTTGGTTTTGCGGGCGTCGATCTGCCAATAGGCAATGTGTTTGCTATCGGGACTCCAGCGAAACCCATCCCTGCAGGAAAATTCTTCTTCATACACCCAATCAAAGGTACCGTTGATGAATTTACGGTTACCATCCTGTGTTAGTTGCTGAACAACGCCGTTCGACAGGTCTTCTACATACAAGTTATATTCACTTACATAAGCCACTTTTGATCCGTCGGGCGAAAATTTGGCAAACATCAGTGAGCTGGCCGGTCTGTTTTTACCTATCTGCGTTAATGAACCGGTATTGCTGTCGAAGACCCAATAGTCGCCACGGGTTTGCAGTCGCCATACTTTTTTGGTATTGGTAAACAACAGCACCTTTTTTTCATCGGTTGAAAAACTAAAGCCACGTATTATGAGCGGGCCCGATCTACCTGCGGGTGTTAACTGGCTTTTTGAGATGATGGTTGTTTTTTCATTTTGTGGAAGTGCATAAAGAGACAGTTCTCCTTCTTCTATACGATAATAGCCGTTGCTGTTTTTAGCCCACTTTATATTGCCCTGGGCGGAAAGTATAACCGGTATAAATAGGATGATAAACGATAATACCCATTTTCCGGCCGGTACTGATTGACAATGCATGCGATAGTATTTGGGGCTGGAAATTAATACTTTGAGCGCATACAATTGTTACCTCTCTTCAAATACATTTTGTTCGCTCGCTCACCATGATGCTAAGAGGGTATAAGAGAAAAAGGAGGGAAAGAGAATAATAATCCTCTTTTCCTCCTTTAGATTTTTATGCTCTTTGATATACTCTTACTATTTTATCTTCTTACCCAACGGCCGGGGATCCATACGTAGCCGCCTCTGCGGGGAGCCCAGTAACCGGGAATCCAATGAAATCCACGGCGGGGTGCGACCCAGTATCCATCAGTCCAAACATAACGTCCGCCACGTTCTACCCATCCGCCATCAATCCATACATGGCGGGGCGAAGGAGCCACAGGACGGACTACGACAGGTGCAGCAGGACGAACTTTTACAATAACCTGAGCCGATGAAGCCGCAGAAAATCCAACTACCAGCATGACTGCTAACACTATCCGGTTAAAATATTTTTTCATACAATAATATTTTGTGTTTTACAATAGCTATTTCGGTAATTGGAGCGCGGGTAAAAACGAAAGTTTAAGAAGACATTTCTGTTTTTAGATTTCGTTAACATCTGTTAAAATCTATGGTTCCTTCGCTGCGCTTAGAATTGCAGTTGTGCTAAGGGGGTATAAGAGAAAAAGGAGAGAAAGAGAATGACAATTCTCCTTTTCTCCTTTACTCTTTTGCTCTTAGTCTCTTTTTCTCTTTTGTCCGTTTAAACGCGTACTACTCAATTAACAACTTCTGCAAATACACTTTATCATCCACTACTATGCGCAGGATATAACTTCCTTTGGATAATCTACCCAGATCGAGCGGCGTTTTAAATTCGCCGGTATGTTGTACACCAAATTGTTTAGTGGTTACTTCCCTGCCCTGCTGGTCAAGCACCTGTACCATTACATTTCCCTGTACAGTTCCTTGTAGTTTTAGTGTTACATTGCCATTGCCTGGATTGGGGTATAATGAAGAAATAACTTCGGCGCCCACTTTCATATTGACCATTACAATGGTTGAGTAAGTGGATCTGCCATCTATATCAACCGGCCTGAGACGATAGTAATTGTATCCTGTTAACGGACTATTATCTTTAAACAGATAAGTAGTATTGCCTGCAGGTACAGTACCAATAGTTATAAAGTCAATCCCGTTGCTGCTGCGTTGTACTTCAAAATATTTCGCATTGAGCTCTTCACTTGTTTTCCAGCTTACATTCACTATGGAACCTGCCTGTGCTGCCTGAAATGAAATGAGTGTTACGGGTAATGAAGAAGATATCAGGAATACCACTGTTTTATTAGTATTGGTAGCTACCGGCAGGTTGAAATCGAAATAAATGCCTGCGGTGTTTTTGATGGTATCGCCAGCATGTACTGTTGACAATGGTTTAATTCGATACGCTATATAGCCATGACTGTGTGGTTCATCAGTGGATGAATCAAGCAGTTTAATACCATTAAATTGCCAGGTAAGTTTATTGCCATCTGCAATAGTTAATTGGTAAGGATGACTGGCTGAAACCATTTGCAAAGAGCTCCAGTCTAAACGGCTTTCTAGCGTATCGCGAACAATTACATTAAATGCTGTGTCTGTTCCGGTGTTCTGAAAGCGAATGGTATAATTCAGATACTCTCCATTGCTTACCTGTGCTGGTGTAATAATGCCTGCATTGGCTTCGGTTTTATCGTTGGGGTCGTAAGAACCGACTACTCTTTGTTTTAAATTGGCAGTATCATCACGTGGCGTTTCATCACCTGTAACGGGATCGATCACAGCCTGTAAATGGAGGGTATCGCCGAGATGTGTGGTTGGCGGAGTAGCCAGGTTCAGCGTAAGCAGTATGGTGGCTGTGTCTAAGGCATTCAGGTTGGTATAATTCCAGCTAAGGGTATTTGTGCCTATAGCCGAAGGAGGGGTAGATGCGCTTACATAACTGAGCTTTGGATCTATATTGAGTGTAACGGTTCCTGATGGTATATTAACTGTTCCCAGGTTTTTATAGATTATCTGGTAACTCACATCAAAACCGGGCCGTGCGGGAACGATTGGATTTAAACTAATAAAAAGATCTTTTTTACCGGCGACAGGCTGAATGGCTATGCCAAAGGAATCTACATTATAATAACCGGAAAATACAGATGTTTTTGAAGCCGGTACTGCCGCAAAATAAGCAGACGGCAGCTGCACAGAAGACAAGTAACTACCGGTATCTACATCAATATTAAAATAGCCATCGTTGGAAATGGCAGAAGCTGTAAAGCCACTCTTCTGAGTTTTTATTGTTGCATTATCATAGTTGATTTCACCGGCATCTTTTATGCCATTGCTATTGGCATCGAAAAATACCGTTCCGCGGATGGAGTTGGCATTACTGTATTTTATTACCAGGCCATCGCTTGCATCAACGCCTCCCCACGATGGTTGTGTTAATGGTTTGCCGTAGCCCACTATGGTGAAGTCTGCATCTGTTGCAGGCAGAATGGCCATAGCATATTCATCGTTTACAGTTCCTGAACATTTTTGCCACAGTAAATTACCTGTTGCATCCAGTCTGATCGTCCAGCAATCGGCGCCGCCGGCATGTCCGGTTACCTGTCCATCATCTGATTTTGTAAAGCCTGTAACAAACCATCCACCCGAATAGCCGGTATACAATCCAAAAGAAGCATCATCGGCTGAGCCGCCATATGTTTTTGACCAGATCAGATTTCCTGTATCATCAACCTTGATTACCCACATATCCGACTGACCGTGACTACCCGAAACATCGCCATCATTTGAAAATGTAAAACCTGATAAGGTATATGTATTATCACTGTTCTGAACGATATTGTTCAATACATCACGGCCACTGCCGCCAAAGTTTTTCGTCCATACCACAGTTCCTGATGAATTTATTTTGAAAACCCATCCATCAGTTTGCCCTTTATTGCCTGGCAAATCACCATTTGAAGACTTTGAAGCGCCGCAAACAAGGTATCCGCCATCAGGCGTTTGCAAAACGGCATAGGCCGTATCGGAAGAGTTGCCACCATAGGTATACGTCCATTGTTTATTACCGGCGGCAGCGACTTTTATTAACCACGCTTCGGAGCCGCCGCTGTGTGCTTGCACCACATCGCCGTTGTTAACAGATGTAGAATAACCTGCAACTATATAGCCGCCATCGGCGGTTTGCTTTACATTGAAGGCTCTGTCGTCGCCTGAGCCGCCAAACGCCGTGTCCCAGATGACGTTACCCAAATCATTGATTTTGGCAATATGATAATTGGCTGTATCAGGATAGGCCCATACATAGCCTGCAACGAGGTAATTGCCATCAGTAGTGCGGCAAATCGATTCAAGGGCGGAATTGTACGGAGAATAAGGCCCAAATGCTATCCTCTTTTTCCAAACAAGCGAACCGATACTATCAACCTTTACCATCCAGTTGCCTCCATTATTCAATTTTTGAAAAACATTTGAATAAGAGAAGTTATAACCCGTGTCTAACCCCACTAAGATATAGCCTTTATCGGCGGTTCGCTGGCCATCGTATAAAACTTCCTGGGCGTTTTGGGTACCCACGTATTTACTCCATTTAATGCCTGGCGTTTGCGCCATACCGGCCGATAAAATCGCTGAAAGAAAAATTGTAACAAGTAAAGTTTTGCCCATATATACAAATTGGTTGTTAATTAATGGTTCGGAGCAGTAATGTTGAGAATGACGGTCTTTCGAAGAAGATTGGAGAAAAAAAGATGTATGAACAAATATATCGCAGCCAAAGCATCTATGCTACTCCATTCAGTAAGTGCGCAGAAATGGGCAATAAGTGTGCATTTTTAGCCAAAAAGCGTGTCGGTTCAAGATAAAAAAGCCCGCCATAAGGCGGGCTTCTATTTATGGTTTAATGAGTTTGACTGATCCCAGTAGCCGGTTCTTTTTATTGTCGTAAATACTTATCATGTAAATACCTGGTGCAGTACCTGGCCTGTTTATATCAACATTGCTGCGATTAGTTACATGTTTTGTATAGATGACCTGCCCGTGCAAATTAATAATAGTTACTGTATAGGTTTTGGCAGTGCTTAACCCATCGATAGTAACGGGACCGGTAGCCGGATTAGGATATATATTGATCACCTGACCCGGAATTTCCGGATCAACAATACCGGTGGCCTGATCGCGGCGAATGCTTATACTATCAATATTTGTTTGACTGATATAACATGCTTCACTGGTCTTCATTTCCACATATATAGGATTATCACCGATAGCGAATGAAGAGGGCTGAACAGTCAATATATTATTGCTGCTTTCAGCCTGAATGATGTTGGTAAAAGTTCTGTTCCAACTGAAAGTGTACAGAGGAGCTTTGCCACCACCTGCCGCATTAACAGCGGTTACGACTACCGGATCGGTGAGGTTAGTAAGATGAGTAATGTTAGCCGATACATTCACATCGGGCGTAACAGCTACCATAATTACAAAATCGGCCGTGGTAGTTTGGGTAGCAGATGAGTTGCTGAAAGAAACTGTAATATGATGCGTGCCTGCGGCCAGTGAAGTAACAGCAAAAGAAAAACTGCTATCGGCTGCTGTTGTTAATGTTACTGTATCCAGTTTTACAGTTACTGTAATTCCACTCGCTGCCGCCGGCAAATTGAGGATCTTACCTTTTTGCGTACCCAGACTAGTGCAATAATTTGCCTGTAAGCCTGTTACAACCGGTTGCGGTGGAGGTGGTACCGGAATATTCTTAATTACAGTTTGTTGCGTATTGGTTAGTACGGGAAGATTAAAATCAAAATAAATGGAGGCTGAGTTATTGATAACATCACCTGCCTGCAGGGTATTGTTTGGTTTTATGCGATAACTGATATAACCATGGCTGGCAGGTTCATTGGCAGCGCTGGCGGGCAAATGGATGTCATTGAACGTCCATGTGCAATATTTTCCATCTTTGATCGAAAACTGATACGGATGGCTGCCGCCGATCAATTCGAGAGAATTGATATCTAACTGGCTGCTTAAGGTATCTTTGATCACTACATTGAATGCCGTATCGGTACCTGTATTCTGAAAACGAATAGTGTACGTGAGTGGCTGATTAGCCTGTAATTGGTTTACATAAAAGCTGCCAGCGTTGTTTTCTATCTTATCATTCGGATCAAATGATCCTCTTACGGGTTGGTGTATTGTATCTGTATTATTAGTTGGTATTGCATCGCCCGTAATGGGACTGATAGCTGCTGATATAACCAACACGTCTCCAATATTAACAGCAGGAGGCGGGTTTGAAGTTAATACCAGATTAATATAAGATGCATCAAATGGAGATAAGCTACCAATATTCCAGGTAATTGTATCTGCTGTAACAGAGGACGGAGCAAGTGTAGCTGACGTAAAACTGGTAACAGAGGGCTTTACAAATTTAATGACCGTATTGGCAATTGTTGTTGTACCCGTATTTGAAAAGTCAATCCTGTACGATGCCCCAAATCCCGGACGCATGGTACCTACAGACGTCAAGGATAATTTCAGGTCATTTATTGTACCAATAGGTACTAATGCAAAAGAAAATGAATCTTTACTGTTTAAGGATGTAAAAACTGATTGTTTTGAAACAGGGTTAATGGTATAACGAGGTGTTGCTCCCAAATTTGGTGTTGTAGTATAAGTTCCGGTATCTACAGGATTAAAAAAACTACCCGACGTATCTATTGCGCTGGTTACTATTTTTCCATTTTTACTACTTTGAACAAACCCGTTTTTAAACCAAGGTTCACCGACATCTTTAACCCCATTGCCATTATTATCAATAAACACTTTTCCTTTTATTTGATTCTGGGCATTGAATTTTACAATCCAGAAATCGAAACTTCCATTAACGATAATATAGCCCGCCGCAATATATTCTTCATCCTGTAAAGCAATAACACCATTGAAACTCTGGCCGTCATAATTGTTCTGATAAAAATAATCAAATTTGCCAGCGTTGTTTTTTGTATTTACCCTAGTTAATGAGGTATACTTGTATAGTGGGGGGGCGTTTACTGAAAGGCAGCATAGTATGGAGCTATCCGATAATATTTGCGCCGTTTCCGGGCCGGCATCGCGAACAATATTCGAATTAACAAATGGTGAATAGGGTCCTATCGAAGGAATATAGGTTTGTAATGCATTTCCCGTTGAATTATCCAGGTGTTTAAGTTTCCAGTTAATCATACCAAGATCCGGGGCATTAAAGCCAACTGTAAACAAGTCGTGGCTGGGTAATTCAAGAACCCGTGAATTAAAATTGTTAGTCGCGGTTGGGCTGGTATCAAATAAAGGAAATTGTTGCCATAGTATATTACCCTGTGCATCGATTTTTACAGTCGCCTCTTCATAAACATACTGGGTTCCTCCGGGTGGGGTTGATGGATATCCCTGATATAACTGATATCCGCTGATTACATAATTGTTGTCACTTGTACCAGTTATACTGGTAACATATTGCGAATTCGGGTTTCCGTATGTCTTTTGCCACAATAGATTTCCCTGGTCATTCATTTTTAAGATCCATATATCAGCAGCACCCTGATTACCGGTAACATCAAAATCGTTCGATTGAGCATCACCGCCAATCAAATAATTTCCATCTGCCATTTTCCGAATTACTTGTCCGTGTTCGTTGGCACTACCACCAAACACTTTACTCCATTGAATAACCCCATACCGGTTAATACGAACCACCCATAGGTCAGATGCAATTCCATTACTATTGTGCAACCCCGTTACATCGCCATCTACAGAGCTGGTGGTACCTACGCAAATGAAATCGCCATTGGGAGCCTGTACTGCATGTTTAAATTCATCAGTATTGCTGCCGCCGTAGCTATTCTGCCATTCAATATCACCGGATTTGTTCAACTTAATTACCCAGGCGTCGCTGGAATCGGTAGTTCCGTGATGGCCAGTAACCTGACTATCATTGGAAAAAGAATGACCTACTACGAGGAAACCGTGATCGGTAGTGGGAATTACAGAATATGCTTTGTCTTCTTTAGAGCCACCGAAGCTTTTTTCCCATTCAACAACCGGTGGCAATTTTCGTGTTTGGGCAACCAGGTATAATGGTAAAATTACAAGAGTTAAGAAGTATATCCTTTTCATGGCCAGAGGTTTGGTTAACTGACTTTAAAATTATAATAAAAAATCAGATAGTAAAATGGCCTATCGATATACTTTGTCACTTTTTACCATGCGGATCAGGGTTTTTCATTATTCCAATAATAAAAAAGCCCCGCCTTACGGCAGGGCTGTATAAAGAGAGATATGAAAACTCAATTAGTCAACTTTCATTTTTCCTTTCACCTTGGCGATCACTTCTTCAGCGATATTGGTAGGTGCAGGAGAATAGTGGCTGAACTCCATGGTGCTGGTTGCACGGCCTGATGACAAGCTACGCAACTGTGTTACGTATCCGAACATTTCGCTCAGTGGCACTTTGGCTTTAATTACCTGGGCATTACCGCGGGTGTCCATGCCTTCCAGCATACCACGACGACGGTTAAGGTCACCGGTAACATCACCCATATATTGATCAGGCGTGATAACTTCCACTTTCATGATCGGCTCCAGTAATACAGGTTGTGCTTTACGGCCGGCTTCACGGAAACCAGCTCTGGCGCACAACTCGAACGACATACCGTCTGAGTCGACCTGGTGATAGCTACCGTCGAAAATACGAACCTTCACATTCTCAACAGGATAGCTGGCCAGTACACCAGTACCCATAGCTGATTCAAAACCTTTTTGAATGGGTTGAATGAACTCACGGGGGATAGATCCACCGAAGATATCATTCACGAACTGGAAGCCCTTGTCGGGGTTTTCTTTCAGCCACTCTTCATCGGCAGGTCCGAGTTCAAACACGATGTCGGCGAATTTACCGCGACCACCGGTTTGTTTTTTCAGGGTTTCGCGATGTTCAACTTTCTTCCTGAAAGCTTCTTTATAAGCAACCTGGGGAGCACCCTGGTTTACTTCAACTTTGAATTCGCGTTTCATACGATCGATGATGATCTCCAGGTGCAGCTCACCCATACCACGCAGGATGGTTTGACCGGTATCTTCATCGGTATTTACACGTAACGTAGGATCTTCTTCAACCAGTTTGGCGATAGCCATACCCATTTTATCAACGTCGGCCTGTGTTTTAGGCTCAACGGCGATAGCGATCACCGGCTCAGGGATGAACATGTTCTCCAGAACGATCGGATGATTTTCATCGCACAGGGTATCACCGGTTTTAATTTCCTTGAAACCAACCGCTGCACCGATATCACCGGCTTCGATGAAGTCGATGGGGTTTTGCTTGTTGGCAAACATTTTCATGATACGGCTGATACGCTCGTTCTTTCCGCTACGCATGTTTTTAACATACGAACCGGCATCGAGGTGGCCGCTATAACAGCGGAAGAAGGCCAAACGACCTACGAATGGGTCGGTCATGATCTTGAAAGCCAGCGCAGCGAAAGGCGCTTTAGGATCAGCCTTACGAACTTCTGGTTCTAATGTATCAGGATTAGTACCTACTATATCATCAATATCAGCTGGTGAAGGCAGGTAGCGGCAAACGGCATCCAGAGCAGTTTGTACGCCTTTATTTTTGAATGAAGAACCGCACATCATTGGAACGATGCTAAGATCGATCGTTGCTTTGCGGATAGCTTCGTGCACTTCTGCTTCGGTAATTGTATCAGGATTATCGAAGAATTTCTCCATCAGCTTGTCGTCGTATTCCGCAACAGCTTCAATGAGGTTTTGTCTCCACTCATTTGCTTCTTCCATCATATCCTCTGGAACAGGAATTTCGTCGAAGGTCATACCTTCTGTTTCCATGTGCCAGATGATACCTTTCATTTTGATAAGGTCAACCACGCCTTTGAAATCATCTTCAGCGCCGATAGGTAATTGCAGAGGAACAGCTTTTGCACCCAGCATTTCTTTTACCTGTTTAACCACCATTAAAAAGTCGGCACCTGAACGGTCCATTTTGTTAACGAAACCAATACGGGGAACTTTGTAACGGTTAGCCTGGCGCCATACGGTTTCAGACTGAGGTTCTACCCCGTCAACGGCAGAGAACAGGGCGATCAAACCGTCCAGTACGCGCATAGAACGCTCTACTTCAATGGTAAAGTCAACGTGGCCCGGAGTATCGATAATGTTGAAATAATATTTTTTAGTGTCGGCTGTGGCCTTTCCTTTATCGGTAGGAAAGTTCCACTGGCAGCTAACTGCAGCAGAAGTAATGGTAATACCTCTTTCTTTTTCCTGCTCCATCCAGTCGGTAGTGGCTGCACCATCATGCACCTCACCTATTTTATGGATCATACCGGTATAGCGCAGGATACGCTCCGTAGTAGTTGTTTTACCGGCATCAATATGTGCCGCAATACCAAAATTTCTTTGTAATCGTAAGTCTGCCATGACTTGTTTAATTTTCTTTTTAATTTTCTATCCAGGGAAAAACGCCCTGAAAATGAGTGCGCGAAGGTAAGCAAAATCCAGCGAATTTACCTGAAGCGAGGGGTAAAAATAAAGCTGCATAAGGGGTTCACAAAAAAAGTCCCGCCTAAAAGCGGGACTTTGGGGTGTAGTAACCAAACTCATAATGTTTATTTAATGATACAAGTAGTTTAATGCAACTTTATCGTTGGCATTGAAAGGACGGTCCTGACCCGATCCAATACAGCTCAGCATCCAGCTATTGGGGTCCGGACCGGTGGGTGTTCCCGGAATATTGATAGCGCCAACACCTGCAGATCCTTCATTTACAGCGCTTCCGCCACAGCTGTAAGCACGGTTCATATAGTCGGTATGACGGAACCCGATGCAATGGCCAATTTCATGCGCCAGAATAGAGGCAACGGTATTATTGGGCTGACCGGCAACCTGGCTGCTATTCAGAATCACCTGGTTATAAGGATTTCCCGATGAACTAGGGAAACCAGATGAAGCCAAAAAGCTTCCGGAACCGTTAACAATGGAAATATTGGCGCCTGAAGAAACACGTGAAAACGTGATTCTCAGTCCCAGCGCATTGTACCGGGCCAGCGCAGTATTCAGAGCTGTTGACCAGGTACTGAGGTTGGAAGCGAGGCTTACCGTAATAGTTCTTGGTAAATTTCTTACCAGATTGGTGGTACGGTACTGTTCTTCCCCGCCAATACGTAAAAACTTGCTTTCAGGAACAGCATTGAGATCATCCGGGCTGAGCAAAATATCTCCCTCTACAATGTAATTTCCTTTTCCGTCGGAGATCACGTTCTTATTACTGAATCCAAGTGCGTAAATTTTAGCAAGTGCTTCATCTGAAACATCAGAAGAGGAACCAGTCTTTGCATTTTTGCGGCAGGCAAATAGAACAAACATACAGACTGCCACAACTGCAGTTGTGGTGATAATTGTCTTTCTCATGTGAACTTAGATTTAATGTTTGGTTAATGGTATGGCTACTACACGACTATCTTAAATTTAATGAAATTATCTAGTTTTCACCCGCAGAAAACCGCATAATAAATCCACATTACCCAATTACCCAGATGCCTAAACGTTATTTGTGGAAAAGTTTTTTCAGAGATTAGAAAAAAGAAGTATACGAGATAGTTAGGATAATACTTAATAAGACTAGCATTTCTCATTGTTGCAGGATTCTTAGCATTTTCTGACCTTACCGGCAGAACCTGGTTGCCTACAGAAAAATTCATTATTTTTGTAATTCGATAAATAATATAGCATATGCCAAATAAAACCAGGCAAGCTTTTGAAATGACTGAGGGACAATTAAACGCGGCACTAAAAAAAACGCTCGACAAAGCCTTAAAACTTATGGCTGAGAAAAACGTTCCTCGCGTTTACAGAAATGAACTTTGTGTTAAAAAAAATCAGTTCATTCATGCCTACCCTGATGGCAAAAGATTTCTCATTGAACAAAATCAAACAAATTCTAAAGAAACAATCCTTCGCGAACTGTAAATGGCGCCTAATCTGTTTATTATAGCAGGCCCCAACGGCGCAGGAAAAAGTCTTTTTTCGAATACCCTCGTTTCTTCCGTTTCTGAAATATTTGATGGGGATAAGTACATCAGCCAACTAAAACAGAAATACCCTGAAACCGGAAGCAATGCTCTTCAGGATTATGTAAATGAAACCATATTTAAAGAAGCTAAGGAAAAAGCAATAAAGGCAAAAGAAAGCTTTGCTTTTGAAACCAATTTTAGTTCTCCGGATCCTACCAGGTCTTTAAGAGAATTTAAAATAGCAGGCTATAAAACAAATTTGCTTTTTATTGGTATGAATTCCATTGAGGAATGCGTTCAACGTGTTTCGTTAAGGGTTCAATTAGGAGGCCATAAAGTACCGGAAGAATCAATTGCGTTTAACTTTGAACATGGGTTTGCCAATCTTTATCGCCATTATCATGAATTTGATATAGTCACCCTGTTTTATAATCCTATTGCTTTAGAGGATTTAGATACATTTCCAACAAAAATACTTACCATAGAAAATGGTCAAATTGAGCTGTATAAACCTCAATATCCTGAGTGGATAGAAGCTTTCCTCAAAGAATAAAAACAAACGTCGATAAATACCAAACCCGCTCGGTGAGCGGGTTTGGTACAAGAAGATATACTTTCAACTTTAGTATAAATACGTCAGTGCCGTTACGTCATTGCTGTTAAACGGACGGTCGTCGCCCGAGCCTATACAGGAAAGCATCCAGCTGTTGGGATCGGGACCTGTAGCTGTTCCAGGAATATAAACAGCCCCTACAGTAGAAGCGCCTTCATTAACCGGCTGGCCGCCACAGCTATATGCACGGTTCATATAATCGGTATGTCTGAAACCAATACAGTGGCCCAGTTCGTGTGCCAGAATAGAGGCTACTGTGTTCTGCGGCTGATTACCAATAGCACGCGAATTTACCTGCACCTGGTTGTATGGATTTCCCGTAGAGGAAGGAAAACCGGAAGACGCGAGGTAATTACCATTACCTTTTACAATAGATATATTGGCGCCTGAAGAAACACGTTGAAAAGTGATCTGCAGGTTCAGGGCATTATAACGGCCTAAAGCCACATCCAGCGCTGACACATACGACGAGGGAAGTTGTGATGAAATGCTGACCTTTATTACTCTGGGTAAACTGGTTACGAGGTTATAGGTCCGGTACTGCTCCTCAGACCCCACCCGCAGGAACTGGGTAGAGGGAACAGCACTTAAATCAGCCTGACTAAGTACAATGTCGCCTTCTACCAGATAATTTCCGTTTTCATCGAGCGATACATTTTTGTTACTGAAACCCAGATTGTAAATTTTTGCCAGCGCTTCGTCGGAAATGGATGCGGACTGACTGGTACTTGCATTTTTGCGGCAGGAAAACAGTACTACAACACATGCGCCTAGCACAACAGTAGTTTTGATGAGGGCATTTCTCATGATTTTTATTTTAATTATTAAGAAATTGACAGCATAAAGGGGGAGGGAAAATCACAAGATTGGATTGCTACTCATTTGCAGGCTATTAAATTAAGTAAAATCATAAAGTATTCACACTTCTAAAAAAGCAACTTAGTTGCAGAAGCAGGATTTTTTACCCAAAAACAGGGCGCCGGACAGGCGTATTTGGAAGAAATTGTTTTGAATCAATTTTAGGCTGACCGGTATAGTTAGAAAAGTGAAGAAGAACTTCCAGTTTATCATGTTGTCTGTTACAAAAAATAGTAGATTGTGAGAATGAAAATGTCCGCCCTGGTACTGCTTATCCTTATGCTATTTGTGCATACCCTGTATGCACAACACACTATTCAACCCGGTAACCGGAAATTATCGCCTGCTTTACAAAAAATTAATACCAGACTGCTGACCGATAATCAGGAACAGACCTTCTGGATCGTTACCTCCAATGCCGATTCTGCCAGAAATTACTTTAACCAGCATCAGACGCCTGTTCGTGTAACGGGTGAATATACCGGCGGGCTGCTGGTAATAAAAACCAAACGGCAAATGATTGATTCTCTGCTGTTGAATCTTCCTTTTGTACAGTTTGTAGATGCGCCCCGCCAGCCGAAAGAAGAGCTGGCGCTCAGCTCATTTGATAATAGTCTTAATACCATCAATCTGGTACACAGCAGGTTCCCACAGGTGAATGGCAACACGCTGGTAGTATCAGTGAAAGAAAATAAACCAGATACAACTGATATTGATCTTGCGGGCCGCTGGCTTTCCACGCCGCTGAGTTCGCCTTCAATTACTTCGCACGCTTCCATTATGTCGACTATCATTGCCGGTGGCGAAAATTCTTTTTACACATCAGGCGGTGCAGCACCGGGGGTAGTACTGACTTCATCTGATTTTGCCAATCTTTTACCGGATGCCGATAACAGTTACAAGCAATACGGTATTTCAGTACAAAACCATTCGTACGGTACAGGAGTAGAAAATTATTACGGGGCTGATGCGGCAGCCTACGATGCGAGCATAAACAACAATCCGGGCCTGATGGACATCTTTTCTGCAGGCAATTCGGGCAATGCAACGAGTACCAGCGGCGCTTATTCAGGAATAAGGAACATGGCGAATCTTACCGGCAGTTTCAAAATGGCCAAGAATATAATAACGGTAGGCGCCACCGACTCATTTAACAATGTGGCCTTTCTTAGTTCAAAAGGCCCCGCCTACGACGGACGCGTTAAACCGGAACTGGTTGCCTTTGGGCAGGATGGCAGCTCGGGCGCCGCTGCACTAACTTCGGGCGCCGCCCTTTTATTACAACAGCAGTATAAACAACAGAACGGAGGCGCCCTGCCTTCTTCAGCCTTAATAAAAACTATTTTATTGAACAGCGCGGATGACATCTATACGAAAGGACCGGATTTTCAATCAGGCTATGGCAGTTTGAACGCTTATAAAGCGATGCAAACACTGGTAAAGACGCAGTACTATTCAGGTTCGGTGACACAAGGCAACGTTCAAAATTTTTCTTTATCGGTGCCTGCCAATACGCGGCTGTTGAAAATAACCCTGTGCTGGAACGATCCGGCGGCGGCGGCAAATGCGCCTAAGGCGCTGATCAACGATCTTGATCTGCAACTGGTAAATGGTGGGCAAACATGGCAACCGTGGGTATTAAATGCTATGCCGGTGACAGATTCTTTATTATCGCCCGCTGTTCGTAAAAGGGACAGCTTGAATAATGTAGAGCAGATAACGATCGACAACCCCGCTGCCGGGCTTTATACGATACAGGTAAAAGGTTTTTCAATACCGGCCGGCAGTCAGCCATTTTTTGTTGCATGGCAGGCCGATGCCAATGATGAGTTTCAATGGCAGTTTCCTGTTTCCACCGATTATATGATGGGTGGCCAGCCTAACCTGCTTCGATGGTCATCCAGTTTCAGCATCAATTCGGGGTTACTGGAATATAGTCTGGATAAAGGAACTTCGTGGCAAACGCTTAATAATGCGACCGTGCTGGCGGCAGACAATTTATACTGGAACGCACCGGACACTTTTTGTACAGCCTTACTGCGTATGACCATCAACGGGCAGGTATTTACATCTGATACTTTTACCATTTCTTCTCCCCTGCCGGTAAAAGTTGGTTTTAACTGTCCCGATTCGGTGATGCTATACTGGAAGCATATTCCATCAATCAGTTCATACGCGATTTACAGAATGGGTGAAAAATACCTGCAGCCTGTAACGACCATAACAGATACAAGTATTATCCTTCATCAGCCTGCCTCTTTATGGTATGCAGTAGCGCCGGTTATCAGCCCTACCCGGCAGGCGATGAAAAGTTACACGCTTAACTATCAGCAACAGGGAGTGGCCTGTTATATTGAAACTTTCCTGGCCGATCTGGCAAGTGGCAGCAATGCGGCCCTGCTTACTACGGAAATAGGCACTGTTTATAATGTGAAAAGCATAACGATTGAAAAGCTGGCAAAAGACGGATATCATACGCTGAAGGTGATTCAACCGGTTACCAGTCTGGAATATGAAGTGATGGATAATAATCTGGCTGACGGCACCAATACCTACAGAGCAAAGATTGAGCTGGTAAACGGAGGAGTTGTTTACAGCGACCCTGCATCGGTGTACTATTTCCTGAAGATCCATTATATCGTGTTCCCCAATCCGGTAAAAAATACAGGAACATTGCAGGTGTTTACGAAAGAAGATCCTCAGAATACGCAGTTGCTTTTATACAATGTATTAGGGCAGAAAGTACTGCAATACACTATGACCTATATGGCAGAAAGCATTCCGCTGAGCGGACTTAAAAACGGCATCTATTTTATTGTAATACTAAAGAACGGGAAGAAAGACTATACAGGAAAAGTGATGGTGCAGTAAAAGTAAAATAAGAAAACCCATCAGTATAAACTGATGGGCTATATAAAAAGTTATAACTGTATGTGTTATACTCTGAAGTGAGCGAAAGCCTTGTTGGCCTCAGCCATACGGTGTGTATCTTCTTTCTTTTTGAAAGCACCACCTTCACCTTTGCTGGCTGCTACGATTTCGTTAGCCAGTTTTTCTGCCATGCTGCGACCGTTTCGATCACGGCTGTAGCGGATCAGCCACTTCATGCTGAGAGAAACTTTTCTTTCTGCACGAACTTCTGCAGGGATCTGGAAAGTTGCACCACCAATTCTACGGCTGCGTACTTCTACAGCAGGCGTAACATTGTTCAGGGCTTTTTTCCAAACTTCATACCCATTTTCGCCTGTTGTTTTAGCAACACGTTCCAATGCAGTATAGAATATATCGAAAGCTGTATTCTTTTTACCTTCCCACATGAGGTTGTTGATGAATCGTGTAACCATCACGTCGTTATACCTGGCATCAGGCGCTAAGGGAATTTTTTTGGCTTTTGTCTTCCTCATTTATAAAGATTTGAGAGCGTCAGATTATTTTTTAGCTTTTTCCTTTTTAGTTCCGTATTTGGAACGGCTTTGCTTACGGTCTTTTACGCCGGCTGTATCCAGACTACCGCGAACAATGTGGTAACGTACACCTGGTAAGTCTTTAACACGACCGCCGCGCACCAGTACGATTGAGTGCTCCTGCAGGTTGTGACCTTCACCGGGTATATAAGCGATTACCTCCACTTTGTTTGTCAAACGAACTTTCGCCACTTTACGTAAAGCCGAGTTAGGCTTTTTCGGAGTGGTGGTATATACACGGGTGCATACTCCACGACGGAAAGGACAGGAGTCTAAAGCCCTGGATTTGCTTTTAGCCTTAATAATTTCTCTTCCTTTTCTTACCAATTGTTGAATAGTAGGCATTCTGAACCTTTTGATTTTGGGACGGCAAAGTTAAGTGGATTAATTTTATAACCAAAAAATTATCGTGGGTTTTTCACACAGGTTTCTCGGTTAAATGTTAATAGCCTGAAAAACAAGCCCTCACACGCTGAACATCCACCCATATTTATCGGCAACACGACCTTCCCGGATGGCATCGAGGCGTTTTTTGATTTCAGGAGTAACGGTCCATTTATCGGTATCGAAATTCATTACAAAATCTTTGTATTTCAATTCGCGGATGAGCGAAACGGTGGCGGCGGTGCCGGTGCCAAAAACTTCGCGCAGGGTGCCGGCTTTATACGCGTCTATGAGACTGTCGACTGATACGGGTTTTTCTTCTACCGTAAGGCCCATTTCTTTTAAAATGGTCATTACGCTGTCGCGGGTAACGCCACCCAAAATGGTTCCGGGAGTTAAATCGGGCGTAACTGCTGTGTTACCAATGACAAAGAACACATTCATGGTGCCAATTTCCTGCACATATTTATGCTCATATACTTCTGTCCATAAAACCTGATCGTACCCCTTCTTCTTCGCCTCAGCGGTTACATACATACTGGCTCCGTAATTACCTGCAGCCTTGGCATACCCTACCCCACCGGGCGCAGCACGGGTATATTTCTCTTCAACATAAATACGCATGGGCGCGCTGTAATATGGACCAGTGGGGCTGAGGATGATCATAAACTTATAGTTCTCGGAAGGCCGCACGCCGATCATTTCATCTGATGAAAACATAAACGGACGAATATACAGGGAGTGGTTCTCTCTGGCAGGGATCCAGTTTTTATCGAGCGCGACCAGTTGCCGCATTCCTTCTATAAAAATTTCTTCAGGAACAGCAGGCATTTGCATGCGTTCTGCCGAAATATTAAATCTCTTATAGTTATCGAACGGTCTGAAAATAAAGGCTTCGCCAGCCTTATTCTTATACGCTTTAATACCCTCAAAAATGGCCTGTCCGTAATGCAGGGCTGCCAGAGAGGGGCTTAACAGCAATGGCTGGTAAGGTTTTATTTCTACGTTTTTCCATTCGCCATTTTCAAAATCGGCTTCTAACATGTGATCGGTAAAGGTTCTTCCGAAAGGAATATTTTCCAGGGAAACCTCCGCCAGGCGGCTATGTTCAACTTTTGTAACAGGTATGCTATAAGCTTCTACCATAATCCAGTATTTTTGAGGCACAAATAAACAAATAAAGTTCCGGGCCGTCAAAAATTATACGAACATTCGTTAGTAATAATTAAAAATTAGAAATGACGGGGGAGGAAAGAAAACCATTAGCAATCAATGAGCTTAAATAATATTAAATTACCGGATATTGTAATTGCCGATTTATACCGGCAATCTCTGATACAATACGATGGTCCTGTAAGAACTCCGGCTGTAGCGGAAACGGAACTGAAGTCAGTGATGGAGAGCCAGCCAGTTGTGGCTGAACCAAAGCCCAGGGCAAGTGAGCCTGTTCCGGTGGAAACGAAACCTACAATGAGTGAGCCAGCTGTAGTTGAAACAAAACCCAAAGCCAGTGAGCCTGTTTTGGCAGAAACAAAGCCTAAAACGAGTGAACCGGCTGGTTATAAAATACTTGGAAACAATAAACAGCATATTGCCATTATTGTAAACTGCCCTCAGGATGTATTTGTACCGGAAGCCGATTTGCAGTTCCTTACCAAAATGCTAAGCGCCTGTAAACTGAATATGGCCGATGTAGCCATTGTAAACCATGCTGTTGTGCCGGTAGCAATAGAACCTTTAAAACAGCAATTGCAGCCGAAATATGTTTTATTATTCGGGGTGGAACCGGGCGTTATTGAACTGCCAATCAGCTTTCCTGCTTTTAAAGAGCAGCCATATGCGGGCAGCACCTATCTTTTTACACCTTCACTGAACCAGCTGAATCAGGAAAATGACGAGGCAAAGCAACAGAAGAGAAAGCTGTGGGATTGTTTGAAGAGAATGTTTTTATAAGAGAAATTATGAAGCTAATATTTGCTACGAATAACCAGCATAAGGTAGAAGAAATTCAGGCTGCGATTGGCGATATACTGGAAGTTATAAGCCTGAA
>Ga0105239_10003298_pt1 | contig 19880 bp, 20 predicted proteins | sample KBSC44metaG_FD_92761 | JGI IMG/M metagenome (GOLD analysis project Ga0105239, IMG submission 92761) | Corn rhizosphere microbial communities from Kellogg Biological Station, Michigan, USA - KBS C4-4 metaG | ecosystem: Host-associated > Plants > Roots > Rhizosphere > Soil | place: Michigan, USA...
ACGTTCCGGACGCGCTTTAAGTCCTTGTAAACATGACTGGCGCGGTAAGCCTCCTCGTAGTCCTCGAGCACATCGCCGGACCGGCCCGCGGATAGCGCGGCGAAAGCGGATTCAGCCGCCAACATCCCGGTCTTCATCGCATTGTGGCTGCCCTTTATGCGCGGCACGTTCATAAAGCCCGCACCGCAGCCGATCAGCGCACCGCCTGGAAAGGCGAGCTTCGGGACCGACTGGAGACCGCCCTCGGTCAAGGCACGCGCGCCATAGCTGATACGTTTGCCGCCTTCGAGCATCGCACGGATCCGCGGATGCTGCTTGACGCGCTGGAACTCATCGAATGGCGAGAGGTACGGGTTTTTGTAGTTGAGGTGGACGACAAAGCCCATCGAACAGAATCGCTCGCCCCAGTGGTACATGAACACGCCGCCACCGGTGGAATTGTCCAGCGGCCAGCCCATCGTGTGGATCACCAGACCACGCTTGTGATGCTCCGGCTTCAACTCCCAGAGCTCTTTCAGGCCGATGCCAAATTTCTGAAAGTCGCGTCCCTCATGGAGGGCGAATTTCGCACCGAGACGTTTGGTGAGCGAACCGCGCGCGCCTTCCGCAAACAGCGTGTATTTGCCGAGCAGGTTCATGCCGGGTGTGTAGGAATCCTTGTGATGGCCGTCGCGCGCGACGCCGAGATCGCCGGTGACGACACCTTTCACCTCGCCATTCTCGCCATAAACGATATCGGCTGCGGGAAAGCCCGGATAAATCTCCACGCCGAGCGCTTCAGCTTGGCTCGCAAGCCAACGGCATAGGTTGCCGAGACTGATGAGGTAGTTGCCGTGGTTGCTCATCATCGGCGGTATGGCGAAATTGGGAAGGCGAATGCTCCCGGCCGGCCCCAGGAAATAGAAGCGGTCGTCGGTGACCGCCGTGTCGATCGGTGCGCCCTTCTCTTTCCAATCCGGGATGAGTTCGTTGATCGCGATGGGATCGATCACTGCGCCGGAAAGGATGTGCGCGCCGATCTCCGATCCTTTCTCCAGAACGCAGACACTGACGTCGCGTCCGGCCTCGGCCGCGAGTTGCTTCAGCCGGATGGCCGCGCACAGGCCGGCGGGCCCGCCGCCCACCACCACGACGTCATATTCCATGCTCTCGCGTTCGTCGGCCATGGGAAATCCCGGAATGCAATGTTCTGGCAAGGTTTATGGGACGGAGGATTTGCCGGATGCAATCCCTCTTTTGGCCCGCTAGGCTGAGGCTTCCCTAAAGGACAACGCCGTTCATGGGCGCAGCGCCCAATCCCCTGTCCGCTCTGGCGTGGCTGGTCGAGGCCGGCGCGGATGAGGCTATGGGCGATGTCCCGGCCGACAGGTTCCAAACGAAAACATCTAAAGCCTCCAACCCTCCCCTTGAGGGAGGGTCGAAAAATCCGAAGGGTACGGTCCCAGCGTTCACAGCTCCCATCCCGAAATCTGCATCGCAAATCCCGACCCTCCCCCAAGGCGACAGTGGAGACTCTATCGGCGACGCCACTGCCCTCGCCCGCGCCTCGAATTCACTCGCAGAACTCAAGGCGGCGCTTGAAGGCTTCGACGGTTGCGCGCTCAAGCGTTCCGCGACCAACACTGTCTTTGCCGACGGCAATCCGGCGCATCGCATCATGTTCATCGGCGAGGCGCCGGGGCGCGACGAAGACCGGCAGGGCCTGCCGTTCGTTGGCCGTGCCGGCAAGCTGCTCGACAAGATGATGGCTGCGATCCATCTCGATCGCACGACGGCCTACATCACAAATGTTCTGAACTGGCGTCCACCGGACAACCGCGATCCTTCGCCGGAGGAAGCGGCGATGTGCCTGCCGTTCCTGCGCCGTCACATCGAACTCGTGGATCCCGAAATCATGATCCTGCTCGGCGCGGTGTCGGTTCGTCATGTCATGGGCCGCAGCGATGGGATCATGAAAACGCGCGGGCGATGGCTGGAATACAGCGTGAACGGGCGCCTGGTTCCCGTGATGCCAACATTACATCCTGCTTATCTTCTGCGTCAGCCGGCGCACAAAAAGCTTGCCTGGCGCGACTTGCAAGCCATTGAGGATAAAATCATTTCGCTAGGTTTGCTTGAGCAGACGGCGGCTGCCGGGTAAACAGCCATCCTCAACGACAGGATTTCGGCATGGCGCTACGCCGCGTTTCGATTGCGTGCTTCCTCGGTTTGACGCTCTTCACGGCTGCAGACGCGCAAGCCGATGTGGTCGCTCAACCGATCCCTCAGGTCCTATCGGCGAGCGACGCCCAACAATATCGCGCGATCTTCGCGGCCGAGCGTGCTGGTCAGTTCGACAAGGCCGAGCGCCTAATGGCGCAGGTTTCCGACCCCTCACTCAAGGGTTACGTGCTGGCCGAACAATATCTTTCCAGCCGCGGTAAGCGCGTACCGGTGACGACACTGGTCGACTGGCTCGAGAATTATCGCGAGCTCGCGGTCGCCGATCGCATCTATCGCCTGGCGGTCAAGCGCTCGACCAAGAAGAAGCGCCACCACCATCGCATCGTGCTTTATGCCGTCGTGACCAACATTCCCGCGCCGCTGGGAATCTCGCATCAGCGCGGTGGCGGGTATGAGGACGTCAACATTCCCGATCCGCCGATTTCGTCGGATGCGGCGCGCGCGGCACAGGGGGCGATTACCGCCGCCATCAAATCCGACGCGCCGGATCAGGCGATGGCTGTCCTCCAGCCTCTGATCGACAGCAACAGCGTGCCGTCCTACGACATTGCCCGCCTCAAACAGCACGTCGCGGCGTCCTACTTCGCCGAGGGTCAGGACCAACAAGCCTACGCTCTCGCGTCGACTGCGAGCGATGAGGAAAAACGTGCGGCACCCCTGCTCTATTGGAATGCCGGACTCGCCGCCTTCCGGTTGGGCATGTTCGCGGAGTCCGCCAAGTCCTTCGAAACGCTGGCGCAGGTCGGCTCGGTGCCGAACTGGGTGCGCGGCGGCGCTGCGTTCTGGGCGGCACGCGCCTATACGCGGCAAGGCGACCCGTCGCGCGTGATCACGCTTCTTACCGTTGCAGCACACGAGGAGCCGACGTTTTACGGATTACTGGCGGAGAAACTGCTTGGCCAGGACACGCAATCCGGTTTTTCCGAACCGGTTCTCGATCAGGCGAGTTTCTCGCAGCTGATGCTCATCCCGGCGGCGCACCGCGCGAAGGCGTTGTCGGAGGTCGGCGAAACCGAACATGTCGGCCGCGAACTGGAGCGGGCCTTCGCCGAATCCGATACGAAACTCGATCCCGCATTCGCAGCGCTCGCGCGCCATCTCGACGTCCCCAATCTCGAACTGCGTGCAAGCGAAATCAGCGCATCACGCGGCATTGTTCTGACCGGGCTGTTTCCGGTGCCGCAATACCAGCCCGAAGGCGGCTACACGATCGATCCATCCCTCGTGCTTGCTTTCGCGCGGGCGGAGAGCCGGTTCCATGCGGATGCCATCTCTCCCGCGGGCGCGCGCGGTCTGATGCAGATCATGCCGGGAACGGCGACCCACATTGCGGGCCCCGGTGCCGTGTCGCGCCTTACCGATGCGCGTTACAATATGACGCTCGGCCAGCGCTACGTCGCCGAACTGCTCAACATGTACAACGACAATCTCGTGGAGCTTTGTGCGGCCTACAATGCCGGCCCGCTGAAAGTGTCGAACTGGATGGCGGCGCGCGAAGGCAAGGAAGACGACGCTCTGCTGTTCATCGAAAGCATGCGCGCCCCGGAGACGCGGCTCTATGTGAAGCGTCTGTTGACCTATCACTGGATGTATCGCCGCCGGTTGGGGCTCGATGCGACGACACTCGCAGAAGCCGCGTCGGGAAACTGGCCAACCTATAAGCCGCCGCGCCAGACCGCACCGCCGCCACCGCCGCCCGCGCCCGCAGAGGACAAGGACGATGACCTCCCAGCGGATTGACGATCGCCGGACGTTCGTTCCCGTCCGCATCGCGGTCATGACGGTGTCGGACACACGCGATCCTACCGATGACGTCTCCGGCGACACGCTGGCGTCGCGCATCGCGGATGCAGGACATGTGCTCCTAGCGCGCACGCTGGTGCGCGACGATCAGGCGCTGATCACCGCTCAGTTGCGCGCCTGGATCGCCGATCCGGAAATCGACGTCGTGATTTCCACTGGAGGCACAGGCCTTACGGGCCGCGACGTGACCGTCGAAGCGTTCAAATCTGTTTTCGAAAAGGAGATCGACGGCTTCTCCGTGATCTTCCATCAGATTTCGTTCGAGAAGGTCGGAACCTCCACCCTGCAATCGCGCGCCTGCGCCGGTGTTGCTGGTGGCACCTACCTCTTTGCGCTGCCGGGCTCCCCGGGCGCGGTCAAGGATGGATGGGACGGTATTCTCAAATGGCAACTCGATATTCGCCATAAGCCGTGCAATTTCGTGGAGATCATGCCGAGGCTTGAAGAGCACAAGAAACCTGCTCGTTAATGGCGGAGCTTTACCGTCCGCGCGGCTCCGGATACGGATAATGTCATGACCCATGTGTCGGTAGGTTTTTTTGCCATTGTCTTCCCGATCGCAGCAGTCCTGTTTGGATTGTTCGCAATGGGTATCGTTACATTCGGAAAGCCGCCGAAGGAAACACCGGCAAAGCCCGCAAACCTGCGCCCGCCGCCGCGGCCCAAAAGGCCAGAGCCGGAGCCGGAACTTACCGAACGAGAAAAACGGCGTGCGGAGCGTCGCGCGAAAAGACGGGAGCTATGACACGATATGAGCTTCAGTCTGGGCTCCGATTTGCTCGCGTGAAATGCCGGGCGCGATTTCGACAAGCCTGAGCCCACCCTCGACCACGTCGAAAACGCCAAGATTGGTGATGATGCGTTGAACGCAATGTACGCCCGTCAGCGGCAGGGTGCATTTCTTGAGCAGTTTCGGACGGCCGGCCTTGTCGGTGTGATCCATGGTCACCACGCAGCGCTTCACACCGGCCACCAGATCCATGGCGCCGCCCATGCCCTTCACCAGCTTACCGGGCACCATCCAGTTGGCGAGATCGCCATTTTCCGAAACTTCCATGGCGCCGAGAATGGAGAGATCGATGTGTCCGCCACGGATCATCCCGAAACTGTCGGCCGAGGAAAAATACGACGTTTGCGGCAGAGCGGTCACCGTCTGCTTGCCGGCATTGATCAGATCGGGATCGACCTCGTTGTCGAGCGGAAACGGCCCCATCCCCAGCATGCCGTTCTCGGACTGGAGCGTCACATGCATTCCTTCGGGAATGTAATTGGCGACCAGAGTCGGAATGCCGATGCCGAGATTGACGTAGAAGCCGTCGCGAAGTTCGCGGGCGGCCAATTTTGCCATGTCGTCGCGTGTCCAAGGCATGGTGTCCTCACAAAGCCCGTGTGGTGCGCTTCTCGATGCGCTTCTCGTAAGTCTCGCCTTTCACGACACGCTGCACGAAGATGCCCGGCGTGTGGATGTTGTCGGCATCGAGTGCGCCCAACGGCACGATCTCCTCGACTTCGGCAACGGTTGTCTTGCCGGCCGTCGCCATCATCGGATTGAAGTTTCGTGCGGTCTTGCGATAGACGAGATTTCCCTCTTCGTCGGCCTTCCAGGCTTTGACGATGGCGAGATCGGCGCGCAGACCACGCTCGAGAACGTAGGTCTCGCCGTCGAAATCTTTCAGCTCCTTGCCTTCGGCCACGAGCGTGCCGACACCGGTCTTGGTATAGAAACCGGGAATGCCCGCACCGCCCGCGCGGATGCGCTCGGCGAGCGTGCCCTGTGGGTTGAATTCCAGTTCGAGCTCTCCGTTCAGATATTGCCGCTCGAACGTGTCGTTCTCCCCGACATAGGAGCTGATCATCTTCTTGATCTGGCGGGTCTGCAGCAGCAACCCGAGCCCAAACTCGTCGACGCCCGCGTTGTTGGAAATCACCGTCAGATTTTTCACGCCCGATTCGCGAAGCGCGAAGATCAGATTCTCCGGGATGCCGCAGAGGCCAAAACCTCCGGCCATGATGGTCATGCCGTCGAACAACAGGCCATCAAGCGCGGCTTTAGCGTCCGATTGGATTTTCTTGCTCATCGTGTTCTTTGAGAATTTGCGTGCGGATTATCGGGGAAGCGAACGAGACGGGCAACCCATTCTTAAGACTGGCTAACCTTGTGGATGGCGTCAGCGAGTGAGATGATCCTATCAAGGGGGCGCGCTTCGCGAGGAGTGACGCTATGAAATTTGTGTTCGCCGCGGCCGCATTGTCGGTCATTCTCGTTCAGCCTGCTTTCGCCGGGCACAAAGCCCAACCGGATTGGCAATATGGATCGATGGCTGGTGCCGATCTCGGCGACAACGCCAATCTGAATGGCGCCGTCCCGTTTCCGGCCGACAATGCCTGGAACACCGATATCTCCCATTTCGATGTCGATCCCAATTCGGACAATCTGATCGCGTCGATCGGAGTGGGCACGGGCCTGCATCCCGATTTCGGCAGCGGCCTCTACGCGCACGCCATCATCGGCATCCCCTATGTCGTGGTGTCTGACGATCAGCGCTACGTGAAGATCAGACTCAAAGCCTACAAGGATGAGAGCGACAAGGGACCGTTCCCCGTTCCGCCGGACGCACCGATCGAAGGCTATCGGCCGGACAACCAGAAATTCGGCGGCGACCGCCACGTTATCGTCATAGATCGCGACACGAACCGCATGTACGAGATGTACCGTGCCTTCCCGCTCAAACGGCAACAATGGAAAGCCGACGCCGGTGCGCTGTTCCATCTCGATTCGGACGATGTGCGTCCCACGCAGAAACCCGGCTGGACTAGTGCCGATGCGGCGGGCCTTCCGATCTTTCCGGGACTGGCACGCTTCGACGAAGCCACAACCGGCGTGATCCCGCACGCACTGCGCTTCACGGTTGCCCACTCGCGCGAGCCCTATGTGCCGCCGGCGAACCATTGGGCCTCTAATGACACCAACCCGAACCTGCCGCCGATGGGCATGCGCGTGCGCCTGAAGGCGAGCTATCAGATCCCGTCGGGCTTCAGCAAAGAAACCAAGGCGATCCTGCAAGCGCTCAAGACCTACGGCATGATGGTCGCGGACAATGGCAGCAACTGGTACATCTCCGGCGCGCCGAACGACGGCTGGAATAACGATCACCTCGTGGGTGAACTCAGCCAGGTCAAAGGTTCGAATTTCGAGGTCGTGAAGATGGAAGGCATCGTCTTGCCACCGTAAGACACGGGGAGCGCGACGCTGCCTTAGACATTAGTCCTGAAGCGGCTGACCGAGCAGGTCTTCCGCGCGGTCGATCTTGATGAGGACCGCCCAACCCTTCTTTTCGGGGTCGTAGTTCTTTTCCGGCTCGATCAGCCGTTCCCAGACCTTGTCGTAGACCGGTCCGGATTTGTGCACGGTCGCGGTGCCGAAGAGCCGCACGATACCGCCAATCGGAAGCACGTCCCGTGCACCGAGATTGAAATAGAAGACGGTGACATTGGTGCCATCACCGATGGCGGCGGTGGTCGTGCCGCGTCCGCGTTCCCACAGCGAGATGTGCTGGTCATCATAGACCTGCGTGGTGCCACGCGGCGTGATCTGCGCGAAACCGTTCCCGAGAACCGTGCCGATCAGGCAGGTGTGCGTCGGGAATGCGCCGTCGATCAGCGGCCAGACCTTCTTGGGGATGACGGTCATCTTCGGTTCCTAGCGATAGACATTGTTAGAGGTGTGGTCGCCCGCCAGCCACTTCTTCAGCTCCGCATGGGCCTGTCCGCGGCGCGTCGCGTTGATCTCATCGGCCTTCGGCGCGTCCAGAGTGAACTCTACGATCATGCCGTTCGGATCGGTCGCGTACACCGACCTGCAATAGCCATGCTCGAGCACGAAGCTTCCCGGTTCGGTGTATCCCGCCGCCTTGAGCCGCTCCTCGATCCCTTTCTGGGTTTCGGCATCGACATTGAGCGCGATGTGATGGAATGGCGAAAACGGCATTGGCGGCCCGAACTGCGCCTGATCCTCCGGCTTCTCGAACTGGAAGAAGGCAAGCGCGCCGCCGTCGCCGAGGCCGAAGAAGCAGTGGCAATAGGTCCGGACCGCGCCGAACAGCTCATCGGATTCGCTCCAGGTCGCGACCAGCGGAAGCCCAATCACGTCTTCGTAGAATTTGCGCGTCGCTTCCATGTCCTTGGTGACATAGGCGGTGTGATGCAGGCGGCTCGGCAGTTTGGTGTTGGCCATGATCGTTTCCTCGTGTTGTCAGGCGGCGTGCCGCCAGAATTTCTTCGACGCGATCCGCGCGCCCTCGGCGAGCACGGCGAGCTTCGCCCATACCACATCCGGATCGACGCCGCCCTGACCGACATGGATGCTGAACCCGCAATCCACACCTGCCATGACGTTTTCGCGTCCCACCAGATTGGCATAGCGTTCGATGCGCTGCGCCACTAGCTCGGGATGCTCGATATAGTTCGACTGGCATTCTATCACGCCCGGAACCAACACCTTGCCTTCCGGCGGCTTGATCGTTTCGAACATCTCCCATTCATGTGCATGGCGCGGATTGGCGGCCTCAAACAGGATGGCGGAGGGCTTTGCCGCTGCCAGCACGTCGATGATGTCGGCGAACGGCACGTCGCAATGATGCGGCCCGGGATAATTGCCCCAGCACATATGCATGCGCAGGCGCTCCGCCGGGATGTTGCGCACAGCGTGGTTCAGCGCTTCGATATGCAGCCGCATGCGGTCGCGGAACTGCGAGAGCGTGAGATCGGCATATTGCACATGCCGGCCCATGGCGAGGTCCGGGCAGTCGAGCTGCAGCGTGGCGCCGCTCTCGACGACAGTCTCGTATTCGTAGCGCATCGCCTCGGCGATGGCGAAAACATAGTCCTCGTGGCTGCTGTAATGGTCGTTGCGAAAGAATAGCGAGATCACGCCGGGCGACGCCGCGCTCGAGAACTGCATCTGGCTGCTCGCGGCAGTGGCGAGGTTCTCCATATCCAATTTGGGCGAGCGGCGGTCCTTCAATTCGATCGGCCCGTTGCAGGCCGGTGCGCGGCGCACCTTGCGGCCCGGATCGCCGAACACGCGTTCCGCGCTTTTCGGAAAATCCTTGAGGTCCTGGAAGACGTAGGAATTCCCGCTGCCGCCAAAACCGGCCAGACGGTCTTTCACATAGGTTGCATAGCTCGGCTTCGACATCTCGCCGTCATTGACGATATCGACCCCGGCCTCGATCTGGCGCCCGACAATCTCCGCGACCGCGCGCCGTACGCGCTCCTCCAAAGCCCCAGCATCGACGGGGACGCCCTCTTCTTTCGCGAACATCATGCGCACGAGATCGGCGGGCCGTGGCAGGCTGCCCGTATGCGTGGTGAGGAACCGGTCCGTGCTGCGCTGCATGTGCTATTTTCGCATATCGAAATGAAATTCGGATATAGGATATTCTTGGCGTGATAAAATTGTAAAGCAAAGCCGCGTCGGCAACAGGGAAAGAAACGATGAAGGCAGAGCGCGAGACGCAGGTGCTCATTTCCGGCGGCGGGCTCGTCGGGCTTTCGACCGCCATGTTCCTTGCCACGCACGGTATTCCTTCGTTCGTCGTCGAGCGCCTGAAGGAAACCTCGCAGCTTCCCCGCGCCGCTTTCTTCCATATGCGCACACTGGAGCTGTTCCGCGAGGCCGGTATCGAACCCGCCGTCCGCGCGCAGTCCGAGCGCGAGTTCCTGCCCGACGGCCAGGTCGTTGCGGTGGAATCGCTGAAAGGCCGCCAGCTTGCCGCCTTCATCGCCAACCTCAACGAAGGCGTGGCAGACGTCAGTCCGTGCCGGCGGCTCTTCCTCACGCAACCCGGGTTGGAGCCCATTCTCCGGCGCCGCGCCGAGGACGGCGGCGCCAGCGTGATGATGGGCCACGAGCTTTCCGGCGTGGTACAACAAGACGACGGTGTGGTCGCGACCGTAAAGAATGTCGAGACCGGCGAAGAGCAGCGTATCGCCGCGCAATATCTCATCTGCGCGGAAGGGGGGCATAGCCGGTTGCGCGAGCAGCTCGGCATTGCAATGGATGGCCGCGGGATTTTCTCGCGCTCGCTGACCATCTACTTCCGTGCCGATCTTTCGCCCTATCTGACCGGACGCAATCTTTCGATCATCTACGTGGTCAACCCCACGCTGTCCGGCTTCTTCCGGTTGGACAAGAATTCGCAGCGCGGATTCTTTGCCGTGAACGTCCTCGGCAATGCCCTGACCGGGGAGAATATCGAGACCGACGCATCGGTCGATGTTTCTGAGCAAAGGCTGGTCGAACTCGTCCGCATAGCGGCAGGCGTGCCCGATCTCGCGGTGGAGGTCGAAGGGGCAGCCCGGTGGCGCTGCACGGCCGATCTCGCGCAGCGCTATCGCGACGGACGCATCTTCCTCGCCGGCGACGCTGCTCACCTGATGCCGCCCACTGGCGGCTTTGGCGGCAACACCGGCGTGCACGACGCGCACAATCTCGCCTGGAAACTTGCGATGGTCCTGAAGGGTATGGCGGGCCCTGCCCTGCTGGACACCTATGAGATGGAGCGGCGCCCGGTCGGCCATTTCACCGTCGAACAGGCCTACACACGCTACGTCACGCGCACCGCGCCCTATCTCGGCGCCAAGGATTATCAGCCCGTCGCGAACGATTTCGCGATCGAACTTGGCTATCGATATCGCTCACCGGCCATCGCGGGCGACGATGATGCGCAAGACCATCAGGATCCACGGCAATCGCACGGAAGCCCTGGTTTCCGCGCACCGCACCTCTGGCTCGAAAGCAAGAACACTCCGATCAGCACACTCGATCTGTTCGGGAAATGCTTTGTGCTCCTTGCCACACCTGCTGGCCAAGCATGGGCAGATGCGGCCGCTGCGATCGCGAAAGATTTTCCAGGCCTTCGCGCGCACATCGTGGGCTCTGCGGACCTCGGCGATCCGAAGAACGAGTTCGCGACCGCTTACGGTCTCGGCGAAGGCGGCGCGTCGCTAATCCGGCCGGATGGTTTCGTGACATGGCGCTCCACGACACCGCCCGGCGCGGATGCGGCGGGACAACTCTACAAGGTACTCACGCAGTTGCTGATGCGCGAGCCTTAGCCACCGCGCTTCCCGTCATAGGTGATCGCGTCCGCAGCCGCATTGGACATGATGAAGCCGATGGGACGCTCCGCTTCCTCGCGGAGATGCGCCAGCAGCCCCGCGGTGCGCGCGAGGATGGAGATGCTTTTCAGCGCACTCACGGGAAATCCGATCTCCAGAAGAATGGCGGGGATCGCGCCATTGATGTTGATCGGCAGAGCGCGTCCCAATGCTTCCGGCAATACGCTTTCCACGGTGCGCAGCATCCGGATGTAGGGGCCATTGAGCCCGCGCCCATCGGCGAGCATCAAAAGGACATTCGCCCGCGGATCGCCGCCGGAATGCTGCGGGTGCCCGAAGCCCGGAATGGCGGTCTTGCTGGCGCGCATCTGGCGGATGCGTTCCACCGCAACCTGTCTCGCATCGCGATCCTTCGACGCTTCGACCAGTTCGTACAAGAGTCGGCCGGCGACCTCGCCGCTGCCGAACACGACCGAACCCGAACCGAGCAATCCCGCGGCGACCGCGCCCTGGATTGCTTCGGGGCCTGCGGCATAGGTCATGCGCGCGGCTTGCACGCTCGGAACCAGCCCATGTTCGGCAATCGCCACCAGCAGCGCGTTCACGAAGAAGCGCTGATTGTCGTTGGGCATCTCGCCCATCAGCAGCAGAAAGAAATAATCGGAGAAATCGATCTTGCCGATCAGCTCACTGCAGAGATCGCGGCCGCGCACCGTGATCGAGGCTGCGTCCGATGTGGAAATCGCGGTGAAAGGCGCGTCCTGTTTACCGATCCGCATTGATATTCTCCGCGCTTAGCACTTCCCAAATACCGAAATTGACTTCGACATGCGCAAAAATCTAGTCTGCCCTGACGGCTCAAGGAAGAACGATGATCAAGGTCCTCGATGGTGTGCGTGTTGTCGAGATGGGAACCTTCATCACCGGTCCCGCGGCCGCCATGTATCTCGCGGACATGGGCGCGGACGTCATCAAGGTCGAGCGCCCGGAGACCGGCGATCCCTTCCGCGCCTTCAAGGGCGGGCTCTATAGCCCGCATTTCCAGACCTACAACCGCAACAAGCGCAGCGTAACGCTGGACACACGCGATACGAACGACCTGAAACTGTTCGACAGGATCGTCGCGGACGCGGACATCTTTATCCAGAATTTCCGCCCTGGCGTCGCCGAAGAGCTGAACGCCGGCGCAGACCGTCTGCAGAAGCTCAATCCGGCGCTGATTTATTGCGGTATCTCCGGTTTTGGCTCGGACGGCCCCGATGCCGGGCGCCCCGCTTACGATACGGTCGCACAGGCCGCGAGCGGCTGGCTCAGGCTTCTCATCAACCCGAAGAATCCGCGCGTCGTGGGGCCGGCCATCGCCGATTCCATGACCGGCTTCTACACCGCGTTTGGCGCGCTCGGCGCATTGCATGAGCGTGCACGAACCGGCCGCGGGCGGCGCCTTGACATCTCCATGCTGGAGGCGATGTGCCACTTCAACCTCGACGATTTCACCCACTACTTCCAGGCGGATGAGATTATGGGGCCGTACAGCCGGCCGAGCGTCTCGCAGTCCTATGTCTTCGAATGCGCGGACGGAAAATGGATCGCGCTGCACATGTCTTCGCCACCCAAGTTCTGGGAAGGCCTTGCGGATGCGATCGGGCGGCCCGATCTGTTCCAGGATCCGCGCTTTGCGGACCGGCCCGCGCGGATCGCGCACCAGGATGATCTGATCGCGCTAATGGCACCGATCTTTCGGACGCGTCCACGCGGGGAATGGTGCGCGGCGCTTGAGGAGCGCGGCGTGCCCTACGCGCCCGTCTATGATTCGAGCGAGGCGCTTCAGGACCGTCAGGCGAAGTACCTGGGGATCGAAGTCGAAGCGCAGCATCCCACGATGGGCCGGTTTCGCACGGTGCGGTTTCCCGTGAATTTCGATGGCCAGCGCGCCTCCGAAGTCCGGCCGCCGCCCACGCTTGGCGAAGATGACGAAGCCATCAAGAAAGCCGGGCGTATCTGGCCGGAGCGACAAGCCAAAAAAACCGATGCGGCAGAATAGTCTCACACGCCGTACCATCGCCGTTTCATCCATATATCGAAATTGACTTCGGAAATCGAAAGCACCTAGATTCCGGGTCAGGAGGAATCCGTATCGGCGGACGGCCTGCCTTTGCGGCCGGGCGTTCGCGGCGAATCCATAAGGATCGCGATGCGGACCCAGGCGCGGACGGCGCCATTCACCGGTGCCGTCGAAGGTAAAGGGGGCATCGTCATGACGCGGTCGGCCATCATCAGGTTTCTTCTCGGAAGCTCGGCGCTCGCGAGCAGCTTCGCGATTGCGGCGCCAGTGTTCGCGCAGGCGACGGCACCCAATCCGGAGATCGAGACCGTCGTCGTCACCGCGCGTCAGCGCGCCGAAGACATCGAGAAGGTGCCCGCACAGGTCACGGCCTTCACCGCCGACATGATCCAGGCGAAAGGCATCACCAATCCAGCCGACTTCCTAAGCGCCGTGCCGAATGTCAGCTTCATCCCGACGCAGAACTCAGGCGTGAGCTTCATCGTGATCCGCGGCATCGGTCAGGCCCGCAACAGCGAGCCGTCCGCGGCGATCGTGGTCGACGGCGTGCCGATGACCCAGCCGGCTGCGTTCAATCAGGAACTGCTCGACATCCAGCAAATCGAGGTGCTGAAAGGACCGCAGGGCGGCCTCTACGGGCGCAACGCCATCGGCGGCGCGATCCTGATCACCACCAAGCAGCCGACCGACGAATGGGAAGCCCAAGTCACCGGCGGCTACAACAGCGGCCCCGGCGGCAAGGCCGACGGGAGTGTGAGCGGTCCGATCGCGGACGGCCTGAAGATGCGCGCGGCGGTCTCCTATTACAACACCGATGGCTGGCTCACCAACGTCGACACAGCGGACAAGTCGGCAAGGCCGAACGCCGATCCAGTATCGGACCTAAATGGCCGCCTGTCGTTCCTCTACCAGCCTAACCAGAACTTCACGGCCGACCTGCGCCTGTCGACCGATATTCTGCACACGCGCGGCCTGTACTACACGGTTCCGAATTACAAACTCGGGATCATCGGTTCGCCGGAATATAACGATCCGAACTTCACCGACCAGCCGATCAATCTCAACAACTCGGGCGTGGATGACCGCAAGATCTACGACGCGGCCCTGAAGCTGAACTACAACCTGGACGCCGGCGTGTTGCAATCGATCACCGGTTATAGCACAGTCTGGGAAATCCTCACCGGCGACGGTTACCCCTTCGATCCGTTCGGGCCGTACCCGATCAACCGGATCAACTTCAATTTCGACCAGAGCCAGTTCCTCACCGTGAAGACGTTCACGCAGGAAGTGCGCTACACCTCGGCTGCGGACAGCCGCTTCCGCTGGATCACTGGCGCCGAGATTTTTGACACGCAGCGCTTCATTTCCACCGGAAACATGTGCGACGCGTCCGATTCCGGCGTGATACCCGAGTATCGCAATCCGACACCGTACTGCTTTTCGCCACCGACGTATTTTGTCGACCACGGACAGATCAGCTTTCTGTCGGACAGCCAACAACAGTTTGCCTGGGCCGGTTATCTCGACATGTCGTACGACCTGACCGAGGCGCTCGAGCTATCGCTCAACATGCGCTACGACAACGATCATCGCGAGAACACGACCGAGACGCCGCAATTCTATCTGGATGTTTCCGGCATCCCCAGCCACACCGGCGAGAAGCGCTCTCACACCTGGGATGCGTTCCAGCCGCAAGTCATCTTGCGTTATCAGGCTGCGGACAATCTGAACCTTTATGCCGATTACAGCCGCGGCTTCCGCTCAGGCGGCTTCAACCAGACGGGTGTGGCGCAGGCGGCGAAAGCCGCGGGCTTCGACAATGTCTATGATCTGTTCAAAGCCAACGTCGCCGACACGATCGAGGCGGGCTTCAAGAGCCGATGGGACGACAGCCGCGTCGAGCTGAACGGCAGCGCGTACTTCACCTGGGACAAAAACGACTATTACTTCGTGTTCCTGGCATCGAACTCGACCCAGAATCTCGGCAACATCAAGAGCGCGCAACTCGGAGGCTTCGACCTTGACCTGACTGCGCATCTCACCGACCACATCGCGCTCAATGCGGGCTTTGGCTACACCCACAGCGAGATCACCGCCTTTCCGGGAAAGAGCAGCGCCCTGGTGGTGGGCTCGAAGATGCCGTTGGTGTCGGAGTACACATTCAATATCGGCGCGCAGTACGATCATCCGATCACGGACAATCTAAATTTCTTTGCCCGGGTCGACGACAACCTGCTCGGGCCCACGACGTTCGTCATCCCCGTTCCGGCGGTAGGCGAGCCCCATCCGATCGCGCGCGATCCGCTTAACCTTGTCGATCTCCGCATGGGCCTGGAACAGGACAATTGGCGCCTCACGTTCTGGTCAAAGAACCTGTTCGACGTGAAATACAACGTCGAATATTCGACCGGCGGCTTCCTCTTCAAGGGCGAGCCGGTGCAATGGGGCTTCGACCTGTCCAAGAAGTTCTGATCGCGGAGCCGTCAGCCCGGATGCACGGAACGGAGCAGATAGGGCTGACGGCGCAACGCGGATTCGATGAAGCGCGCGGCGTTCCTGAGCACCGGCAACCGCGTGCGGATCAGCTCCTCACGTTGCACCCGCGATGTCGAGGTCGAGCAGTTGATGGCGGCGAGCGAGCGTCCGCTGTCGTCGACGATCGGAACGGCAAGCGAGATAAGCCCGTAATCGAGTTCGTCCTGGATCGTCGCATAACCACTTTTGCGCACCTCGCCGAGGATACGCTTGAGTTCGGCCTTCGATGTGACGGTGTGCTCCGTGAAGGCCGTGAACGTCCCATTGGCCACGTAAGCCGAACGCACATCATCGGTCTCGAAGGCCAGGATCGCGCGGCCCATCGAGGTCGCGTAGGCCGGATAACGCGTGCCGATACCCGCCGCCAGCCGCACCATGCGGTTGGTCGAGACGTGCACGAGATAGAGCACATCGTTGCCGCTCAAGACCGCGAGCGAGGAACTGTCGCCGGTCTCGTCGCGCACCGCCTGAAGATGCGGCCGCACCAGTTCGCCGAGGCTCATGGAGTCGAGATAGGCCGATGCGAAGCTCATCACCTCGGGCCTCAGCAGGAACTGGCGCTGATGCTTGGCGACATAGCCGAGCTTGACCAGCGTGTTCAGACAACGCCGCGCGGCGGCGGGCGAAAGCTTGGTCAGGTTCGCCACCTCGCTCAGCGTCATCTGCGGATTGTCACGTCCGAACGCGCGCAGCACCGAAAGCCCACGGTCGAGCGTCGAGAGATATTCGGTGTCGCCGCCGTTTTTCTTGGCCGGATTCGTCTTGCGCGCGGTTGCGGTTTGTCGTGGCATCGGCGGGGTTTCGGTTGAGCCTAGAATTTTCGATTCCCGGAAGAAGGTTACCGCAAAACGCGCGAACCCGAACCGACTATCGAAGCAGTCCGTCTTATCATGGAGAGAACGCACAATGCTACCGATGCTGCCCACGAGCCTGGTCGGATCCTATGCCCAGCCCGAATGGCTGATCGACCGCTCGAAGCTCGCCAAGCGCTTTCCGCCGCGCGTGCGCGCCGGCGAACTCTGGCGTGTGGACGAGCAGTAGCTCGCGGAAGCGCAGGATGATGCAACACGGCTCGCGATCCTCGATCAGGAGCGCGCGGGCCTCGACATCATCACCGATGGCGAGATAAGGCGCGAAAGCTATTCGAACCGGTTCGCGACCGAACTCGAGGGCGTCGATCTCGACAATCCCGGTACCGCGCTCGACCGCAGCGGCCATCCCAATCCCGTACCGCGCGTCACCGGCAAGATCCGGCGCCGCAATCCCGTCGAGGTGCGCGACCTCCTGTTCCTCAAGGCCAACACAGCCAAGCCGGTGAAGATGACTGTGCCGGGTCCGTTCACGATGTCCCAGCAGGCGCAGAACGATTTCTACAAAAGCGAAGAAGAAATGGCGCTCGACTACGCCGCCGCCGTCAATGAAGAGATCAAGGACCTCTTCGCCGCCGGCGCCGATGTCGTGCAGATAGACGAGCCCTACATGCAGGCGCGGCCCGAGAAGGCCCGCCAGTTCGGCGTGGCGGCGCTCAACCGCGCGCTCGGGGGTGTCGAAGGCACCACGGCGGTGCACATCTGTTTCGGCTATGCGGCGATCATCCATGAGCGGCCGAGCGGCTATTCCTTCCTGCCGGAACTCGCGGGCACATCGGTTGGACAGGTCTCGATCGAGACCGCGCAGTCCAATCTCGATTGCTCGGTGCTGAAATCGCTCGACGGAAAGACCATCATCCTCGGCGTCCTCGATCTCTCATCGCCGGAGGTGGAAACGCCGGAGACCGTCGCGGCACGGATCGAACGCGCCCTGCCCTACGTCGATCCGTCGCGTATCGTCGTGGCTCCCGATTGCGGCCTGAAATACCTCCCGCGCGATATCGCGTTCGGAAAGATGAAAGCGATGGCCGATGGCGCGAATCTGGTGAGAGCAAAGCTGGGCAGTTAGAGCACTAACCGCCCTACCAACAGCGTGTCATGGCCCGCGAATGCGGGCCATCCAGTTGGGTTCTGCATGATGCCCCTCGTTGCGCGAGGTTGAGGAAAACATCGTGAGAAATTTCACAGGATGTCATTTGGGTGGCCGGCATTCGCGGGCCATGACATGCATTTCAATTGAATACAAACCCCAGGAACAGCGCGGGCGGTTTGCCATTGGCGCGAACACCTCTATCGTCCGCGCGACATGAACGCACTCGTCGATACCCTGCTTCTGGTCTATGGCGGCCTGTTTCCGATCGTCAATCCGGTCGGCAGCGCGCCGCTGTTTCTCGGCCTGACGCAGTTCTGCACCGATGCGCAACGCAACACGCTGGCACGCAGCGTCGCGGTCAACAGCTTCTTCCTGCTGCTGGGCGCGATGTTCATGGGTTCGCATGTGCTGGAGTTCTTCGGCATCAGCCTGCCGGTCGTGCGTATCGGCGGCGGCCTGGTGGTGACGGCGTTCGGCTGGAAGCTGCTCAATTCCGACGCGCCGCACGAAGGCGCAGATGCGAAGTCGGAGAGCACGATCCCGGATTCCTTCTATCCGCTGACGATGCCGCTCACTGTCGGGCCGGGCTCGATCTCGGTCGCGATCTCGCTCGGCAGCGCGAGACCCAAGGCGCCCGCATTTGAGCACCTCACCCTGCTCGCCGGCGGCGCCGTCGCCGGCATCGTGCTGATCGTGATCACCGTCTATCTCTGCTACCGGTTCGCGGAGCGTCTGGTGCGTCTGCTCGGTCCCGTCGGCACCAATGTTCTGATGCGGCTTTCGGCCTTCATCATGCTCTGCATCGGCATCCAGATTCTGTGGAGCGGCTGGGGCGAACTGACCGGCGTCCCGCACTAAACCGACGGCCACCCGGGGCCGCAGACGCGCTTCTAAGCAAGGCTCAGTTTCTTGTGACTATTTTCTTAGTAGATGGTCTTGAAAATAGACGGATGTCTAATTAGACATTTGTCAAAGGATTAAGCCATGACCGAGACCCTGCTCGAATTCTTCAAGGCAATGGCCGACGAAAGCCGTCTGCGGATTATCGGCTTGCTCGCGTCCTGTGAACGCAGCGTGCAGGAACTGGCCAAGGCGCTCGATCTCAAGGAGCCGACGGTCTCGCACCATCTCGCAATCCTCAAACGTCAGGGCCTTGTCACCGCACGCGCCGAGGGCACAACGCGCTGGCATGCGCTCGACCGGGGGGCACTCGAACGCCTGGCGCAGCGCGTGCTGCAACCGGCGTCGCTCACAGAGCCGCTCGTGGACGGCGCCGGCGATTGGGACACGCGCGTGCTCGCGGGCTATGTCACCAAGGACGGAAAGCTCAAATCGATTCCGGCCAGCCGCAAGAAGCGTGGCGCGGTGCTGCGCTGGCTGATGCGCGATTTCGAAAGCGGGCGCCGCTACTCGGAGGCCGAGATCAACGACGCGATCCAGGCCCATCACTGGGACAGCGCCACGCTGCGCCGCGAACTGATCGGTCACCGCATGCTGTCGCGTGAGAAGCAAATCTACTGGCGCCTGCCCGACGCCGAGTGGCGCGTCGGTGGCGAGGCCTGACGCCGGACTCGACGCTTGCTCGGCGCGCGCGATAGCATCGCGCCATGACGTTCCGCATCAAGCGCGTCTACGAGAAGCCGGCGTCCACGGACGGCATGCGCGTGCTTGTCGACCGGTTGTGGCCGCGCGGCCTCAAGAAGACGGATGCGAAGATCGATCTCTGGATGAAGGAGGTCGCGCCGAGCGCAGAGCTTCGCAAATGGTTCGGCCATGAGCCGGAGCGCTTCGCCGAGTTCAAGCGCCGCTACAAGAAAGAGCTTTCCAAGGATGCTTTCGCCGAACTGCGCAAACTCGGCTGCGGCAAAACGGTCACCCTGCTCTACGGCGCCAAGGATCTGGAAATGAACCAGGCCGCCGTCCTGTTCGCGCTGCTGCACAAGCGCTAATGCGGCATCTTCTCTTTGAGATTGTCGCCCACACGGCCGAGGACGGTGACATGTAGACGGCGGCGGATGGTCATGCCCTGGCGTTTGTAGAGCGCGATGGCCGACGCGTTTTCCGAGTACACATGCAGGAACGGAATCTCGCCCCGCGCCACGATCTGGCGTGAGACATGCGCAAGAAGCGCCTGCGCATATCCGCGACCGCGAAAATCGGGATGCACGCA
>Ga0105239_10003299_pt1 | contig 19876 bp, 12 predicted proteins | sample KBSC44metaG_FD_92761 | JGI IMG/M metagenome (GOLD analysis project Ga0105239, IMG submission 92761) | Corn rhizosphere microbial communities from Kellogg Biological Station, Michigan, USA - KBS C4-4 metaG | ecosystem: Host-associated > Plants > Roots > Rhizosphere > Soil | place: Michigan, USA...
ATTAAGTATAATATAGTCAATGGTAAGGTTCACTGCTTTAATAAAAGTAGCGTATCTGTGAATCATTTATTAGAGCTTATTATAGTAGAAAACACACGCTAAAATTAGCATAATTTATTTATATAGCAACCTGAAGGTTGAATGTTAAACGGGTAATAAAGCTGTAAAGTTGCTGCCCGCAAAATTATAAATTAAGAAAATCCATACAAAACCAAATATAAAACAATTAACCAAAAACAAAAGACATTGCAATACTATAAACAGCTTTTTTTATAAAAAAAGCAAGAGTTATAAGCGTCCGTTTACAAGATCTTTTTCTAAAATTCCTTTGATATCGTATATAACTGATAAATCGTTTTTCTTTAACCCGCTGTAATTCAATTCAAGAAACTCCCGGTGCCCTACAGCAATAACTATAGCGTCGTAATTTCCGCGCAATTTATGGATATCTTTTACTGTATCAACATCATACTCCTGTTTAACTTCAAGTGGATCGGCCCAGGGATCATATATTTCACAATGAGCTTCAAAACCACTTAAAACTTTTACAATATCAATAACCCGGGTATTGCGAACGTCGGGGCAGTTTTCTTTAAAAGTAAAACCTAATACCAATATATTGGAGTGCTTAACTGATATATCATTTTTTATCATCAGTTTTATTACTTCAAGGGCTACATAATTACCCATACCATCATTAAGCCTGCGTCCTGCCAGTATGATCTCGGGATGATAACCTACCTCCTGCGCCTTTTGTGCCAGGTAATAAGGATCAACACCGGTACAATGCCCGCCAACCAATCCTGGTTTAAACTTCAGGAAATTCCATTTGGTACCGGCAGCCTCTAAAACGGCATGGGTATCAATATTCATCATGTTGAATATCTTAGCCAGCTCATTTACAAAGGCAATATTAATATCGCGTTGCGAATTTTCGATAACCTTGCAAGCTTCGGCCACTTTTATGCTGGGGGCTTTGTGCGTTCCTGCTGTTATGATGGAACGGTAAAGTCCGTCAATAAAGTCAGCAGCCTCGGTTGTTGAGCCTGAGGTTACTTTTAAGATATTGGTAAGTGTGTGTACTTTATCGCCCGGATTTATACGTTCCGGTGAATATCCAGCAAAAAAATCGTTGTTAAACTTTAGTCCGGAAGTTTGCTCCAGTTCCGGGATACAAACATCTTCTGTAGCACCAGGATATACGGTTGATTCATATATCACTACATCACCGGTTTTAAGTACACTCCCTACACTTTTACTGGCTTTAACCAGCAAGCTCAGATCCGGGCGGTTATACTGATCTGTCGGAGTTGGTACAGCGATGATATAAATATTGCATGAGGCAATATCCTGAACGGACGATGTAAATATTAGGCCTTTACCCGCCCTCGCATCTGTTGTTAATACTGATGATAATACAGCAGAATCTGTCTCAAGGGTACGATCAAAGGCTTTATTCAACTCATCAACACGGCTTTGCTTAATATCAAAGCCTTTTACAGGATATTTTTTGGCAAACTCTACGGCTAAGGGTAAACCAACGTACCCTAATCCGATAATGGCGATATGAGTACTGGCTGATGGTACAAATTTTTCAGAGAATTGATTTGATGGTTGATCAATCATTTTTTATAGCTGTAGATCGTAAATATAGATTTATTTTTTTTGTTGCTCAATCCGCTCTATTGATTGTAGATCTGGTAAACACCCTGAATAGTTCTGTCTGTGGCAGAGCCAACCAATAAGGTGGTGATCTTTTTCTCGATCATCAATTGTTCGGCCCGGCTCACAAATTCTTCCCCATCAATAATAATAGGGTTTGAGGTCATGATCTCGGCCACAGTTAATGTCGAAGTATCCGGATGTTGTAATAATGCCCTACGCAAATCGCCGTCGGTAACTATTCCTTTAATAAAGGTAGCATCCCCAACCATTACCATTCCCAATCGCCCTGTAGACATACTGAGCAATAACTCCATAAAAGAGGCATTCTCATTTATAAAAGGCAGCTTATCCGTACGCATCAGGTCCTTTACCTTAACCAGTAACTTACGCCCCAGGCTTCCACCCGGATGGAAACGGGCAAAATCATGTTGCTGAAAGCCACGTGATTCCATCAGGGCTATGGCCAGGGCATCCCCCATGACCAGGGCAGCGGTAGTTGATGAAGTAGGCGCCAATTCAAGTGGGCAAGCTTCTCTTGAAATTTTTATGTTCAAATGGTGGTGACTGTTTTTGGCCACTGTTGAATTAGGGTTACCTGTAACGCCGATAACGAGGTTCTTGTTCCAGGTTAAAAACGGAATGATCCTGAGCACCTCATCCGTCTCTCCCGAATAGGATATCAGCATCACCATATCATTAGAACTTACCATACCCAGATCGCCATGAAAAGCTTCGCCCGGGTGCAGAAAAAAGCTGGGTGTGCCCGTGCTGGCCAGCGTAGCGGCTATTTTTTTACCAATAAGGCCCGATTTGCCTATCCCAATCACCACCAGTTTGCCTGTAGATTCCAGTATAACATTAACTACTTTGGTAAACTCATCATCAATTAAGCCAGCCACGTGTTGTAACGACTCAATCTCAATATCAAAAACCCTTTTGGCAATATCTTTCATTATGTTTTACGTGGTACGCGATACGTTTTATGTTTATAATTTAACCTGTTTAGGTGTCGCGTAAAACTACAACCTAAAAATCATCATCAGGACAATAGCGGCGCTAATACCTTATCCAGGTCATGAAGCTTAACCATGTTTGGACCATCGCTTAACGCATTATCCGGATCTGGATGTATCTCCATAAAATAGCCATCGGCCCCAAAAGCTTTAGCTGCTAAGGCCATCATAGGTACAAAGGTGCGGTCGCCACCGGTTTTGCCTCCTGCTCCACCCGGACGTTGCACAGAGTGGGTACAATCCATACAAACCGGATGCCCAAAAGCCTTCATATCATAAATGTTCCTGAAATCAACTGCCAGATTATTGTATCCGTACATATTCCCACGTTCGGTCAATATCACCTGATCATTACCTGCTTCTATAACCTTTTGTGCCGGATAAAACATGTCCTGTCCCGACAAAAACTGGGCTTTTTTTACGTTCACTATTTTACCTGTTTGGGCTGCTGCTACCAGCAGATCGGTTTGACGACATAAAAAAGCCGGGATCTGTAATATATCAACCACCTGGGCGGCTATAGCAGCCTGGCCCGGTTCGTGAATATCGGTAGTTACAGGTAAGCCAAAACGATCTTTTACATTTTGCAGCATTTCCATGCCTTTTTCAATACCAGGACCCCGATATGAGTGGATAGACGTGCGGTTGGCCTTATCAAATGACGATTTAAATATTACCGGAACCTTATAACGCTCACTCGCCTCGGCAACCTTTTCGGCTACCTGGTATAACAACTCCTGGTTTTCCATTACACAGGGTCCTAATATAAAGAACGGCTTTTGCCGCATTTGTTCAAACAACATGATGTGGTATTTTATAGTATAAGAGGCAAAGATAGTGATAAGCATGAATTAAAAAACAGACACGGATTTCACCGGTTAAAACAATTGGCAATAATTCAAGTCATTTGATAATATTCATGTAATAGTGCTTACTAAATTCGTGTTAATCCAATAACATTCTTGAAATTCGTGCTATGAATTATTTTGAATTTTACGGTATACCTGAATCTTTTGATATTGACGCGGCCCTACTGAAAAAGAAATTCTATGCGTTAAGTAAGCAATATCATCCGGATTTTTATGCAGGCGAGGACGAGGAGAAACAACAGGAAATACTGGAATTATCAACCCTTAATAACAAGGCTTACCAGGTACTTTCGGACCCAACACGCCGGATGGAATACATTTTAAAGCTGCATGACCTGATATCTGAAGGGGCAAAACCACAACTTCCAGCAGATTTTTTAATGGAAATGATGGATATTAATGAACGTTTAATGGAAGTCGATGACGCTGAACAGCTAGCAGAAGTAACATCAGAAGTTCTTGCTATTGAGGGAGATATAAATGACAAATTCGCTAGCCTTACCGCTGACTATGCAGGTTTGGATCATACCGCACAGGAAAGCCGCCTCAATGAAATTGCGGAAATTTATTTTAGACAAAAATATCTGTTGCGAATTAAAGAGAGTTTAGATACATTTGCAGCCCGCTTGTAAGGAATACCACTTACAATCAGAGTATGCCCAGCTGGCGGAATTGGTAGACGCGCTGGTCTCAAACACCTGTGGGAAACCGTGCCGGTTCGACTCCGGCGCTGGGTACAAAGCCTGATACGAAAGTATCGGGCTTTGTTGTTGATGGTGTGATAAACGCGCTGGTCACAAAAACCTGCGGAAAAATAGTGCCGGTTCGACTCCGGCCATCTGTGCAGTTAAACAGCTTTTCTTGATACAAAAAATTGACCGGATACTTTTAACCTTTTCATACTACTTTTTAAACGCATCCAAACTCCAGCTATCTACCCAGTATATCTCTATATCATCCCCTTTAAAACTGATGGGCAGCCATAAATACCGGCCATCAATAGCATCTTTCGGTGTCCATTTGTCGGCCATAAAAATAAAAGCGTCTTTTTTTCCCGCAACAGGTAAGACGTGCGTGCTTTGCCCCCCATAAGTAATATCACTGTTAGTGCCCTTACAAGGATTACCATGATACGTCCATGGACCCCATATATTTGGAGCAGAAAACCACCGTGCCGCATTGGGATCCCAACCGGTACAGCCTGAACCTATCATATAATATATACCATTATGTTTAAACAACGCAGGGGCTTCTGTTTGATGACCTACATATACCCTGATAAACTTGCCTGTATGTCCGGTATAATCGTCAGTCAGCTCGGCCAGATCCAGTGTAAAATTCTCTTCGGACGAAAAAACATGGTAAGCTTTACCATTATCATCAACAAAAACAGTCATATCGCGTGCCATTTGCCCACCTGGCAGGTCGCGGCAAAAAAAGCCGTCGCTTTTATTAGCCGGGCTGGCACAATTCACCTTCTCGCTTTCTAAAGCAATGCCCGGGTAAAAAGGCATCTGTGCGGGATTTGGGCGGTAACTTTTAATAAACTGGTAAGGGCCCGTTACTTTATCACTTATGGCAACACCGGCACGTGCAGCACTGTAGCCTTTGCCCAACAATTCCAAATGAAACCACATCACATATTTTTTAGTGAGTTTATTATAAACCACCTTAGGGCGCTCCAGTATACAGCCTTTGGCAATATCGTTTTGAGGATCATCAGAAACACTCAAAGCAATACCTTCGTCTTTCCAGTTATAAAGATCTTTTGAAGAATAGCAATGCACACCCACCATAGCTCTGTTGCCTGCCCCTCCGGCAATTTTGTGTTCTCCAAACCAATAGTAAGTACCTTTTTGGTAAAGTATCCCACCACCATGTGCGTTAATATGTACGCCTTTATTATCAGGCCATAACTGCCCGGGGCGAAATTCTTTTTGCTGGGCGTTGCCATATCGGCCAATACCCATCAATACCACCATCAATAAGAGGGTTAACCATTTTCGTTTTTTATAAAAAGCAGCTATCATACTAATTTTATTTTACTCTTTTATCCGTTTTGGTGGCTTTCCATTCCAATACCTGTACTGGCTGTGGCGGAATATTGGCCCGGCCTTCGCCATCAACCTGTACAACTTTTTGTAAAAACAGATCGATTATCTTTTTATCCTGCCATAGCTCTGTATCGTATGTTGGTTCCCAGGCACCAACACTTGCTGTCGACAGATCGCTCACCTGCCATTTATTTTTATTTAGATCATTAGTTATGGCTACCGAAACCTTATCGCCACGTTCTGCATCACGAAAAATAAGAGCTGCTGCCGTCCACTTGCCCTGATTCCAGGCAATGATCTGCGGGCGCGATATGGGTATATTTTTTGTCCCTCCCCCGCCAAGATTAAATGCTGTTTTACGAAAACCCAGGTTACTTACCTGCCATTTACCAACGTTATTATAAATCAAATGGTATTGAGGTACAGTTTGCCCCTCTTCGCGCCAGTAAGTGGCAATAAAGGGATGCCCCTCATCATCGGCAAACATGGATGTTTGGTTAATCAGTTCGCTTTTTTGAGGTATTTTACAAGCGTACTCGGCCGAGGCCGCTGTTATGGGTAAAACATATTTCTCGCCGGTCGATCTTTCCCAGGTAAGTCCGCCATCTGTTGAGCGGGTGTAGCACATATCATGATTGCTGGCTACATCTGGGCTTTCGCGCCACACCCATGACAGGTGTATAATACCACGTTTATCAATAACCATTTGCCAGTAAGCATTACGACTGCCCTCGCCATCAATTAAACCATCCTGTACCCTGCTCCATTTTTTAGTTGTTGTGCTGTAGCGGTTCAGCATGAGGTTGCCGTTACCCGAAGCACCATCCCGGTAAAGGAATAACAGATCGCCGCCGGGTAGTTTATAAAATTCGGGATAGGATACTTTATTTTCTTTATCGCCGGTCATCGTTTTTTTGACTGACAGTTCAAGACTGCCCGGCGATGTACCCACAGCATAATTTAAGGGTTGGTTATGATGGCCCCAGGTCACGTGAAGATAACCGGCTCCATCAACCATGATACAAATGGCTTTATGCGCATCTGTGGCATCGCCTTGATAAGGTGTGCGCAGAATTTGCCATTGATTAAAACCACTTGGTCTTTTAGCCAGTACCACAAACTGATCATTATCATAATAGGCCGCATACTGTGTGCCTTTATAAGTTACCAGCGAATTTTTACGAAAAATAACCGTATTGACCGAGTTATTTGCCCACCCCATGCCAATGGTTGTAGTTTTACTCGAAATAAGCTGTGCATAACCTGGCAGTACATGATAAGAAACAACAAAAAGAAGCAAACAGTATTTACGTATAGTCATAAGAAAAGCCTGATCAATAAAACTATATTATACAGGTTTAAAGTAATAAATAAGGGCCTATATATAAGCCCTTATTTATTAAAAAATTAATATCCGGGATTCTGATCTAAAACAGCATCTTTATTTAATTGAATTTCAGACAGTGGGATAGGCAAGAGTAAGTTTTTAGCTGCCAAACCGGTTGTTGGGTGCTGAACATCATTTGAATTAAGGCGCAAGGAGCGTTCAACCAAAGTACCTGTACGCATCAATGTCATCCGGCGATTTTCTTCCCCAATCAGCTCCCGGGCACGCTCATCTAAAACAAAATTAAGGGTCATTTGATCAGCTGTAACCTGTGGTGCATTTGCCCTTGTTCTGAGTACATTTATTGATGTTGCAGCATCGGCGGTTTTACCTTGTTTTACTTGTGCTTCGGCCAGTAACAGGTAGGTTTCGCCTAAACGCATCATCATAAAATCCTTGATCATGGCATATCCAAAAACATCATTTGGATCATAAGCGCCCCACTTGGTTGTGCTTGGGCATATTTTATACAAGGTATCCGGACCTGTAAATGGCACTTGCTGGCCAAAAATAGCAGGTTTAGTAACATCATTATAGTAATACCGTCTGCGTATACTATACTGCGAGTTGCGCATGTCGCCCGTTGGATAAAGACCGTATAACACCCAATTACTCAACCTGAGCCTGCCAATACTACGGCCACCTAAAGTATCGGAAATAACCAGTCCGCTGATATTGTAATAGGCTGCTCCCCAAACCCGGCGCTGTTGCGCCGCATCGGTATTACCACCTACTTCCGAGCTTGGATTTTCCTGCTCAAGCACCCATATAGCTTCGGAATTTCCCTGGGCGCGTCTTTCGTTCCCGTAAACAAACATATCAGAATAATAGTCGCCTGCTCCGCCTGCTCTTACACCATACCGGGCTTTGATGAGGCTAAATTTACCGCTGTTAATAACGGCCTGTGCCTGCTGTTCAGCCAGATCATTTTTACCCATACGCAAATAAACCTCGGCTAATAATTGCATAGCCATATACTTGCTGGCACGGCCAACAGGTTTACCCTGTGAATTTAGTTTACCTGTGCCCGCTGTAAGGTCAGCCAGGTTGCTGATGGCAAAGGTAAGATCGTTTACGATTTGTGCATTTACATCATCAAGAGATGCACGTACAAAATCTGTTTTGGGCGCGGTAAGTGTATGGACAACCAATGGTACTTTACCAAAAAGTGTTACCAGGTTGTTATAAGCATAAGCCCTGAAAAATTTGGCTTCGGCATCAGCCGCATTTTTCCCAACGGTGCCAATTTTTGCAGAGGGATTTTCTACACCGTCAATAATGATATTGGCATTGTTTATCATTGAATAATATTTGCCCCATATATATGAGGCGGCCCCATCAGTTGATGTTAGTTGGGCGTAATTATAATAAGGCACTTCAATACCCTGTTGATTGGCGGTGGCATTGGCTACATCAGTACCCACCTGCCACACACTTGGCCAACCCTGGGCACTGGAATAAGTAAGGATAGTACTTTCAAAATTGTATAAACCCACCAATGCGGCTTCAAACCCCAGGGAGTCTGTAAGGGTTAATGGAGTATAAGTTGAATATGGCTTTTCATCAAGGTAGCTTTTTTTGCATGATGCAAAAGCAATTACCACTGATACAGCAAATAATATAATTGAATACTTTTTCATGTCTTTTGATTTATCTTTACTTTAACGAGATATTTGCGCCTAAAACAAATGTGCGGGTTACCGGATAGTTATTTGTCCAATCGGCGGTAAATGCCGACTGATTAGCTCCGGAATTTGATGTTCCCCTGGTATAAAAAGTTTGCTCCGGATCCCAGCCTATCCATTTGGTAAAGGTGTGCAAGTTTCGACCGCTTACATAAAAAGTTAAACTGGCTACATTTATTTTATCAAGCAGACTTTGCGGTACTACATAGCTAAAGGTAACATCCTTAATACGGGTAAAGCTGGCATCACGCGGATAGCCATAGCCCCTGGTATTGGTATATGATAACGACTGGAATGAATTGGTGGGATTTGTTGCCGACCAATACCCAATTGCAGCAGGAGTATTTCTGCGGCCCGATTCATCTGCGTAGTTTAAATCGGCATTATTTTTAAGCATGCCCTGTGCCGTTTGTATAAACACACTCAGGTTAAAATTTTTGTAATGAAAGGTATTGGTTATGCCCCCGGTCCACTTAGGTGACGTTTGGCCTTGTATTACCCTGTCATCAGCAGTAATTTTACCATCGCCATTAGTATCTGCAAATTTAAGATCACCAGGTTTTGCACCGGGATCTTGCTTTGACGCATCTTCGCCTGTCTGCCAAACGCCGGTCATTTTATAATCGTAAATAACGCCGATAGGCTTTCCGATGAACCATCTGTTTCCCAGGTCATCTTTTCCGTCGCCATACAATTCAACAATTTTATTCTTGTTAGTGGCGTAAACAAAGGTGCTTTCCCATCTAAAATTCTTACCGTCAAGATTGCGGGTGTTCAGTGTAACCTCAATGCCTTTATTGGCGGTTTTACCAATGTTATCCAACACCGATGAGTATCCGGTAATAGCAGGTAAGCTTCTGTTTAATAATAAACCAAAAGTATGGGTTGAATAGGCATCCACAGCGCCATTTATTCGGTTCTTTAACAGCGAGAAATCAACACCAATATTTGCACCCTGAGTAGTTTCCCAATGCAGGTTAGTATTACCCAGGTTACTGGCCAGCACGCCAATAGTACTAACACCATTAAAAGGAAAGCGTACTGTACCATCGGTTGTAATGGTTCTGTAAACAGATACGGCTTCATTACCTGACCGTCCGTATGATCCTCTTAATTTTAAGCTGTTTACAATAGTTGAGTTTTTAAGGAATGACTCATTGCTGATGTTCCAGCCAAGGGCAGCAGAAGGAAACCAGCCATATTTAGTGGTACTGGCGCCAAACACTGACGAGCCATCACGGCGGGCAGTAAGCGTGAACAGGTAGCGGCTATCATAAGAGTAATTGATACGTCCCATTTGTGAATTAAGTGCATACCTGTCTGAATATGATGACGAAGTTTGCGTAGCTCCTGCACCCAGGTTATTATATGATAACTCATCATTCACGAAACCAGTGGCTGTACCTGTAGTGGTAAAGTATCTGCGGCGTTGTGCACTGTATAAACCTGTAAAGTCAAAATGGTGTTTGTTAATATCCTTAGTATAGGTTAAAATATTCTCTATCGTGTAGCTGTTGGTTTCGGAACTTGATGCACTGGCAGCCCCAAGCGGTGTATTGGCTAAACGGCCACTATAGCTGGCATTACGTGTTGGGAGATAGGTGTAACCCGTGTTTAAACGATATTTTAATCCTTTTAACACCCCACCAAATTTTAATTCGGCATAGCCATTACCATTAAGATTTACACTGCGGTTAAGCTGATCGGTAACCAGGCCCAGTAAAGGGTTGGTATATAACAGCTCCGGGTTCATAGGATAAATTGTATAAGTACCATCGGCATTATACTCATTACCATAAGGACTCATGGCGGTAGCGAACAACAAGTTAGCACGACCTCCATCATAATTGTTATTGGCGTAGTACAATGATGTTCCTATAGTAAGATAATCGGTTACATTAATATCAAGATTTGAACGTATGCTTATCCTGTTATACTGGTAGCCTTTTACCACCCCTTTTTGCTTCAGGTAATCGCCCGAAATATAATATTTAACATCGGGGCTACCACCTGAAATGCTTACATTATGATCCTGCATAACACCTTGTTGGGTGGCTTCTTTTACCCAATCAATTGTTCTGCCTGCATTATAGTTAGGCAGCTCAGACGCGTTTGGTACGGGACTGGTTTGTGTTTGACCGGTTTGTTTTAAATAATCAGCATACTTCTGAATATAGGAGGCCCCATCCCTGGGTTCCAATATGTGGGCCAGGTCTTCCGTCCCGGCATAACCATTATACCTGATCACTGGTTTACCACCGCTGCCCCGTTTGGTAGTGATCAGGATTACTCCGTTTGAACCGTTGGTACCATAAATGGCCACAGCCGAAGCATCCTTTAATATTTCCATGGAAGCAATATCATTAGGGTTGATGTCATTTAGTGAACCGCCCGTTTTGGAGAGCGGGATACCATCAACAACTACATATGGGCCAGAGCCTGCGGTAATGGAATTTTGCCCTCTGACAAGCGCTGCTGGCTGGCTACCAGGTACGGAGGATGTTGTGGTAATATTTACACCAGCTACCGCTCCTTCAAGAGCCTGCAGCACATTGGTTACCGGCAATTGCGACAAGCGCGCTTTGGGTACTGATGCTACCGAGCCGGTTACGTCTGACCGTTTTTGGGTACCATAACCTACCACCACAACTTCATTAAGCTGCTTACCATTTTCCTTGAGCACAACTTCAACAACAGTATTGCTTTTGTTAACCTGTATGGTTTTGGTCGCCATACTTACAAATGATATGCTTAGTGTGGCACCATCATTTACTTCAATCTTAAAAACACCATTTACATCGGTAACGGTAGCCTGGCTGGTACCTGTTACCTTAATGGTAGCACCCGGTAACACATTGCCGGAGGCATCTTTTACAAGGCCTTTAATATTAATTTTTGTTTGCGCATAGGTTATCTGGCTTATGCTTGTGAGCATTACCATCAATAACCACATGGTGTAACGAGTTAAATAAGTAAATTTTATTTTCATAATTTTTAGGGTTAAATAAGTTTAAAAATGATTTGGAGGATAAATAAGTGTTAACCTGACAGGTTTAGTATACAGCAAGGCAAAATCCAACGCTTAGTTTTTGAACATTTCATACTGATGGCTTAGTTATAATTGTTTTAGAAGAATAGTAAAACGGATACTATTGCTAACCGGTTTAAACGAAATAAGCATTATTTACTATTGAGCGAGGGGGGTAAAACTATAAATTGTGGGGGTTAAAATACCTGTTTTAAGCATTTTTAGCTTTTTTGATGAGAATTCAAGAAAAATAAGTGTTAAAAGAACCTTTATTTTTTTATTGTCATAGCTTCCACTGTCCTTCAAAATCAATAAACGTTATGCAGCAGAATAATCATTAATTACTTAACCGGATTTTCTTTAACAAATTCATTCATCCGGTAAGAGGTTTGAAAATTTGCTCTGTGCTTTTTGATGAATTCGGAGGGGTTTACACTAAACTGTTTGTTAAATTGTTCGCGAAAATATTTCATATCACTAAACCCAACCTGAAAGGCGGCTTCGTTAACATTACAATTGGTATGGATCAAAAGCTCAGCGGCTTTACGCAGGCGCACAAACCTGATAAAATTATTAACGGACTGTCCGGTAATGCCTTTAATTCTTTTAAAAAGTGTTGAATAACTTATACTCATTTCTTTTGCCAATATATCAACATCAAAAAGCTCGTCGGTAAAATTCTGTTCAATAACAGCTATGCAATTGTTTAAGAAATCCTTATGTTCCTGAGATATTTGCCGTGTTGCATTTTTTTGAGTAATTTCTTTATAAAAATACTTTTGCAGTTCGGTCTTGCTCCGTAAAACACTTCTGACACGGGCTATAAGCAACTCTTTTTCAAATGGTTTTCGCAAAAAGTCAATTGCCCCCTCCTCTATACTTTTTACCATAATATCAGGGGTAGCATCACCGGTAAGCAGAATAACCGGAATATGATTAATGGCCGGGTCTTCCTTTACCATCTTACATAATTCGAAGCCATCTATACCATCCATCACAATATCGCTAATGACCACATCCGGGAGGTGCTTTTTTATCAGATCAAAACCAACTGTACCATTATCAGCTTCAAAAACAGTGTAATCAGGTGTAAATACCTTCCTGATATAGCTTCTCATCTGATCATTATCATCAATGATGATAACAGAATGCTTGTTTGAAATGAATAACTCAAGCTTATTAATCCCTTCCTCCTGAACAATGGCATCTTTGTTATCATGATCAATAAATTCATTAACATAAGTATAATCAGGCGTAATATCTTCAACCAACTGCTCATTAGCAAAGTGATTTTTTCCTTTTGGTAAACTCAGTACAAAAGTGGTTCCGCCGTTTACATTGTTTGAATAACTGATATTGCCTTGATGTATTTCAATAAAAACCTTTACCAGGTATAAACCTATACCAAAGCCTGTTCTGAAGTAGTTTTTATCTTTGATCTGATAAAATTTATCAAATAATTTATCGCCTATATCTGTATTTATACCAATCCCGTTATCCGTGATTTTAAAATATACCTGCTCTTCATCTTCCTGAATTATAATATTGATGATTCCATGATCGGGCGTAAACTTAATCGCATTAGATATCAGGTTAAACAGGGCAATTTCTATTTTTTCAAGATCGGCGAATACATCAATCTGGTCAGAGGAGGTGTGAACGGTGTAATTTATCTTTTTAACTCTGGCCTGATGAATAAAGCAGGCAAATACCTCATTACATAAACTTACAAAGTTTAATTTACTTACTTTTAGCTGTGTGTTTTCACTCTCTGTTTTCCTGAAAAGCAGCAGGTGATCAACTAAACCCAGCAGGCGGCGAGCATTGCTGTAAATAATATTCAACTCATCGGCATTGCCTTTATTTTGATTCAGCAGATCTTTAATGGGGCTAATAATTAAAGTTAGCGGTGTTCTGAACTCGTGCGAAACGTTTGTAAAAAATGATAGTTTCTTTTCATTAAGCTCTTTTTCTTTTTCCACCTTGAGGTTGGCAATCTCAATTTCAAATTGAAGCTTTGCCTGCCTTACGCGGTATGTCCAGAACGCATATACAATTGCCGAAATAACAAGTGCATACAATATATAGGCCCACCATGTCCGATACCATGGCGGCATAATGGTTACCTTAATTATCAGTTGTTCTGCCATCCAATGCCCCTTAGTATCGGTTGCTTTAATTCTAAGTGTATAATCTCCTTCACTTAAACGGGTATAATATGCCGTTTTAATTTTGCCTACATAATTCCAGCCGTGATCCCATCCTTCCAGGTAATAAGCATAATCAATTTTATCAGGAAATGAGTATTCAAGCGCTGTATAATCAATGGTTAAAGTTGCCTGGTCATATGGTAATATAATTTTTTTGAGGCTAACTATAGGTTGATATCCTGTATGGGAGCTATTGCCCTCAACATCAATGTTATTTATTTTCAACCCGGTTAAACGAAGACCGGGCTGATGGTTTCTGATCTGAACGCTATCCGGATTAAAAAGATTAAAACCGTTAATACCACCAAATAGCATTTTTCCCGATTGAAGCTTTAAAGCAGCATTATAATTAAACTGATGGCTCTGCAAACCGTCTGATACGTTAAAGTTGGTAAACTTTTTATTCTGCGGCGAGTATTGGGTTAACCCGTTATAGGTACTACACCACAAATTGTTGTTATCATCAACCAGAATATTAAGTACGGAATTGCTGGGCAGACCATTAACTTGTGTATACCTTTTGTAGGTATGATGATCGGGGTTATATAATAAAAGCCCACCGCCTTCTGTTCCAACCCATAACCGATGTAATTTATCTCCTGTGATAGATCGTATGGCGTATCCAATGGTAAAATACTGGTGCTTTTTATTCAGGGTATCAATCTCAATTAAATGGGTGTAATCACCAGCCCAAAGCCTTCCCTCCTGATCTTCATATAATGAATGTACATCGACCAGGTTTTTATCAAACAGTTCAAACCTATCAGCTTTCCGGTTGTATAAATACAAAGCCCCTCCCCGTGTTGTTCCGGCCCACAAATGGTGGTGCGAATCTTCATATAACTTCCATAAATTTTTATTGGCCGTTTTGGTGTAAGTATTATAACAGGTATAATGCTTAAAACGTCCGGTTAATTTGTTAAATGCATCAATCCCACCGCTAAATGTGGCCACCCATATATTATTGTCATAGGTTTTAATAATGCTGACAATAAAATTGCTGCTCAATGAACCCTGCTCCTGATTGTGTATATAGTGGCTATATACATTATTTTTAGTGTTCCAATAGCTTAATCCTCCCCCATCTGTTCCTATCCAGATATTATGCAACTCATCTTCGCAAAAAGAAAGTATAAAATTATTAATGACGGTATTTTTGTTAAATGGGTCATGGCTATACTGATCAAAAGGCTTGTTTTCAGTATCTACTATATTAACGCCTCCGCGTAATGTTGCTATCCACTTTCTTGATTCTTTATCCTCATAAACTGCGTTTACAGCACCACTACGTAAAGATCCTTTTTCTTCGCCGGTTACTATATAGCTTAGTTTATTGGTGCGGGTATTTAAAATATTCAGCCCTCCACCATTGGTGGCTATCCATAAATTTGCTTTTTCATCTAGGCTTAAATTAAAGATATTATCGCTTGTAAGTTTACTGTAAAACGGGTTAAATCTGTTAATTTCCCGGGTATTAATATTACAGATATATAACCCATTTTCTGTTCCTATCCAAATATGATTATGGCCGTCATCTATGAGGCAACTGGCAAATTGGAGTTGCCTGTTAAATTCGGTAATATTATTTTTTTGTATATCATACAGACATAACCCAACATCCTTTACAAAGAGCCATAGACCTTTATTCGCTATTGCGAGCGCTTGTATATTATAATTATACTTTTTATTTAAAGCAACCTGCTTGTATAAATCTAGCTTTTTATTATAAACCAGCAGCCCCATTTCGTCAGCGGCAACATAAACATTACCAGCATTATCGGCAATAACTGCATTTACATTAGCTGTTATTTTTATTTTTTGAATACTCTGCCCTGGCTGATAATATTCTGGATAGAAGTAAGCATCGGCATAATTATAAGATACCAGGCCCTTCTGTGTCCCAACCAATATTTTATTATCGGTACCTCCTATAGTTGTAATGTGATTATTGGCTAATGACCTTGAGTTTCCCCATATATTTCTGAAAATCTTAAACTGATCACCGTCATACCGGTTCAATCCATCATAAGTCCCCATCCACATAAACCCATATTGATCCTGGTAAATGCAGGTAACAGCATTGTTCGATAAGCCATTCTCAATACCTAAATACCTGATAGATTGATTTGTTCCTATTGCCAAGGCCGAATAGCATAAAAAAATAAAACAGGCACAAATGAATATTCTGCTCTTCAATATAAATTTTGCCCGATAAAACATTTCGTCTCAGTAAATAATTAGTCAATCAAATTTATTAAATGTTTGGTGGACTATATTACCATATATTACCCCTATCAAAATTTGTTCTCCGGTTTCTAAAACTCAAAATCTCTATAAACTGCCCCCCATAAAAGGCTGATTTGCCCCCTACTAAGCCGTTTTTTTTACCCTTCATTTGTCTTACCAATTAATAAGGGATACCAGGGAAGCAAACCAATTACCTTACAAGAAATCTTATTATGAAAAAATTAACTCACATGCTCACAGCTATGTTTTTGTTTACCATGTTTTTGGCATGCAAAAAAGAAGCTACACATCAGATTGTAAATGCTGATCAATCTTCATCCACTTTAAAGACGAATGCCGTTTCGTGGGTAAATGTTATTCCGGCTAATTCATTTAACTCCTTTAGTACCTATTGGAACAATTTGTACCCTTGGGGATCAGATCATAATGGATCAGCCCGCATGCGTGCCGAAAATATCTCGGTATCAGGAGGCGTACTTACTTTAACCAGCGCTCCCAGCGGCAGTGTTGGTAACAGTTCATCATCCCCTTACCTCGCCATTCATTATTATTCGGGCACTATTTATGCAAAAACAGTACCTGTTGTTGACGATTCATGGCCTAAATGGCATTTTAAGGGAGAATTTCAATGCCCTTCACAAACAGGTACTTGGCCCGCATTTTGGGTAACAGGATCTACCAGCTGGCCACCAGAAAGCGATTTTATGGAATTTAAAGGAAGTACAACATGTTGGACAAATACCTACAAAAATGCCAGTGGTGGCTGGTCAAGTGTAGGTACAACAATCTCCAGCCCGGCCAACTGGCATACTTACTCGGTGTATATGACAAAAACCAATGCAACTGATGTTTCGATAGAATACTGGATTGATGGTTCATTAAAAAGTACGCAAACCGGAGCCAACTTTGTAGGTAAGGGCTTGAATATTATTATTGACTATCAAATGGAGGGTTCATCAGGCACACCTGGCCCAACAGGAACTACTTCTATGTCAGCAAGAAACATTATTGTTGAAAAGAGCGCTACGCTATAACATCCCCATAAATTCACTTTGTTTCCCTGGTACTTTCTATAATCTGTACAAATGATTTTTTTCGGTTCAATTCAAACCCGCCGAAGGCAAAACCTCGGTGTTAATTTTTAAAGTTGGGTTGTTGGACAATTACGACATAGAAACTGTATGATTATAATAAAAATTTAAATTGTATACAGTATCTGTTTATAAACCTCCCAAATGATACTTATTGTATAATTGAAAGCTTCGATATAATGACAATATTCGTAAAACTTAGTCCCCTCCAATTGGCTTTGTAGTTAATTGAAATATTAAATCATGGTGCCGAATATTTTATTTTTAATGATCCAGTCCTATTGCAAATAATTAATTGTTTTAATTTGCAGTAGGTTACAAATTAATTGTGAAAATACTGATCGTAGAAGATGAAGAACGCATAGCCAGTTTAGTGAGGCGGGGCCTGGAAGAGCAGGGCCATATTGCCGTAGTTGCTTACGATGGGCTGAGTGGTAAGAAGCTGGCTTTGCAAAACGATTATGACTTGGTAATTTCAGATATTATTTTACCTCACCTCACAGGGATTGAACTATGCCGGGAAATTAGAATGGCCAAGCCTGACCTTCCTGTTATTCTGCTTACGGCTTTAGGAACAACTGACGATAAGGTGGATGGCTTTGATGCCGGGGCTGACGATTATTTAGTAAAACCCTTTGACTTCCGCGAACTGTTAGTACGTATTAGGGCGGTGATGAACCGTAAAGGCGGCAAATCAGCTACCCAACCAGTTATTTTAAAATACGCCGATCTGGAATTAAACAACCAGACAAAAATTGTGAGTCGTTCGGGTAAGGAGATTAGCCTTACACCAAAAGAATTGAAATTGCTGGAATACATGATGCAAAACAGCGAAAGGGTTTTATCCAGGGTGGAAATTGCGGAAAAAGTATGGGACACCCATTTTGATACGGGAACAAACTTTATTGATGTCTATATCAATTACCTGCGAAAAAAAATCGACAAGGACTTTAGCAGTAAGCTCATCCATACTAAATCCGGTTTGGGCTTTATTTTTAAAGAAGAGACATGACCATACGCAATAAGCTCACCTTGCTGTTTACCTCCATCATCGCCGCCTTGTTATTGGCCTTTGCATTGGTGGTCTATTTTTCATTTTCAAAAAACAGAGAGAATGAATATTACAACTCTCTACGCCACACTGCCATCAACAAAGCGAATCTCTTGTTGGATGCCAAAGTTGCCCCTTCGGTATTACAACTGATCTACCGAAACGCTGAAAACTCCTTGTTTAAAGAAGAAGTAGCCATTTATGACACCTCCTTTAACCTATTATATCATGATGCGGTAGATATCGATCAGGTAAAGGAAACCCGGCGGATGATAGATGAGATTGTCCAAAAAAAGGAGATCAGGTTTTATCAGGGGGAGATGCAGGTTGTAGGTATTTTTCACCATCACCATGACCAGGATTATGTGATCACAGCAATAGCCAATGACCAGGGAGGCTATGTAAAACTTCGCAACCTAAAATATACCTTAATCATCTCGTTTTTTGTAGCGGTATTCCTGATCTATATAGCTGGTCATGTTTTTTCGAGCAAAGCCTTAAAACCAGTCTCTGATATGGTAGATAAGGTGGAGGAAATAACGGCTACCAATTTGGACCTGCGTATCGATACCGGAAAAGAAAAAGATGAGATCAGCGAACTGGCGGTTACTTTTAATGAAATGCTCAACCGGCTGGAAAAATCTTTTGACGCGCAAAAGGAGTTTGTATCCAATATTTCGCATGAGCTGCGTACGCCGCTTACGGCTATGCTCACTGAATTGCAGGTTGCGGTAGAAAAAGAAAGGAGTAACGAATCCTATAAAGCATCCATTCATCATGCCATCAGCGACGCGCAAAAGCTGGTACGCTTATCCAATAGCCTGCTCGACCTAGCTAAAGCCAATTATGACCATACAGAAATCGCTTTTAGGGAACTGCGTTTGGACGAGGTGATCCTTGATGCCCGGAATGATGCCCTACACGACCAGCCGAATTGCAACATCAATATCTTGTTTGAAGGGGAAATGGATGACGATAATGATGTTTCCGTCAGGGGCAATGAATATCTGTTAAAGGTAGCATTTATGAACCTGATGGAAAACGGCTGTAAGTTTTCAGCAGACCGGGAGACTTCTGTAGCAATCTCCTATTTTAAAGATAAAACCATTCTGCATTTCCGGGATAACGGTATCGGGATAGCTGAGTCGGAATTGCAGCACATCTTTGATGCTTTTTACCGGGGGGGCAATAAGCAATTTGCCGGAGGAAATGGCATAGGGCTATCGCTCACCAAGAAGATCATCGAATTGCACAAAGGAAGTATCTCGGTAGCGTCCGGAATTAACGAAGGCACCACATTTACTATTGAACTGCCTCACTTATGAAACATCATTTGCTCCATGCTCCTGATGCTATAATTCTAATGAATTTCTAATTTTTTTCTAATAGTCCTCTAACGGCCCTTGCTAAAACAGTCATCTACTTTTGCGCCGTAAATAATCGCTGTCTCAGGCAGTAACTATGTATTGATTAAAAGCAAGGTCGTTATGAAAAAAAACATGTTCTTCCCTATAGGGCTTACTGGCTGTATACTCATCATGGCTGCATGCCATCAGCCGGAAGCAGCCAAAGAAAC
>Ga0105239_10003301_pt1 | contig 19871 bp, 20 predicted proteins | sample KBSC44metaG_FD_92761 | JGI IMG/M metagenome (GOLD analysis project Ga0105239, IMG submission 92761) | Corn rhizosphere microbial communities from Kellogg Biological Station, Michigan, USA - KBS C4-4 metaG | ecosystem: Host-associated > Plants > Roots > Rhizosphere > Soil | place: Michigan, USA...
GCTCTGGTTGGGGGAGGGCGGCGGCCAGAACCCGGCCACCACAAACCCGACGACGAAGAGCACCCCCATCACCGGGCCGGCCCAGATGCAGGCTTTCTGTACCCGCTTGCTCGTCTCAAGCGCCAGCATGTGTGACTCCCAATTGCGTTGTTTTGGTGGATGATTCGGGAAGCGTCTTCGGAAGTCTCTTGACCGCCACCAGCACGCCGGCGCCCGAGACGGTGCACACCATCCAGATGGCGAAATACCAGGGCGACCGGAACTGCGGTCCGAAGAACGTTGTCAACGCGATGAACCAGCACGTGATCATGCCGAGGAAGGCCCACCAGATGATCGGTGCGGTGCCTGCGGTCGTGCGGCGGCGCAGCAGCACACCGACATACAGCAAGGGCAGCGCTGCATTGGCGATGCAGAAGTAGGTGATGGCCAGTGGATCGCCCATGGATTCCCAGAAGATGTTCCACACGACGATCGCTGCCACGGCCCCGCCGATGATGAGCGCGGCGAACTGTTGCCGAGTGGCCGATGGCCACAGCTCTTTGTGGCCGTACTGGATCGCCTGGACGACGTACAACACTTCGAAGGTCACGGTGAGTAGCAGTGCGGCCCAGAATAATTGGACGTACCACTGACCAGTTGCGCCTGCGTAGTGGTTGAACCAGGTGTTGTAGTGCGCGACGAACGTACCGTCCCCGGCGAGCCAGAACAGGGTCGCCAGGATGGGGATCGAGACGACCTTCTCCCGGCGTGCGATCACGAACGCGCCGAAGAACCAGATGTAGTTGAAGATCATCGCCACCGCGCAGAGTGACAGGATCCAGAACTTGTTGTGGTCGATGGTGGCGAGGGTGGAGAAACCGTCGTATTGCAGCATCTCGATACTCCTATTTCACCGCTGCGACGTGCCGGTCATGTCCGCCGATGGCGGTGCGCGGCGCCGGGATGCCGAGCGGGTGGACGTCTATCGGGTGCAAGTCCATGAAGGGAGTCCTCCCTGATACTGTAGTGAGTGAACACTCACTACAGTATCATTGGGGTGTGGCAGGTCACAAGGGTTCGGCGACGCCTTCTGGGCGGCGCCCTCGGCGGAGCTCGGCGGAGGTCCGTGCGCAGATCCTGAATGCCGCGGTGGCGCTGTTCGCCGAACATGGCTACGGCAACACCACAACTCGCGAGATCGCCTCCCGTGCGGAGGTCGCCGAGCAGGTCATGTTCCGGATTTATCCGACCAAGCAGGCGTTGTTCGAGGCGGCGGTCGTGGAACCGTTCGATGTGTTCCTCACCGAGTTCACCGCGCGCTGGATGTCGGCACCGACTCCGGGCGGCACCCCGGAGGAGGTGCTGCAGCAGTTCGTCGATGAGGTGTACGAACTGGTTCGAAAGAGCCGTGAACTTGTTGCGGCACTTGCGGTGTCGGGCTCGCTGCCGGCGCGGACCCAGCCGGCGCTGGGGAAGCTGGTGGAGGTGGGTGCCGCCATTGCGACAACCCATGGCCTGCCGTTCGACCCGGAATTGTCGGTGCGGATTGCCGCGGTGATGGTGGTGGCGGTGACGATGCTCGAGGATCAGCTGTTCGCCGGCGCGGGTGACAGGCTGCGCGCGGAGATGGTCCGCATGTTGATCGGTGCCGCTCGGTACATTCCTGACTCTGACGGGCGTGCGTAGATGCTCCTTTCGTATCGATACCGATAGTCGCGATAGCGCAGCGCCACCGCTAACTCCAATATCGTTCCGATACCAATCATCTCAATACCTAATGCCTGTAGGAAAGGAGAGACGAATTTCGCCAATCTGCAACGGGTGCATGAATAGTTTGGGTAAATGGAGTCGATTTGCTCCACCTGGTTGACCTAGCGCGGATCAGAATCCGCCCGGCCTGAGGGCGAGCGGTGTCCGTGCTATCCCAGCGCCAGGATCTCGTCGAGGCCTTCCTGCATGCTGGCCCACAGCAGTTCCTGGTCGTCGAAGACCTCGCCGTCGGCGTTCATCGCGATGCAGCACGTTCCGCAGTGGGTACACATCGCGGACGTCAGGACCGTGCCGGGCAGCGGGGCGAACACGAACATCCGGTCGAACCGCGCCCCTGCCATGTACCGGTCCTCGGTGATTCCAGGCCAGGAGCTTGTCGTCAGCACCGCACCGCCGACCGATCCGAGAATCGATGCGGCCACTCCCGAGGGCGTCCGGTTGAGGATGGGAGTGATGGCGCCGAGGAAGCCCAGCGCCGGCTCGTTCCGCACGTGGTCCACCCGTTCGTGCATCGCCTGGATTCGCTCCTTGGGGTCGTCGAAGCTGGACGGTACCAGGAAATAGGCGGCCGCGAAATCGTTGCCACCCTTGGCATCTGCCGCTGCCCGCATAGCAACCGGCATCGAGATCGGAACATCCTGCAGGTCTTCGCCTTTGGCGGCGCAGTAGCGGCGCAATCCGCCCAGCAGCGCGCTGACGTACGCGTCGTTCAGTGTGCCCCCGGCGGCCTTGGCCGCCCGGCGGAGATCGCTGAATTCGCATTCCATGGTTCCGTAGCGCCACATCCGCCTCGAACCACCACGCAGCACATTGGAGGGATTCTTCGGCGGCGGTCCTGCGACACGTGACAGAGACTGCATGTAGTCGGCTGTCGACTGCGGATGGGTGACCGCCTTCGTCAGGGCGCGCCCGCTGTCCAGCAGGGCCTTCGGCGTGTCCAGGAGTTGCCGGCCGAGCTGGTGGGCCGCGACGCCGAGTGGGCTGCGCCGCTCCGGCTCTCGGTCTGGTGTGGGCTTGCCGGGCTGATGCTCGCGACCTTGGTTCAGCACGCGCTCGTGGAGCCGGGCCAGAGCCAGGCCATCCATGAATACGTGGTGGGCGTGCATGATGTAGGCGGCTCGGCCGTCCACCAGTCCTTCGACCAGATAGCCCTCCCAAGGGGGACGGGTGCGGTCCAGGGGAGTGAGTCCGATGTTCTGGGCGAGCTCGAGCAGCTGACGGTGGCTGCCCGGCGCGGGCAGTGACACTCTGCGGAGGTGGAAGTCGATGTCGAACGCCGGATCGTCTTCCCACATGGGTGTTCCCACCGGGATGACGGGTTCGACGACTCGTTGGGCAAACCTGGGCACGATCTCGACGAACCATTCATGGGCGGCGTGCAGCCGCTCCCACTCCGGTACTCGGTCGAGAAGCTGAAGGACGACGCCGGACCAGGTGCCTTCCGGGTGCCTGTCGGTGCGCCACATCAGCGCGTCCAGTTCTGACAGCGACTGCTCGCGCCCCCAGGTCTCCAGGTCGGCCCACAGTTCGTCGGGTTCCATTGCTCACTCCTGTTCGTCGGGGCGGCGCCGGCTCCCCGATCTGTTGAATGTCGTTGTGACGGGTGCTGCTAGGTACTGAACGTCAGCGGATATAGCCCGCGAGATCGCCTGACATCGCGGTCAATTCGGCCCCTTGTTCGCGGCCAGCCAGTCTGGCAGTTCAGTCGAAAGGAAGGTTTCCCATTGCTTGCTGCCGTCGCCTTCCCAGTCGGTGTACATGCTGAACGCACGACCGGCCGGAGCGGCAACGGAAATCCCCTTGCCCGCAAGGGTGTTCATGGCGTTACCGGCTCGCACCCAGCTGCTGACGTCTGGGGCGGCATGGAAGGCGTCCAGCAGGTAAACGGCATGGCGGCAGCCGTTTGAAAAGCGACGGGAATGTCGCGGCCCATCGCCGCGGACGGGATCATCAGGTACTCGACGCTGGGGCTCGCGGTTGCGGTGCCGACGGATCCGGCGATCGCTGTACTCGCCAATGCGGGTGCCAGCGCTGTCGTCAGGAGCTTGCGCAACACTCGCCATTTTGTCTGCATCATCGCCTCCGCGGCCTCGAAGCCTCCGGTTCGGAGACTGGCCCGTCCATGGTGGCACACCATACATATTTTTGCGACCAGTTATTGCAAAAATATGAAATCGGGTCTTTGCTCTTGGGCGAGAACGAGATTGGCATGGGCGTCAATATGCTCGGCAGCGCGACGCCGCGGAGTCCGGACCGATGGCGAACACGGTTCCGACTCGGGCTGCAGGCGCTATACGGGCGGGTATGCCGGAGGTGGGTAGACGCCCCGCAGACCCCATGGTACCCAGTTGAAGAAGTATTCGATCTCGTCACTGGCGTCGTAGTTGGGCGAGGGATCCATGGTGGTCCTCCGTCATCTTGTTTGACGACTTGGCCGGCTCTGAGGCGTCGGCCGGGCCTACAGTTTAGTGCCCGATTATCTCAAAAGATAGGGTTGTGGTGTGCCGCGGAGTGCGCCCTCGGACGATCAGGGCCGCAGTCCTGGTGTGCGGGATGCGCGGCGCGCAGGCCGCTTCTCGCTAAACGCGGTGATGGCCTCTTTGAAGTCGGGTTGTTCCTGTAGCCAGCCTTGGGTGTCGGCCTCGTACTGCAACTGTCCGCCCAGCGTGGAATCGAAACTACGCTGATGCGCCCATTTGACCGCTGCTACGCTGCCTGCAAGTGCAGCGATTTCGTGACCGAGTGCTTTGGCTGCGTCCAGCGCGTTACCGTCCTCGCAGACCCGATTTACCAGGCCCCACTGCAGCGCCTCGTCGGCCTTGAGGTCACGTGCCAACAAGGCGAGCTCGTTGGCGCGTCCCAGCCCGACGACCCGCGGCAACAGCCACGTCGCACCGGCGTCCGGAAGCAGGCCAATCTTGGTGAAGGCCAGCTGCAGTCGGGCAGATTCGGCGGCAACGCGCAGATCGCACGCCAGCGCCAGCGAGACGCCGGCACCCGCGGCGACGCCGTTGATCGCGGCGATGATGGGCGCGTCGGTAGCCTGCATCGTCGTCACCAGTGGATTCCACACGTCGATCAGCACCTGGCGGGCACCGCCGACCGTGCCGCCCACAATATCCGCGCCGGCGCAGAAACCCCGGCCGGCGCCCGTGAGCACGATGGCCCGGATGTCCGGGTCGGCGTCGAGTTCGAGGAAGGCGGTGCGCAGCTGCTCGCCCGCGGCAGGGGTGACGGCATTGAGCCGGCCCGGGCGGTTGATGGTGACGATGCCGAGCGGGCCGTCGCGGGTGATCACAACATCGGTTTCGATCGCGGTCGACATGGGTTCCTCTCGGATGTTTCGCCGGGTGGCGAGGCGTGGTTGTTGGCGTGCTGCGGCGGCAACATGGTGGGGCTTGCGGATCGGCGCCAATCGCACGAGCGCACAGTCGGTTGCGGCTCATCGCCTAGTAACGCGATAATACATCTCAAAAGTACCTGAGTGACCGCGGGGATGCTACGGAGGCCCGTCGCGGTCGCGAAATGCGACGGCGCGCGTGGTTCGGATGCTTGGCCGGCACTGTGGCTGTGAGGTCCGTGTGGATGATTGACAGTGTGATCCAGGCCATTACCTTGGGTCAGCAATTTTGATACGCAATGCATTTAAAAGATGATCGCGGCTCACGCGCAGCACCTGACCTCGGTAGATGGTCGACTCGGACTGTCGCGCCAGATCCGAGACATGGTGACACGAAAATCAAGGAGCGCAGGATGAAAGACGATCCTGAAGAGCAATCGGCGGACTTTCCAGGCGATCTGGATGAGTCGGAGCCCGGCACGCCCGAATCGCCGGCCGGCGAAAGCGAGTCTGCCGGGGTCTCGCGGTGGAAGCGTATCGGTTCGCTGCGGCTGGCTCTGGTGGCGGGCCTGGTTGTCTCGGTGGCACTGGCGGGCACCGTCGGCTGGCTGTCGTACCGGACGTACCAGTCGCACCAGGATCAGGACAAGCGCAACGTCATGATCCAGGCGGGTCGACAGGCTGCGCTCAACCTCACGACCATCAGTTTCGAATCGGCCGATGCCGATGTGCAGCGAGTGCTGGATTCGTCGACCGGCGGCTTCTATGACGATTTCAAGAAGCGGTCGCCGGCATTCGTTCAGGTGGTCAAGCAGGCTAAATCCAAGTCCGTGGGTAACGTCACCGAGGCCGGGCTGTTGGGGCCGGTCGAGGGCGGCCAGGCTCAAGTTCTGGTGGCGGTGTCCGTGCACACGCAGGTCAACGGGAACAATGAAGACCGCGCTCGGGCTTGGCGGATGCAAATCAACTTGCAAGAAACCAAAGATGGCGTGAAAGCGTCGAATGTGGAGTTCGTACCGTGAAATCTTCAGCCCAGAGCGTGATTGACGAGACGGTCGTCGAGTATGACGACGCCGTCGAGACGGAGTCCGAGGATGAGCGCGAGGGTGTATCGACGGTTACCGAGGCCGTCGACGAAGTCGAGTCCGGCACGTCGAACCGCGGCGCCAAGTGGATGCGCATCCTCGCTCACGTGGTGTTGCCGGTCATCTGTGTGATTCTGGCGGCCGGGGCCGGGTACCTGTGGTGGGCCGAGCGGAGCATCGCGACACCGGCCGTGCGGGCCGAAACGGTCAAGGTCGCCACTGATACGACCATCGCCATGCTGTCGTACAAGCCGGAGACCGCCGAACACGACATCGCGGCCGCGCGGGATCGTCTGTCGGGGAAGTTCAAGGACTCCTACACCCAGCTGACCAACGACGTCGTGATCCCCGGCTCGAAGCAGAAGAAGATCACCGCGCTGGCGAATGTCCCTGCAGCCGCGTCAGTTTCGGCCACGGCGAGCCATGCCGTTGTGCTGGTGTTCGTGAATCAGAGCATTCTGATGGGGCAATGAACCGCCGACCAGCACAGCGTCCAGTGTCCGCGTGACCCTCGACAAGATCGATGGTCGGTGGATGATTTCGGAGTTCGAGCCGGTGTGATCCGGGTGTCGACGAGATGATCGACCGCGAGGCGGGCCTACTCGGCCCGCCTCGCGCCTTTTCAGCGGTTCTTCTGCGCTACTGAGGGTATTGCGCATCTGCGTCGGCAGGCCCTAAGCTGTTTTTAGATATCATACGTATCAAAAACGAATTGACGTGATGTCAGGCTATCGGTCGTCGCTGACGGAATAAGGAAAAATCCATGTCTCGGAACGCATTCTCGTTGCAGAGTCAACGCGCCATCCTCTGGTGGGGAATCGGGTTGGCGGTCGTCTATACGCTGGCTTTGATCTTCTTGCTCCAGATGGTTCCCACCAAGAACCCGGCGTGGAGTGCCGAGCAGGTCGCCGACTTTTACGCCATGAACCAAGGCAAGATCAAGTGGGGCGCAGTACTCGGCGGGTGGACCGGTGCGTTCATGATGCCGATCCTTGCGGTGGTTGCTTTCCAGATGGCCCGAGTCGAGGGCGGCTGGAAGATTTGGAGTTCACTGTCACTGGTCAGTGGCGCGCTGATGTCGCTGTTTCTCATGCTGCCGCCGATGTTCTGGGGTGTCGCGGCCTACACGGCTCCGCGCAAGGATCCCGAGGTGACCGCGCTCATGCATGAACTGGCAACGCTGACGCTGACCACCACCGACCAGTACTACATCTTCATGTGGGTCGGTGTGACCGTCTTGGCGCTGCGTCCCGCTACCCAGTTGGTGAAGAACAATCCCTTTCCGCGCTGGTGGGGCTACCTGTCGCTCTGGATCACGATCATGTTCGAGGCCGGCGCCGTCGCGTTCGTCCCGCGCAGTGGTCCCTTCGCGTGGAACGGGCTGCTCGTGTTCTGGTCGCCACTGACGCTGTTCGGAGTATGGATCACCGTTCAGTGTTGGCTGATCTTCCGTTCGATCACCGCGCAACTCGCTGACCCTGACCCCGAACCGGTGGTGCCCTGAGTGGAAACCGGGTCTGCTGCCGCGCTATCAGATACCGAGGAAGGTGTTTTGCGCGATGCGGTGGCTGCGATCGTCGGGGAATTCGGGCCCGACTACTACCAGCAACAGGTCGATGACGGCGGAAGCTGCGCCGAACTGTGGAATGCATTGGGCACCAATGGCTTTCTAGGTGTGCATCTGCCGGAAAGCTACGGCGGCGGGGGTAGGGGACTGGGGGAGTTGGCAGTCGTCGCGCAGGAAACCGCAAAAGCGGGCTGTCCACTGCTCGCGATGCTGTTCTCTGCGGGCGTGACCGGCACGATCCTGGACCGCAGCGCCAGCGCTGAGCAGAAGGTGCGGTGGCTGCCCGGTGTGGCGGACGGCCGCACCCGGCTGTCGTTCGCGCTCACGGAACCCGACGCCGGCTCCAACGCGCACCGGACGGCCACTACCGCCGAGCGGGATGGCGATCACTTTCGGCTCACCGGGCGGAAGGTTTTCATCACGGGTATGGAGTCCGCCGATTGGGTGATGGTCGTCGCACGAACCGGCGTAGCCGAACGGGGCGGGCGCGGTCGGCTATCGGTATTCATGGTCGAGACGACGGCTGCGGGCCTGACGTGGAATCCGATTCGGACCGTGATGAATCAGCCCGACCGGTCGCACGAGGTCGTCTTCGACGACGTTCGGGTGCCCGCCGAGAACCTCATCGGGGAGGAACACCGCGGGCTTGCGGTGGCCTTCAGCGGCCTCAATGCCGAACGCATCCTGACGAGTTCGATCTGCACTGGGATCGGTCGCTACGCCATCGACAAAGCCGTGCGGTATGCACGGGAGCGGCGAGTCTGGGATGCGCCTATCGGCGCGCATCAAGCTGTCGCCCATCCGCTGGCCGCGGCGCATATTCATCTGAACGCGGCCCAATTGGTAACCGATCGCGCCTGTGCGCTGTATGACTCGAACTCAGAGGTCGGTGAGCTGGCGAACATGGCGAAATACCTTGGCGCATCGGCTGGTCTCGAGGCTCTCGATGCGGCGGTCTCGGTACACGGTGGCAACGCGGTGACCTATGACTATCAGTTGGCGCCGTACTTCTGGCTGGTGCGGATGCTCAACATGGGCCCGGTGTCCAAGGAGATGATCCTGAATTTCGTCGCTGAGCATTCGCTCGGGCTACCGCGCTCGTACTGAGGCCGGACTCGTGGGGCCCACGGGCAAGCTCGGCTCCGCAAACTGCGATCACGAATGCACGCAGGTGTGAGATTAACCATCGCAAATATCAGCGGGTGTCGGCGGAGTGCGCGGGTACCGATCAAAGCGGTTTCAGTGCAGTTGATTCCGGTTCTCCATGTGGCGTGCGTCGAGCGTCGAGCGTGCGTCAACGTGCTGTCGCCGGTGTAAATACTCGGGTAGTGTCAATATCGCGTCGGGTGGACCTCCGGCCGGCATCGGTTTGGTTTGGCAAATGCGCGTTCGGGTTCCGCGGCGGCGGTTGTGCTTGGCCGTCTAAAAATTAGGGGCGTTTGCCCCGCCCGGCGACGGCATCGCCAGGCGGCGGCATCGCAGCGCTCAATCGCGTGAACGCGCTGGCAGTCGGCGGTCTCGGTAGTGGCGATGAATCCTCCGCCGAAACCACTTCGTGCGTCGAAGACATGCTTTCCGAATCGATTGTCTCTAAAATGATTGCCCAGGGGGCAAACGATCGACGTTGTCCGAGATGAACGAAGGAGTGCTGTGGCTAACGGAGAATCGCAGGGGGCCCGTCCCCGCGGCAGGCCCAGGCTGGCGATTGACAATGAGGCGATTGCCGATGCGGTGGCGGATCTCCTTGCTGCCGGGGGTTATGAGGCCGTCGGTGTGCCAGAGGTCGCGGAGCGATTGAACATATCCAGGGCCACGCTCTATCGGACGGTGCCGACCAAATCGGACCTGCTCGGCATTCTCTTCGAGATTCGCACCCGTCAGCTGTCGAAGGATTCCAAAGCCGCTGTTTCGGCCGCTACCGATTCGGGAGCGCAACTCGCGGCACTGATTCGGCTGCAGGCCGAAGCGGCTGTGACCATGCGGCGATACATGCCAGTTTTCTTCGGTGGTGGTGACCTGCCGTCGGACGTCTTTGAGCGGTGGCACTCATGGAGCAAGCAGTACGAGAACCTGTGGGTGAAGGTGGTTACCGCCAACATCCAAGATGGCAACATCGACAAAGGTGATCCACGGATTACCGCCAGGCTGATTCTCGGCATGATGATCTGGGTGTCCCGGTGGTATCGCCCGGTCGAGAAGCTTGAGCCCCAAGACATCGCGGACACCGCGATTCGCCTGCTCGGAATCCGTGTCGCGGCTCCCGGTTTGGAGTCGGTCGACGATGCTGCGGTCAGCGCCCCTGTCAAGGCCGCTGCCAAGAAGGCCCCGGTCAAGAAGGCTGCAGCCAAAAATGCGCCGGCCAAGAAAGCTGTGGCCAAGAAAGCTCCGGTAAAGAAGACATCGAGGTGATCTGACTGGGCGCCGATCCTTCATCTGAGGGCGCCGGCATCTGTAGTGGTCATCAGCGGCCCTCGTTACGCGAGTCATCGACTCGCGTAACGAGGGCCTTGCTGTATCACCCTTCTCGTATTCCGTCTGCACGCAAATTACCAGTCAGTCCGTCTCTAAAATACGGAATTACCCCTGCCCAGGTGATTGATCCGCTGAATGTGGACGTCCGGCTCGCCAGCTAACTGGCGAGCCATTTTTGTTGCACGGGAAGCCTTGTCGCCGGCGTCTCGGGGTTGTGTTCGGCGCGCAATCTGGAAGTGGGCGATTGCGGCGCGTCGCTGGAAGCCTTATATTGAGACTAACAAGTTCAAAAAGTCACGCGACACCGCGTGATCTCGTAGGACTCGCGGTCGGCCATCGGGTACGCGGCGGGTCTGGATGGTAGGAGGAATTCGATGGCAGACTCGATGCCGACGCCGGGAGCGAGCTGGAACAGCTCGGCGGAACAACTGGCGCACGCGTTGGAGGATGCCAACATCCCCACCCTGCTGATGGTGCTTCGGCACCTGACCGGCGACACGAAGTGGACCAGTGCGCCCTACCGGCCGACGCGTGGAAAGCCGTTGGATGACAACGACTCGGGCGGGCTGACGCCAGAGCTCCAGTCGGAGGTGCGGGCAGCCGCGCTCGACGTCGTACTGGCCTTCCGCGATGGTCGCATCGACGCGGTGCCGCCGACCCCCGAGCAGGTCACCGAGATGCTGAGCTGCGCGCTGGACGAAGAGGTGCCGGGAGAGTACGGCCCACTGCTGAGTGAAGAACTGGGTTTCCTGTCGCGCGACGTCGAGATCCCCGCCGAGGCGATCGATGGTGACTTCAAGGTCGTCATCATCGGTGCCGGCCTTTCGGGACTTTGCATGGCCATCAAGCTGGCCGCCGTCGGTGTCGACTTCGTCGTGCTGGAGAAGGACGACGACCTCGGCGGCACGTGGCTGGAGAACGTCTACCCCGGGTGCGGCGTTGACACCCCGGGCCACCTCTACTCGTTCTCGTTCGCCCCCAACCCTGAGCTGACGCGGTACTTCGCCAAGCGTGACGAAGTCCGTGCGTACCTGAATCTGTTGGCGGCCACGTATGACGTCCGGCGCTACATCCGGTTCTCGACCGAGGTGCGGACCGCCCGTTACGACGATGCCGACGCCAAGTGGCATGTCGACGTGCGGGACGAGAATGGTGGGACCGCAACCCTTTCCGCCAATGTGTTGATCACCGCCGTGGGTATGGTGAACCGACCGTCGATCCCGCCGCTCGCAGGTCTGGACGAGTTCCCGGGCCCGGTCATGCACACCGCGGCATGGGACCCGTCCGTCGACCTGACTGGCAAGCGGGTCGCTGTCATCGGCACGGGTGCCAGCTCGATGCAGTTGGTGCCATCGATAGTCGACAGCGCCTCCGAGGTGACCGTCTTCCAGCGTTCGAAGCAGTGGGCGGTGCCGCACCCCAACTACCATCGCGAGGTCGACGAATCCGTCCGCGTCGTGATGCGCGAAGTGCCGTTCTATGTGCAGTGGTACCGGTTGCGGTCGTTCTGGAACTTCAGCGACCGGCTGCATTCGTCACTGCAGATCGACCCGAACTGGCCGCATCCCGAGCGCTCGGTGAATGAGGTCAACGAGCGCCATCGCGTCTTCCTCACCAAGTACATCGAGGAACAGCTAGGTGACCGGACGGACCTGATCGAAGCCTGCCTGCCCGAATACCCGCCGTACGGTAAGCGTCCGCTGCTGGACAACCGTTGGTTCAAGACGATGTGCCGCGACGATGTCCACCTCGTCACCGACGCCGTCGACCACATCGACGGCGACAAAGTGGTGACGCGTTCGGGAGATGAGACCGCCGCTGACGTGATCGCGTTGGCGACCGGGTTCAAGGTGCTGCAGTTCTTGTGGCCCATGGACATCATCGGCCGCTCCGGACTGACACTGCGGGAGCAATGGGGTGTCGACGATGCCAAGGCATATCTGGGCATCACGGTGCCCGACTTCCCGAACTTCTTCATCCTGAACGGGCCCAACACGAATGCCGGCCACGGTGGCAGCGCGATCCACGCCACCGAGTTCCAGGTCCGCTACGTCATGCAGGCGATTCGGCATCTGTTCGAGACCGGGACGTCCGCGGTCGACGTAGACCGCGATGTCTTCCAGCAGTACAACGAGGAGCTGGACGATGCTCTGTCGCACTGCATCTGGTCGCATGAGGGCATGACCACCTACTACCGCAACGGGTTTGGTCGCATCGTGGTCAGCAGCCCGTGGAAGTACGTCGACTACTGGGAGCGGACCCGTGAGTTCAATCCCGCCGAGTACCGCGAGGTGCAGCCGGCCGAAGCCGCAGAGCTGCTGGCATAGCGTACCGTGCCGACGACGCCTGAGCTCCGTGACAACTACGACTATATCGTGGTCGGCGGCGGCCACAACGGTCTGAGTGCAGCGTGCACGCTGGCCGGCTCAGGCGCCTCGGTAGTGGTGCTGGAGCAGCGCCCGCATCTGGGTGGGCTGTCCAACAGCGGTCCGTTCGTGCCGGAGGCACCCGACCACGTACTGAGTCTGGGTGCGATGGACGACATGTTCATGTCGTGCACGACATTCATCTCGGACCTGGGCCTGGACCGGTACGGGTACCACGGCGCCCCGGTGGAGGCTCCGTACGGCTGGATCGGTGAGGACGGATCGACCCTGCTGCTGTTTCACGACCTGAACCGCACCTTGGCTGAGGTACGGCGGTTTTCGACCAAAGACGCCCGGACGTATGCGGACCTGCAGTCAGCGCTGTCCTGGATCTTCGAGGCGCTGACCGCGGTCATGCCGCATCATCCCGCGCAGCTGCCGAAGGCGGAACTGGGCAAGCTGCTGTTCAAACTCGCGCCCAGTCGCGCGATCAGGCGGCAGCTCGGCCGGATCATGTCACACAGCCTGATCGACTTGATGGCCGATACGTTCGAGTCCGACCAGATGCGGTCCCTGGCCACCTACTGGGGCAGCATGATCGGACCCATCGACTACGACGGTGGTGGTTTCTATTGCGTCGGTTTGGCCGCGGTGCACCGCAAGCCCGGGGTGATTCGCCCGCGCGGCGGCATGGGCGCGGTGATGAACGCCATGGCCGCGTTCGCAACAGAGCATGGCGCGCACATCCGGACCAGCACGCCGGTGCAGCGGGTCGCCGTCAGACACAACCGCGCGACGGGGGTTGTCCTTGGTGACGGCACCAAGATTCGCGCCGCGCGAGGGGTTCTCGCCGCGGTGCCGCCGCAGCTGGCCTACGGAGGACTTCTCGAGGACGGCGTGCTCGACTCGGGAACGAAGGCCAAGGTGGCAGTCCTGCCGGCCAGCGGCAACAACTCGGCGACCTTCAAGATCGACATTGCGCTGTCTGGAAGAGTCGCCTATCCGAAGGGTGCTGCGCGGCGCCGGAAGATCGACAACTTCGACATCCGTAAGACAGCGCTGATGACCGGAACGTTCGACGAGAACATCCGCCAGCTGCAGGCCATCAGAGCGGGAGACGGTCTGCCGGAGCCGCCCGTCTACATGGCGGTCCTGACGGCCAACGATTCAGGTTTGGCCCCAGAGGGCCACGACGTCGTCTACCTGGCGTCCAACGTGCCGGCCCAGCCGCGCGACGGCTGGGAGAAGACGAAAGCCGTTATGTCGCAGTCGATCATGGCGTCGGTCGGCCGGTATCTGGAGGGCTTCGATGCCGAGATCGGTCGGATCGAAACCAGCCCTGCCGATTTCGGCGAGCAGTTCGCCACCCCGAACGGGTCGTACTTCCACGTCGACATGACACCGTTGCGGCTGGCCATGAACCGGCCCGCACCCGGACTGGGCGGCTACCGCTCGCCGGTGCAGGGGTACTTCCACGCCGGCGCGGGTTCTCATCCGGGCGGTGGCGTCAGTGGCTGGCCCGGCCGCCTCGCCGCCCAGACCGCGCTCGGCCGTTTCGGCAACTAGCGCAGGAGATTCCACCCGCGAGCAGACACAAAACTGTCGCTTTTCGTTGGAGAAGTGACAGTTTTACGTCTGTTCGCGATGGGAAATCAAACTTCGGCGAACACCGACGGCAGCGCGAACTTGCGGAGTTCGCTGCGCAGGGCGTCGGGCGTGGGATCGTCATGCAGCAGTGCAAAAGTCAGGACGCCCTGAAGCCAACGGCTGGCTTCCTCGATGGTCACGCCGGCCCTGAGCCGGCCGTCGGATCGGGCGCGTTCTAGGATCGGGCTCAGGCTGGCATGGATCAATGCCCCGACGGGATGCGATTTACCGATCACGGCTTCGACGCGGTCGGCAGGCAGCGCGGCGGAAAGGGCGGTCATTTCCTGGTTGCTGCCGGCGAGTTCGATTGCCCTGGCCAGGAATTCGACGAGGGCTTCGTCCAGATCAGGTTCGTTCTCGAGATGCCAGGAGTCGATCTGCTCCTGCAGCTCTTCGCAGCACTGCACTATCGCCAGCTCGAGGAGCTGGTCCCGGCTGGACACCGTGTAGTACAAGGTTTGTCGGACGACGCCCGCTGACCGCGCCACATCGGTCATCGTGGCGCGGTCGGGCCCGTACTGGGCGAAAGCCTTTCTGGCCGCCCGTACGAGGCTCGCAGTCGGTTCGTCCATGGTGCGAGGGTATGCGATCGCAGGATTGGCGATACTCAAGCTGGTTATTGCGGGTCGGTGCCGTCGGCGATCTGCTGAGTGAGCGCCTTGTGCACTTGATAGCTGATGGCGCCCATCCAGATCGCAAACGCGGCCAGCGGGATGTAGATGCCGACGATGCCGTTCCAGGCGAACGGGCCGGTCTTGAAGAACAGCACGAGGCCCGCCGGGGTGATCAGAATTGCCGCCCAGGCGGTGAGATAGCCCAGCCACCGGGGCAGGATGGGCCGGGGGTCTCGATCGATGAAGATCGCTGCGACGATGCACCACATCTGCATCCACAGCGACCAGATCACCGTGACGAACAGAATCCAGCCGACGTCATGCAGCGCCTCGGTGATCTCTGCGGCGCGTCCGTCGGATCGGAACGCAGCGGCCATCCACACTCCGATCGGTGTGATGAACTCCAGCGACAACAGACCGCACGACACCAACTGGGTGGCAGCCAGGGCGCGGGCGCCATCGATCCGCTTCAGCTGGCCGGAAATGGCTGCGGCCCAGGGGACCAGCAGTGCGGAGGCTGCCATGACGATCACCAGACCGAGTTTGATCAGTGTGGGGTTGTCGGCGTACAGCTGGCGGATTTCCTCGGCCGAGGCACTGGGCCGCGACGGGGGGAAGAAGCCCATGACGAAGATGAACGTGGCGAACCAGATCAGGACCATCAGTGGCCCGGTCCAGATCAGCACACGCTGGACGCGTGCTTCCATGGTCGAGTTTCCTTTGGGGGATAGGGCTGTTCAGCCGGCGAGATAGAAGCCGGAGGTGAGACAGAAGGTGATCAGGCACCACGCCTCGAGCACGGCCCGGAGCGCGAGGGGCGCGTCTTTGAGGTCCATGAAGTAGAGGCCGATGTACCGAATCTTGATGAACGCGATCGCCAGGATGATCAGGGCGGTCGCCGTGGTGTTGTCGACGATTCGGTGGTGCGTGCCGAGTGCCCAGGACACGGCGGTGGCTGTGACCAGGACGAACCACACCACGGTGGCCGACGACTTGAGCAGGTCGGCGGTACCGCGAGTTGCATTTGACTGAATGGTCATTGTCATCACCGAACCAGAAAGATCAAGGGGAACAACACGATCCACAGCAGGTCGACCATGTGCCAGAAGCATGCCCCGGCTTCGAAGAAGGCGAACTTGCCCGTCGACATGTCGGGCTTGCGGCTGAGTGCGAACAGACCACCCAGTATTCCGAGGCCGATCAGGAGATGGAATGCGTGCAGGCCGGTCAGCACGAAGTAGTACATGAAGAATTCGCTGGTCTGCGGGGTGATGCCGTGGCTGATCTTCTCGGAGTATTCGAGAGCCTTGATCACCAGGAAGCCGATGCCGCACAACCACGCCGCCACGACGTACCGGCTCGCCAGTGACTGGTGGACACCCGACCTGATGGCGCGTACCGCCATTACGACGCACAGTGAACTGACCAGAAGCAGGACAGTATTGATGGCACCGAAGTTGGCATTGAGCGCGGCCTGGTCGTGGGCGAACTGGACCGGGTTCGATTTGCGGGCATTGAGAAAGACGCAGAACAGCACGGCGAAAATGGTCATATCGCCGAAGATCAGGATCCATACCCCGGTTTCGCCGGGGATGTGTCGCTGTTTGGGGGCCGTGCTGCGGGCCGGCGCGTCGGTAACGGGGTCGATCACCGCCATGTGTAGCTCCTCATCGTTGAGTGAACATCGTGCTCCAAGTCACTGTACCAACTCATACGACAACATGACAATAGATGTCGTGTTGTCGTATCGGCGATGCGGCGGGCGCCCTATGACAAATGTGCCGCCTACCAGAAGAACTTCGCTGTGAAAGTTCAACGGTGGGCGGCACATTCGTCATGTCTGCTACTGATCGATTACCGGCCGGCGAGCACGTCTGAGTCCGTGGGTGTCTGCACGACGCCATCTGCGATCAGCCGGTCGGCATCGGGAATCGCCCAGTCCCGCAGGACGTCGGCGCTGTCGGCGCCTACTGCTGGTGGGGGACTGGGCATCTGTGCTGCCGTCCTACTGAATCGCGGCGCGGGCGCGGGTTGCACCACCCCGGCGACGTCGATGAACGTTCCGCGTTCGGCGAGATGCGGGTGATCGGCGGCCTCGGTGAGCGAAAGTATCGGTGCCACACAGGCATCGGTGCCCTCGAACACTGCTGACCACTCCGCGCGAGTGCGGGAGCCAAACGCCGTTGTAATGGCCTCCCGCAACTGCACCCACCTGGAGGGGGTCTGCCGCAAGGCCGCGGTCTCGTCGGGAAGTCCCAGCAGCCGGGTGAATTCGGCGTAGAACTTGGGCTCTAGTGCTCCCACGGCCATCCACTCGCCGTCCGATGTTGGATAGGTGTCATACCAGGGGACTCCGGTGTCCAGGAAGTTCGCGCCTCGCTGGTCCTGCCATTGCTGCGCTGCCATGAGCCCGTGCAACAGCGCAGTCAACGAGCTGGCCCCATCGACGATCGCCGCGTCGACCACCTGGCCGCGGCCGGATCGAGATGCCTCCCACACCGCCGCGAGCACGCCCATGACAAGAAACGTTGACCCACCGCCAAAGTCGCCGACGAGGTTTACCGGTGGGACGGGTGCCTCGCCCGCGCGGCCGATCGCGCCGAGGGCACCGGTGATCGCGATGTAGCCGATGTCGTGACCAGCGGTCGGTGCGAGTGGCCCGGTCTGCCCCCAACCGGTCATCCGACCGTACACGAGCCGAGGGTTGACGTCCCAGCAATCGGCTGGGCCGAGCCCCAGGCGTTCGGTGACGCCGGGCCGGAAACCTTCCAGCAGCACATCGGCTTTGGCGGCCATCGCCAACACGGTTTTCACCCCGTCTGGACGCTGGAGATCCACCACGATCGAACGGCGGTTGCGGCGCAGCACGTCCTTCTCCGCCGGAACGCCACTCGCCGGCGGGCCGGGGCGTTCAACGCGGACGACGTCCGCACCCATGTCCGCGAGCAGCATGGCCGCGTAGGGGCCGGGGCCGATGCCGGCAAGCTCGATAACCTTCAGCCCATGCAGCGGGCCGCGGCTCGTATCCGTGTCACTCATGCGTAGAGGTCCTCAATTTCCTTGGCGTACTTCACATTGATCACGCGGCGCTTCACCTTGGCGGTAGGAGTTAGCTCGTCGCTGTCCGGCAGCCATACCGTCGGCAGGATGGTGAACTTCTTGATCTGCTCATTGCTGTTGAGCCGCTTGTTGCCACGTTCGACGGCGGATGCCACCTCCTGGTGGATTTCGGGTCTCGTCACCAGGTCTTCGAGCGGCTTATCTCCCAGCCCCAGACGCTTGGCGTAGGTCGCCAGCGCTTCGGGATCGAGGGCAACCAATCCGGTGACGTAGCTACGGCGGTCACCGATGGCGACCAACTGCCCGATCAGCGAGCTCTCACCCTTGACCGCGGATTCGATGACGGCCGGCGACATGTTCTTGCCTGCGGAATTGATGATCAACTCTTTCTTGCGGTCGACGATGCTGACGAAACCGTTCTCGTCGATGGTCGCGACATCGCCGGTGCGCAGCCAACCTTCGGAGTCCATCGTGTCGGCCGTGGCCTCCGGTTGGTGCCGGTAGCCGATGAAGTTGAGGTCGGATCGCACCAGTAGTTCGCCGTCAGCCTCCAGGCGAACCTCCACACCGGGCAAGGGTTTTCCGGCACTTCCCGACTTGAAGTCGTCCACCTGGTTGAACACGTTCAGGCAGCCTTCGGTGAGGCCGTAGGCCTCCAGCATCGGTACGCCGACGGCCCGGAAGAACTGCGACAACTCAGGTGCCGACGGTGCACCGCCGACGAACGCACTCTTCATCCGGTCCAGGCCGAGCTGCGCGAGGATGGGCTTCAACAGCGCTGTCGCCTCGGCGAATTCGGCGTCGAGTGCGGCATCCGTTACGCCGGACCCGTCCGCCGCCCTGGTGTGCGCCAGTCCGGTCTCGATGGCTTGCTGCAGCGCAATCCGGCGATCGTCGGGCTGATTCTGAACCAACGACTCGATCGCGACTTGCAGCTTCTCCCAGAACCGTGGCACCGCGAAGAACGAATCGGGCCGCACGCTCGTCACCGCGGTCAGCAGCTGCTTCATGTCCGGACAGGTCGTGACCGTCGGACCGTACGGTAATGCCATGTAGTGCACGGTGATTCGGCCACCGGAGTGTGCCATGGGCAGGAACGAGATGATGTTGTCGGTCGGCAACGGCAGTGCCGCGTCCATCGCCCGCAGCGCAGACATCATGTTGTGGTGTGAGTACTGCGCGGCTTTCGGTGGCCCCGTGGTCCCCGACGTGAAGATCACGGTCAGCAGATCGCCGGGCCGCACCGACTGCCATGCGGCATCGAAATCGAATGCGGGATCACCGGATTGCTCGAGCTCTCGCAGCGACACAGTCCCTTCCGGAGCCTCGCCATCCACGACGACGATGTGCCGGACCTGGTCACCGAGCGCCTCCGCCGCTTCGCGCACCTTGCCGAGGAACTGCTGCTCGGTGACAACCATGGTCGCGTCCGCCATGCGGACCTGATGCTCGATCTGCTCTGCCGGAGCACTGTTGAAGATCGCAAACGGCGCCGCTCCAATGTGATTGGCGGCGTAGTCGATGACGTGACAGTCGATCGTGTTGGGCAGGACCAATGCGATGGTGTCGCCGTGCCCGATACCGGAGGACGCCAATCCAGCGGCCGTACGACGCACCCGGTCACCGAGTTCGGCCCAGGTGTACCGCTCGCTGTCGTCGATGGTCCGGAAGGCAGTCTTGTCGGGATACGTGGCTACCGTGCGCTGAAAGGCCTCGGCGACGGTGCCGGCGCCCAGCGGAGTCGGCCGGCTCATCAGTTGCCCTTCGGTTTGAGCCCGAGCCGGCGCCGCCAGTCGTGCATTTCGAGGAGCCGCAGGACCCTGCTGGTGATGGCACCTTTGGTCGGACTGTATGGGTACCAGTGCATTTCAGTGTCGAGGTGGATCTTCTCGCTCACCACCGCCTGCTGGCGGCAGTACTTGCGCACACCGTAGGCCCCGCCCATGCGGTTGCCGAGACCTGATTCCTTCC
>Ga0105239_10003302_pt1 | contig 19865 bp, 12 predicted proteins | sample KBSC44metaG_FD_92761 | JGI IMG/M metagenome (GOLD analysis project Ga0105239, IMG submission 92761) | Corn rhizosphere microbial communities from Kellogg Biological Station, Michigan, USA - KBS C4-4 metaG | ecosystem: Host-associated > Plants > Roots > Rhizosphere > Soil | place: Michigan, USA...
GCTTAACAAGTCCTTACAGCAGCGTGGGGGTACGGCGCGTAGATTGGGGTCATGCGCGACCCGGGGGTCGCGCGACTTCCGCCCACTACCACAAGGACAACGATCATGAACTCGATTCGGCGTTTTGGGGTATACGCGCTCCTCGTCGCGACGGTGGCCAGCCTGTCGGCCTGCGATTCGATGTCACGGCGCCAGCGCGATACGGCAATCGGTGCGGGTGTCGGCGGCGTAGCCGGCGCGGCGATCGGCGGCAACGCACTGTCGACGCTCGGCGGCGCGGCAGCCGGCGGCCTCATCGGCAACCAGGTCGGTAAGTAAGCCGGCCCCACGCGTGCCGTGCGACGCGCGGCACGTTTCAGTTTTGACCAGACGGCGTTTCCGCAGTGCGGAAGCGCCGTTTTCGCATCCGGCGCCGCCGACGCCGCCGACGCCGCCGACGCCCGGAAATGATCCGTTACCGTTTTGCGCACCGTGTCATCGCCGCGCGGCCTAAGCTTTAAGCATCTGCCGATTGCCGGCCCCGCCGGAGAAACATCATGAACAGGACCCTCGTCGCCGCGGCGCTCGCGTGCGCGACACTCGCTGGTTGTTACTACCCTTACGGCTACTATCCGTCCGGCTATTACGCAGCGGCGCCGGTACAGACCGCGCCGGTGTATGTCGAGCCCGGCCCCGCGTACTACTATCCGGCCCCCGCGTATGCGCCGGCATGGGGCGGCTATTGGGGCCCCGCGCTGTCGCTGGACTTCGGTTTCGGCGGACGCGGCGGCCATCGCCATCACTGAGCCACCGAGCCGGCCATCCGGTCGGTTCGCGGCGGCACAGCGAGCGGATTTCCCGTTTCTTGTCGTTTCATCCGATCGTGAAACGACGGCGTGGTAGCGCGGTGTAAGATTCAGCGCATCCCTTCCCCTCGCCCGCCACCCTCGATGTCGCCCAAGAACGCCTTTCTGCTGACCGTACTCGCCGCCCTGTGGGGCGCGTCGTTCCTGTTCATCCGGATCGGCGTCGCCGAATTCGGCGTCGCGCCGCTCATGGCGCTGCGCGTGGGGATCGGCGCGCTGTTCCTGACGGGGCTCGCGCTGACGCGTTTCAAGCCCGCCGACCTCGCCGCGCGGCTGCGTCGGCATGCGTGGCCATTGTTCGTCGTCGGACTACTGAACTCGGGCGCACCGTTCTGCCTGTTCGCCTATGCCGAACTGACGCTGTCGGCCGGCGTGACCTCGGTGATCAACGCGACCACGCCGCTGTGGGGCGCGCTCGTCGCCTACGTATGGCTGAAGGACAAGCTGTCGCTGCCGCGCGCGCTCGGCCTCGTGATCGGCTTTGCCGGCGTGCTCACGCTCGTGTGGGATCAGATCGCGAACGCGCACGGCAGCACCGGCGCCAGCGCGACCGCGCTGGCCGCCGTCGCCGCGCTCGGCGCGACGCTGCTGTACGGCATCGCGGCCAACTATACGAAGCGCAAGCTCAGCGGCGTCGATCCGCTCGTCAACGCGACCGGCAGCATGATCGGCTCGACCGTGCTGCTGCTGCCGTTCGCAATCGCGACCTGGCCCGCGGCGGCGGTCAGTGCACATGCATGGGGCGCCGTGCTCGCGCTCGGCATCGCGTGCACGGGCATCGCGTATTTCATCTTCTTCTACCTGATCGCGCATGTCGGCCCGGCCCGCGCGATTACCGTGACGTTCGTGATCCCGGTGTTCGGGCTGCTGTGGGGTGCGTTGTTCCTCAGTGAACACGTATCGGTCGTGATGCTCGAAGGCTGCGCGATCGTGCTCGTCGGCACCGCGCTTGCGACCGGCGTGATCAAGCGGATTCCCGGGGTCCACCCGCGGGGGGAGGAAGCTGCGTGAGTTGACTGAGCGGCCTGAGCTGACTATGCGGCCGGAGCAGCCTGAGCGGACTGCATGGACTGAACCGGGGTGCGCGGGGTGGCCGGCGCCTCGCCGGTTGCCGGTTGCCGGTTGCCGGTTGCCGGTTGCCGGTTGCCGGTTGCCGGTTTCGCACGACGCGCCAGTTGCCAGTTCTCGGTCTTCTTCGAGCACCGCACGCCCACCGATACGCGCCGAAGCACGGCGTCTTTCGCCCGACGCCGATGACCGCGCGCGGTGCGCCGCCTTCCGGCCCCCCGCTTTCCGAACCCCGCCGCATTCTTCGCACGCAATGCATGCGGGCCACGCTGCGCTGTCGCCGCGCGCTCGACCGGCGCCCTCGCGGGGTGCATGCTCGCGGCCGCAAAACGCCGCCCACGTGCTGTGTAGCGTTTGCGTCTGGAGTTACCCTGATACGCGCGCCGCGCCATTCCCGTTACACTCGGGACACTCATCCGCAGAAGGCGGTCACGATGCGCCACGTTCTTTCGCGTCCACCTGCGCGTGCGACGGCTTCGGCGTGGCGGCACGACACGGCCCCCCGGAGCGCGCCAGCGCACCACTGACATGAAGGCCTCCCGCGAGCTCTCGCTCGAATCCCTGCTCGAACGCCTGACGCCGACGCCCAGCGGCTGGATCGCCACGTATCGCGAGACGACGCTGCGCAGCGTGTTCCAACCCGTGCTGTCGATCACGCACAAACGCGTGGTCGGCTACGAAGCGCTGCTGCGCGTCGTGGACGCGAACGGCACGCTGGTGTCGCCGGTCGCACTGTTCGACAAGACGCGCGCGGTCGCCGACGCGTTGCTGCTCGACCGGCTCGCGCGCTGCCTGCATACGGCCAACTTCGTCGCGCAAGGCATCGGCGACGGCTGGCTGTTCTTGAACGTGACGCCGCGCGTGCTCGATTCGGGCCTCGTGCAGCGTGAATTCGTCGAGGCGCTGTGCCGGCATTTCGCACTCCCGCCGAACCGCATCGTGCTGGAAGTCGTCGAGCAGCCGTCGCGCGACGAAGCCGCGCTCGCCCGCACGATCGACATGATCCAGCATCGCGACTTCCTGATCGCGATCGACGATTTCGGCACCGGATTCTCGAATTTCGACCGCGTGTGGCGCGCACGGCCGGATATCGTGAAGCTCGACCGCTCGCTCGTCGAACGTGCGACCGGGTCGGGCGAGGATCGCCGCATCATGCATCACCTGGTATCGATGCTCCACCAGGCCGGCGCGATGGTGCTCGCCGAGGGTGTCGAAAACGACGACGCGCTGCAGGCGCTGATGGACGCCGATATCGATTTCGTCCAGGGCTTCCAGTTCGGCCAGCCCGATGGATCGATCGCACATGCGAGCGCCGCGGCGCCCGCAATGCTCGATGCCGCGTGGCAGCGTTTCATCGCGCAGCGGCATACGCCGGGGAGCGCCGAGCAGCCTGGCTTCGACGCGATCGAGCGGCTCGTGCTCGCCGGCGCGGCCGCGTTTTCCGCGAGCGGCAACCTGAACGACGCCGCGCAGCGCGTATTCGCGGTGCCGGCCGCGCGCCGCGTGTTCGTCACCGACGAGATCGGCGAACAGTTCCTGCCGTCGATCGGCGCGCCCGCCGAGGACGGCCAGGCGGGCGGCACCCGGCTCTCGCCGCTGTTCCCGGAAACACACAGCAACTGGTCGCGACGCCCCTACTTCCAGCGCGCGATCGCGGCGCCGGGCCGCGTCGCGCTGATGGGCCCGCACTTCTCGCTCACCGAAGGCCGCGACTGCTATACCGCGGCGGTGGCGATTCGCGCGCAAAGCCGCCTCGTCGTGTTCTGCGTCGACTTCGTGCTGGACAGCGCGGGCACCGTGATGCGGTAGCGCGCGCGGCTGCCCGGAACCGTCCGCCACGCCGACCGGCACGGCCCTTCGTCAGTCCGTCACCTTCCCTCTTCCCGACTTCACCGCGCTGCGACGCGACTTGTGTTCCAGCCGCCGCTCCTTCGATGCGCGCGTCGGGCGTGTCGCGACCCGCGCACGCGGCGTGTACGCGACGCTGCCGATCAACGCATCGAGCCGCGCAAGCGCCGCGTCGCGGTTCTTCTCCTGCGTGCGGTATTCCTGCGACTTGATCACGACGATGCCGTCGCGCGTGATGCGCTGGTCGGACAGCGCGAGGAGCCGCTCCTTGATGACGGGCGGCAGCGACGACGCGCGAATGTCGAAGCGCAGATGAATCGCGCTCGAGACCTTGTTGACGTTCTGTCCGCCGGCGCCCTGCGCGCGCACGGCGGTCCATTCGACTTCGGCCGGATCGAGCGTGTAGCGGATCATCATCGCGACGGCTCCTTGCGACGCCGCGCGAGCGCCTCGTCGACGCGGGCGGTAAGGCCCGAATCGCGTTGCGTGCGCGTCGCGACTGCCTGCGCGAGCACGCGCCGCGGACCGATCACCTGCACGCGCGTGCGTGCGCGCGTGACGGCCGTATAGACGAGTTCGCGCGTGAGCACGCGCCCGAACGACGCCGGCAGCACGAGCGCGGCCTCGTCGAATTCGGAGCCCTGCGACTTGTGGACCGTCAGCGCGAACGCCGTTTCGTGCGGCGGCAGCGCGGCGGGCGACACGGCGCGCGCAGTGCCGTCCGCGCGCCGGAACCACACGCGCAGCACGCCGTGCGCGTCCGGCAATGCGATGCCGATGTCGCCGTTGAACAGCCCGAGTGCATAGTCGTTACGCGTGACCATGATCGGGCGCCCGGTGAACCAGTGTGCGCCGACCGCGAGCGGCACGCGCGCGGCCTGTCGCACGTGCGTGGCCACCAGCGCATTGACGTGCTCGGCGCCGCGCGATCCGGTGCGCGTCGCGCACAGGATCCGGAAGCGATTGAGCGCATCGAACAGCGGCAACGGATCGGGCACCGGCTCGGACAACGCGGTACGCAATGCGTCGAGGTACGCGGCGAACCGGCGCGCGAGCCGCTCGACCGTCGACGCCGCAAGCGTATCGCCCGCGTCGTCATGAAACGACGCGGCAGCGGCATCGTCCGCCGGCAACGCATCGAGCGCGGCCTGCACGTCGCCGCGGCGGATCGCCAGCGACAGGCGGCCGATCGGCGAATCGAGACCGAAACGGTAATTGCGTTCGAGCCATACGACGCAGTCTGCAAGCGGTGCGGGCGCGGGTGACGCTGCGGCGGGGTCGTCGGCTTGCGTTGCGGCGGTGGATGCAAGCGACGCATTTGCCGCATCGGCTGCATCGGCCGGATCGAATGGCGCGAGCTCGATCGCGTCGAGCCACGCGAGTTCATCGGCCTCGATCCATGCTGGATCGGCGGAAGCGCCAACACTATCGATGTCGGTCGGCGCGGCCGCCGCAGGTGACAACGAAGCGGCCGGCGGCGCGGCGACATCGGCAGCGGACATCGCTTCGTCCTGCGGATCGTCGTCGAACAGCGACGCCTGGCGCGTATCCACGTTCCGCCGCGCCGGCGGCTTGCGCGCAGCGCTCGTCGACACCGGCGCGGATGCCGCAGCCGGCGCTGGGGCCGGAGCTTGAGTGGTCGCCGCAACCGCCACCGCCTCGCCGTCGGGCACCGGCAACGCCGCGACGAAAGCCGCTTCGTCGATCCCGAGTGCACCCGCGATGCGCGTGCGTGCCGCGGCGGTAAACGTCGGCCGTGCGCTGAGCTCGGCGAACACGGCGCCGGCCTCGACCGCGGCGAGCTGATCCTTGTCGCCCAGCAGCACGAGCCGTGCGCCGGGCGCGAGCGCATCGAGCAGATGCGCGGCGAGCGCGACGTCGATCATCGACGCCTCGTCGACGACGATCAGCTCATACGGCAACGGATTGTCGCGGTGATGGCGGAAGCCCGCCGCGCCGCCGCCGCCCAGCAGGCGATGCAGCGTGTACGACGTGTCGGGCAGGCGCGCGGCAAGTTCCGGCGGCAGATCGCCCGCCCGCGCGTGCAGCGCTTCCTGCATCCGCTGCGCGGCCTTGCCGGTCGGCGCCGCCAGCGCGATGCGCAGCCCCGGATGCGCGTCGAGCAGACAAGCCAGCACGCCGACGACGGTCGTCGTCTTGCCGGTGCCGGGGCCGCCGCTGACGATCGTCACACGCCCGGTCAGCGCGACGATCGCGGCGACGCGCTGCCAGTCCACCTCGCCGGTCGCGGGCCCGAAGTAACGCGCAAGACTGTCGCGCAAGCGCTCGGGCGACAGCGCGTCGCCCGGTGCGGCGACGCCGGCCTGCGCGACGAGCGCATCGGCAAGCCGCCGTTCGTAGTCGAAATAGCGCGACAGATACAGATGGTCGAGCCGGTCGACGATCAGCGGCCGCTCGTCGCCGCGCGCGAGCGTACCGAACGCCACCACACCGCTCGCGGCAAGCGCCGCGCGCACGTCGTCGACCGGCTCCTCGTAGCGCTGCGCGAGCGCGCCGAGCGACACGCACACGTGGCCGCCCGCGGTCGCGCGGCTCGCCGCGAACGCGGCACGCGCCGCCCAGCGCGCGGCCACGGCCGGCGCACCCGCGCGGCGCGACAGGTCACCCATGCGGCGCGCGAATCCTTCCGCGAGCGCGATGCCGAAATCCGCGGGCTCGGGCAGGCGCGCGACGAGGCCGCCGGTGAATTCGAGCGTATCGTCGGACGCGTTCATGCGCGGCCCCCTTCCATCATCCGGTCGAGTGCGTCGACGAGTTCGCGCGCGGGCCGCCGCGCATGCACGCCGGCCGGTTCGCCGCCGCTGCGCCAGTCGGGCCGCACGCCACGCACGAACAGGTACAGGTAGCCCGCCATATGCGTGTCGTAGTCGTAGTCGGGCAGCCGCCCGCGCAGATAGCGATGCAGCGCGACCGTATAGAGCAGCGCCTGCAGGTGATACGCGTGATCGGACATCGCGACGTCGAGCGCGCGCGGGCCATACGCATCCGGCGTAGTGCCGAGATGGTTCGACTTCCAGTCGACGATCCAGAACCGGCCGTCGTGTTCGACGATCATGTCGATGAAACCCTTGATGAAACCGGCGAGCATGCCCGAGTCGAGCGCAACGTCCGGATAGCCGTGCGCCACCAGCAGCCGGCGCAGCGCGCCCAGCTCGAGCGACGGCGCCGGGAACAGGAAACCCATTTCGTCGAGCCGCCTGGTTGGGTCGAGATCCGCAAGCCGCATGCCCGGCACGAGCTCCGTACGCACGACATCGTCGACGAGCCGCGCCATCATCGCCGGCAGACGCGTCGCGAGTTCGGGCTCGGCCTCGACCGGCCGGTCGTGCAGCGCGCCGAGCGCTGCCTGGTACCACGAATCGGGTTCCGTGAAGCGGCTGAGTTCGAACAGGCGGTGCAGGCACTCGCCCGCTGCCGCACCGCGCGGAAACCGGAGGATGTCGTCGTCCGGCGGCTCGGATGCAACCGTGTCGGCCGCGACGTACGCACCATCCGGCGCCACGGCGGCAAGCGCATCGTGATCGGGCCGAAGCTCGTCGTCCGGCACGACCGCGACGCCCGCCTCCTCGCGTGCCATCGACGACGTCAGCGAACTGAAGCTCGCCATCCGCCACGCGTCGCGCAGCACGCGCGTCGCATGGTGCGCCGCGAGCGTCTGCGTTGCATCGTGGCCGGCCGCGAGCCGTTCGCGCAGAGCCGGCACCGGCAACGGTGCAACGCTCACCGGGCCGCCGGCCAGTGCTTGCCACGCCGAGTCGAGCACCGCTTCGTCGGGCGGCTCGTCGAGCCAAGCGTCGAACGACTGGCCGGCGCCGGCCACGAGCCAGTTCAGCACGCTGCGCCGTGCCTCGCGGGTCGAGCGCGACGACAGATAAGGCCCGGCGACGAGATAGCACCGATACACCGCGCGCGTGAGCGCCACGTAGACGAGCCGCGCGCGTTCCGCCGCCTGTTCGCGCAGCGCCTGGCGCGCGGCATGCTCGGCGGCTTCGTCGTCGCACCCGTAATGCAGCACGGCGTCGCCCGCGTCGTCGTGATACTCGCGCGCGTCCGGCAACCCCGACGCGGGCGGCTCGCGCAGCCCGCCGTCGTTCAGGAACGGACAGAACACGACCGCGTATTCGAGGCCCTTCGACTTGTGCACGGTCACGATCTGCACGAGGTTGCGATCGGATTCCAGGCGCAGCTGGGCTTCCTCGCCGCCACCGTCGAGCCGTTGCGCGGCGAGCCAGCGCAGCGTCGGTGCGATGCCCGGCTGCGCGGACGCGCGCGCCTGCGTCAGTTCGGCCAGATGGTTGATGTCGGTCACGCGGCGCTCGCCGTCCGCACCCGCCATCAGCCGCTCGGCGATGCGCAGCTCGCGCGTGAACGTGCGCCACATCACCGCGAAGCCGCGTTCGCGCCACAGCAGCCGATAGCGCGAGAAGCGCTCGACCCAGCTCATCGCGTCCGCGCTGTCAGCCGCTTCGCGCGACGCGTCGCCGTCGCCCTGCTCCATCCGCCACAGCGCACCGGCATCGAGGCCGAACCAGTCGGCGGCCAGCGCCGAACGCAAGCGCCGCAAGTCGCCCGGCGCGTCGATCGCCGCCAGCACGCGCTCGAGCTGCTCCGCATCGCCGGTCGAAAACACCGACGCCTGCGCGAGCTCGACGCTGCCGATACCCCACGTGGCGAGCACGCGCTTCACGAGACTGCCCTGCCGGTGTGTCTGCACCAGCACTGCGATGTCGCCCGGCGACAGCGGCGTATCGCCGAGCCGCGCATGGCCCTCGCGCGCGCCGCGCATCAGCCGGGCAATCTCGGCCGCGCACGCCTGGGCGGCCTGCGCCTGCGCATCGCGCTTGAGCAGCGTGCCATCGCCGCCCGGCAGCGACCAGATCCGGAAATCGCCGGCCGGGCCCGGATCCGTTGCGTCGACGAACGGTGCGCGCACGCGCGTGCCGGCGCGCACCGCGTAATAGTCGAGCCCGTCGAGCACGAACGCGCGCGGGTTCGACATGAAGAAGCGGTTGCACGCGTCGACGATCGCCGGCGTCGAGCGCTGGTTGACCGCGAGCGTATAGCACGCGCTCGCGCTTGCCCGTGCGGCGAGATAGGTATGCAGATCCGCCGCGCGGAAGCTGTAGATCGCCTGCTTCGGGTCCCCGACGAGAAAGAGCGGCCCGCCCGGCGCGAAGATCCGGTTGAAGATCGCGAACTGCAGCGGGTCGGTATCCTGGAATTCGTCGATCAGCGCGGCCGGATAGCGCGCGCGCAGCGTCTCGGCGAGCCACGGGTGCGCATGCAGCGCGTGATACAGGTTCGCGAGCAGGTCGTCGAACGACACGACGCGCCGCGTACGCTTGCGTTCGGCCAGCTCGCCCGGCGCGGTGTCGAGCCAGTCGGCGATCAGCGCGAGCCAGCGGGCGCGCTGCGTGGCCTCGGCCGCGGCCACCGCCGCTTCGAGCGCGTCGGCCACGTCGAAGAACGCGTGCTCGGGCGTCACGCCGCCCTTTTTCGTCGCCTTCGCGAGCGCGGTGCGCGTGAGCTTGAGCGCCGCCTTCGGCAGCGCGGCCGCGGCATCGCCCTGCGCGAAATGCGCGCTCCACGCGGCGAGTGCATCGGCGAGCGCGTCGGGCTTGTGCGAGCGCTGGTTGAGCGCGGGCTGCGCGGCGCGCAGCAACGCATCGATCGCATCGCGCTCGTCGGCCCACAGCCGCGCCGCCTCCGCAAAGCACTCGGCGGCAGCGGCCTCCGCCGATTCGTCCGGTTCGACGACACCGTCCCAGCGCAGCGCGGCGAGCGGCTTCTTCAACCGGCGAGCAAGCTGGGCGTCGAGCGCGGCCGGGCCCGCGCCCGAATCGACGAGCCACGTCGCGAAGCCGGGCCAGCGCGCGGCCATCGGTTCGACGCGCGTGCGCCAGAAGTCCGCCGCGAGTTCGAAGCGCAGCGCCGCATCGTCGGCCTGCATGTCGAACGCGAATGGCATCGCGGCCGCGAACGGCGCTTCCTGCAGCGCACGCTGGCAGAACGCGTGGATCGTGTGGATCGCCGCCTGGTCGAAGGCACGCAACGCGCGCCGGATCCGCTTCGCGGCGGTCTCGGGGTCGAGCGTGCCGGCGTCGCCGAGTGTCGTCTCGAGCAGGCGCGCGACGAACGGATCGCCGCCGTCGTCACCGGTATCGAGTGCATGCGCGAGCTGCGCGAGCCGCCCGCGGATCCGCTCGTGCAGTTCGGCGGTCGCGGCCTTCGTGAAGGTCACGACGAGGATTTCGTCCGCGCCGAGATCCTTCTCGAGCAGCAGGCGCACGTACAGCGCGCAGATGTTCCACGTCTTGCCGGTACCGGCCGACGCCTCGATCTGGTTGACGCCGCCGAGCGGACACGCGAACACGTCGAGTTCGAGCGCCGCCTGCGGCTGCGATGCGGCGCTCATGCGATCTCCTTCAGATGTTCCAGCATCGGCTCGAACACGATCCGCGCAAGTGTGCCGAACGGCTCGTCGAGCGACGGATGGGCGCCGCGCCACGCGATCGCGATGGCCGGATCGTCCGCCTCGCTCACCACGCGCTCGTTGATCCAGACGCTCGCCGCCTTTGCCTCGCCGTCGGAAACGCGCGCCCATGCGCTGCGCGGGAAAAACCGCAGCGGCATGCGCCGCCCCGCGCGAAACAGCGCGGCGAGCGGCGCGAGCCGCTCGAGCGGCGTCGCGACCGGCGTGAGCTCGAATGCGCCGCCACTGCCGAACCACATAGTGCGGCGCGGGCCGTCGGGCTCCACCGCGCAATAGACGAGGTGCGCAAGCCACGCGGACAGGTAGTCACGCGCGCTCGGCCGCGCATAGCGATAGATGATCTGGCCCGCCGGCGTCACCCTGTTCAGCGTGCCGTGCAATTCGAGCGGCGCACTCAGCGCGTCGCCCGACAGCATCGCGTCATCGGCACCGAACAGCGCCTGTTCGGTGTCGGGCCATGCGGGCGCGATCGCGAGCGTGAACGGCCGCCGCTCCATGCCGTCGGCCAGCGCACGGCGCACGTTCGACGCAAGCTGCATCATCGAGCCGAGCGCCTGGTCGCGCCAGACGGCACCCGTCGCGCCGCCGGGCAGTTCGGGGCTGGTGTCCGCGATGCGCAGCGCATGATCGTGCACGCCGCCTTCGTCCGATTCGATCAGGAGCGGCAGCACGCGCTCGGCGAGCGCGTCGCTGCCGGCGAAGTCGAGTGCGAACGGCTCCGTGTCGAGCAGTTCGGCCTGCGCGTCGGACAACACGATGCCGAGCCGCGCGCGCAGCAGCGCGCGCGCCGGATGGCGCCAGAAACGTTCGAATTCGTTGAATGCAACGGGCTCGACCGGCTCGGCCGGCAGCGGCTGCGCGAAGAACGGCTGCTCGCGCGTCGCGTCGCGCGCGGCTTCGGCCGCCAGCAGCGACGCGAGCGTCGCGCGCTCGGCGTCGTACGACGCCAGTTCGCTGCCGGGCCGGAAATACTCGGCCGCGAACGGTTGCAGCGGATGCTCGACGATGAACGCGCGCCGCGCGGCGTCGACCGCGCCCGGTGCGGTGTCCGCGCCGGCCGTGACGAGCGCGAGATGGTCGAGCAGTTCGTCGACGAGCGCCGCGGGCGGCAACGGCGCGTTGTCGCGAATGCTTCGCCCCGTATAGGCAATCAGCAGCCGGTCGCGCGCGGCGAGCAGCAGGTCGAGAAACAGGTTGCGCTCGTCGTCGCGGCGCTGGCGATCGCCGAGCTTCGGCAGGACGGCCATCAGGTCGAACTCGTCCGCGCGCGCGAGGCTCGGCAGCACGCCGTCGTCCATGCCGAGCAGGCACACGATGCGGTACGGCAAGCCGCGCAAGCTCGTCAGTGACGAGAACGTGACGCCGCCCCACGGCACCCCGCCGCGCGCCGGATCGTCGAGCGCGGCCGTCAGACCCGCGCGCACGACGGCCGCCGGCAACGCCTCGTCGGGCGCGCCTTCCGTCATCGCGGCGAGCATCGCGTCGAGCGCGTCGCGCACGCCCGCGAGCGCATCGGCATACGCGGCGCCGGAATCGAAGAAGCGCGCGAGGGTGTCGGCGAACAGTTCGCTCCATGCGCGCGGCGTATGCGCGCTGGCGAGCCGCCGCGAAAAGCCATCGAGATCGTCGGTAAAGCGCGCGAGCCGGCCGAGCAGTTCGGCCTCGCTGCCGATGGCCGCCTCGATCGGCAGCCACGCGCCGACCGGGGCCGCGCCTTCGGGCATCGCATAGCCGAGAAAGAGCCGCGCGAGCGCATCGGAGAATGTATGGCGCGGCGCCGGCACCGCCGCATCGTCGCTCGCCGTCGGCGACAGCCCGCGCCGCGCGCCGGCGGCCGCGAGCCAGGTCTGCACCGTCTCGAGCGCGGCGGCGTCGATGCCGTAACGGGCCGCGACCGCGTCGACGCGCAGCCATTCGACCAGCTCCGGCGCGCCGACCTGCCGCTCCGGCAACGCGAGCCATTCGAGCAGCACGCGCGCGACCGGGTTCGCCTGCGACGGCGGCAGGCCGGTGATCCGGTAAGGCACGCGCGCTCCGCCGGCGCCCGCCGTGCCGAACACCGCATCGATCAGCGGCCCGGCCGCCGCAAGATCGGCGACCGCCACCAGCACATCGGACGGCTGCAGCGTCGCGTCGGCGTCGAACCACGCGAGCAGGCGGTCATGCAGCACTTCGAGCTGACGCGCGAGACTGTGGCACACGTGCACCTCGATCCCGCGCTCGGCCGGCGCTTCGCCGAGTTCGGCCTCCGGCTGCAGGTCGAGGATCGCGTTCTGCACGCGCGCGAGCCAGGTCGGCGCGGGATTGCCGACGAAGCGCGTCGCGTCGCCTAATGCGGCGCTCTCGGTCAGTTCGTGCAGCATGTGCAGTTGCGCCTGCGTCTGCCGGCCCCACTCCGCGAGCAACGGATGGCCGACTTGCTGATAGTCGAGCCGGCCGGCCGCATCGAGCGCCTCGGCATGCGCCGCGGTGACGATGTCGAACCAGAATTCGCGGCACGGGTTGAGCGCATAGACGCGCACGTCGATCCAGCGCGACAGCTCGCGCAACAGCGCGACGTGCAGCGGCGGCATCGTCGGCAGCGCGAACACGCTGACCGATTCCGGCCAGTCGGCGCGCGCGACGGTTTCGGGATCGAGGTTGCGCGCCTCCACGAGGAAGCGATGCGCGGGCGGCGTGCCGCTGTCGCTCAGCTCGGCGAGCAGCGCGCGCCACAGCGCGGCCTGCCAGTGCTCGTCGTCGCGTGCGGCATCGCTGATCCCGCGCGGCGCGGCGTCGCCCGCGAGCACCGACTCGCCGGCCTGCCACGCGGCCAGCCATTCGGGCCGATAGGTCAGGTAATGATCGAGCACGGCCGCGACGCGCTGCGCCAGCTCGTAGCGCATCGCGTCGTCGGATGCGGACAGATACGCGGCCAGCCGCGGCGACGCGAGCCACGGCGCGTCGCCCTCGGCCTGCGCGAACAACCGGTAGCAGCGCCATACGAGGCGGTCGGGTGCGAACGGCGAACGCGCGGGCACCGTCAGCACGCGGCCGATCTGCGCCCACAGCCATTGCGCGAGATACGTGAACTCGACGTTCGCGCACACGCCGTGGCGCGCGGCGATGTCGAGCTCGAGCCGGCGGCGCAGCGCCGCGCTCGGCACGATGACCTGCTGCGGCGCCCACGGGCCGTTGCGGGCCGGGAACGCGGCGAGGTCGTCGAGCAGTGCGTCGGCGAGCGTTTCGTGACGGTTCGAATAAAAGAGATGGAGCATCAAGCGGGTGTCGAAGCGTCGCGCGGCCGGGCCGGGCGAACAGGAGCACCAAGGATAGCAAAAGGCCCGGCACCACGAAGCTCGTCCGAACGGCCAGGTTTTGCGGACCGCGAAATACGATAGACTCGTCGCCAGTCAATACGCCGCCCCGGCGTCTTCGTCTGTCATTCAGCCCATCGATGCGCTATTCGGTCGAAATCAGAAAGTTTCTCTACAGCCAGTACTTTTTCGGCGGCCTGCGGATCGCGGTCGGCGTGTCGCTGCCGGCCGTACTGTGCCTGATCGTGTTTCACAACCGGGAGCTCGGCTTCACGATCTCGACCGGCGCGCTCGGCGCGTGCGTCGTCGACATGCCGGGCCCGCTGAAGTACAAGCACAACGAAATGCTCGCGTGCAGCGTGATCGGCTTCCTGGCCGCGCTCGCGACCGGCCTCGCCACGCCGAACATCTTCGGGCTGTGGCTGACGATCGTGCCGCTCACGTTCGTGCTGTCGCTGATCGTCGTCTACGGCAACCGCTGGCCGCAGATCAGCTTCGCGACGCTGTTCATGATGGTGATGACGCTCGAGGAAAAGTTCACCCCGCTGGAGGCGTTCGTCAACGCGGGCTGGATTCTCGCGGGCGGCCTCTGGTACACGTACTGGGCGACGCTCGTGTCGCAATGGCAGGCGCGCCGGATCGAACAGCAGGCGCTCGCCGAAAGCCTGTTCGCCTGCGCCGACTACCTGCTCGCGCGCGCGCAGTTCTACGATCTCGACGCCGATCTCGACGAGTGCTACCGCAACCTCGTCGCGAAGCAGATCACCGCGGTCGAAACGCAGGAAACCGCGCGCGACATCGTGTTGCGCAATCTGCCGAAGCTGCGTCGCGGCAAGCTCGATCCCGGCCGCGCGACGATGTACAACCTGTTCATCAACAGCGTCGACCTGCACGAGCTGTTCGTGGGCGCGCACACCGACTATCCGCTCGTGCGTAACACCTTCGGCGGCTCGGATCTCATCATTTTCTACCGCGACCTGATCCGCAAGGCAGCCGCCGATCTCGAGCAGATCGGCCTCGCGGTGCTCGAAAACCGCGCGCCGCATTCGCGAATCAGCGTGAAGGCCGAACTGCGCGCGATCGAGTACGAGATCGAGCTGATGCGCAAGAAGAACTTCCCGGCCAGCAATGCGGAAGCGTACGCGGCCGTGCTCGCGACGTTCCGGCGCATCTGGAGCGCGACGCGCCTGATCGACCGGATGCGCCGCAACCTGTCGGGCCATGCCGACCCGCAGCAGATGGAACTGAAGATCGACAAGGCGCTCACGCGCTTCCTGCAGCGGCGCCGGATGTCGCCGCTGCTGATCTTCTCGAACCTGAACATGCGCTCGCCGAGCTTTCGTCACGCACTGCGTGTGACGATCGCGGTGGCGGTCGGCTTCTGGCTCGGCCGGCTGCTGCCGCTCACGAACGCATACTGGATCGTGATGACGACCATCATCATCCTGAAGCCCGGCTACTCGCTCACCAAGCAGCGCAATGCGCAGCGTATCGTCGGCACGCTGATCGGCTGCGCGGCGAGCATCGCGCTGATCTACACGGTGAAGGAGCCGCACCTGCTGATCGCGATCATGTTCGGGTCGATGGTGATGAGCTACAGCCTGCTGCTGTTCAACTACGCGGCGAGCGTCGTGTTCACGTCGTCGTACGTGCTGCTGATGTTCCACCTGCTCGCGCCGGGCAGCATGCGGATCATCGGCGAGCGCGCGATCGACACCGTGGTCGGCTGCATGATCGCGATCGCCGCGAGCCGCCTGTTCCCGTACTGGGAATACCGGCTGATGGGCAAGCTCGTCACCGACATGCTGACGTCGACCCGCAAGTATTTCGAGGCCGTGTGGCGCGCCGGACGCGGCGCATCGCCGCCGCCCGTGCCGACTGCCGACGGCGCGGCGGTCGTGCCGGTCGTCGCCGCGGCGATCGAAGCGCCCACCACCGCCCTCGACGACGACTACCGCTACCGCCTCGCGCGCAAGGACGTGCATATCGCGTTCGCGAACCTCGGCCAGGCGTTCCAGCGGATGATGATCGAGCCGAAGGCGCATCAGCGCTTCGTGCCGGAGCTGAACGACCTGCTCGTGCAGACGCACGTCCTCGGCGCGCAGATCACCGCCGCCGCGCCGCTGATCCGCAGCGCATGCGCGGCCGACGAGACCCTCGTCCACGACGACGCGCTGCACCGCGGCCTGTCCGCCGTGCTGGAGAACCTCGAGAAGGCGGAAGCCGGCGAGCCGCCGCCGGCCGACCGGCTCGATGCGACGAAGCAGATCACGCGCGACCTCGACGCGATGGTCGTGTCCGCGGAAAAATCCGACGCGGTGGGCGCCGAGCTCACGCACGACCTGAAGGTGCTCGCGCACCAGTGCAAGCAGATGCTCGCGTCGTCGTTGCTGATCCGCAAGGACGCGAGCGTGATCCGCCTGCCTGCATGACCGCATGACGTCGTTCCCGCCGCCGGCCGGCCGCGCATGCAAGCGGGCCGACCGGCGGCGATCCACCGCTTTCCCGCTCCCGCAATACCGTTCCATAGCATGACCCGCCCGCCCCACGCGGCCCGTGCGCGTGCCGCGCGATTGCCCCACCCGCGATTCAACCGGTTGCGCCAGTCAGGGAATACCCGATTCCGGTCACATGGCCGGGCTTGTTATCATTCGTTCACATTCAAGTTGTATATACAACTTGAGCCGACCGGGCCGGCCCTGCTCGCCCGGTCCGTCGCATAACGATATCGGAGACTCGATGAAGAACCTGCAGCGCCATCTGGGCGCACGGCACATCCGCTTTCTCGCGCTGGGCTCGGCGATCGGTACCGGCCTGTTCTACGGCTCGGCGTCCGCGATCCAGCTCGCGGGCCCGGCGGTGATCCTGGCCTACATCCTGGGCGGCGCGGCCGTCTACATGGTGATGCGCGCGCTCGGCGAGATGGCCGTGCGCGAACCCGTCGCCGGCTCGTTCGGCCACTACGCGACCGAAAACCTCGGCCCGTTCGCCGGCTTCGTCACCGGCTGGACCTACACGCTCGAAATGGTGATCGTCGCGATCGCCGACATCACCGCGTTCGGGATCTACATGAGCTTCTGGTTTCCGGACGTGCCGCAATGGATCTGGGTGCTCGGCGTCGTCGCGGTCATCTGCGGGCTGAACCTGTGCCACGTGAAGGTGTTCGGCGAGCTCGAATTCTGGCTATCGATCATCAAGGTGGGCGCGATCGTCGCGATGATCGGCGGCGGCGTCGCGATCCTGCTGACCGGCATGCACTTCGGCCATTCGGCCGACCTGCCGACATTCGCGAACCTGTGGAACCATGGAGGCTTCTTCCCGAACGGGATCGGCGGCCTCATCGCGTCGCTGTCGGTCGTGATCTTCGCGTACGGCGGCATCGAGGTGATCGGGATGAGCGCCGGCGAGGCGAAGGATCCGGAGCGCGTGATTCCGCGCGCGATCAACGCGGTACCCGTGCGGATCCTGCTGTTCTACGTGCTGACGATGGTCGTGCTGATGTCGATCAGCCCGTGGACCGGCGTCGGCAGCGACGGCAGCCCGTTCGTGCAGATCTTCTCGGCGCTCGGCGTGAAGTCGGCCGCGACGATCCTCAACCTCGTGGTGATCAGCGCGGCGATCTCGGCGATCAACAGCGACATCTTCGGCGCGGGCCGGATGATGTTCGGGATGGCGCGGCAGGGTCAGGCGCCGCGCGTGCTGACGACAACGTCGCGGCACGGCGTGCCGTGGGTCACGGTGCTCGTGATGGCCGGCGCGCTGCTGGTCGGCGTGGTGCTCAACTATCTTATGCCGAAGGACGTGTTCCTGGTGGTCGCCGCGATCGCGACGTTCGCGACCGTGTGGGTATGGCTGATGATCCTGCTGTCGCAGGTCGCGATGCGCCGTCGCCTGTCGAGCGCGGAACTCGCCGCGCTGAAGTTCAAGGTGCCGCTGTGGCCGGTCGCGCCCGCGCTGACGATCGCGTTCATGGGTTTCGTGATCGTGATGCTCGGCTGGTTCGATGACACGCGGGTCGCGCTCTACGTCGGCGCGGGATGGCTCGTGCTGCTCGCGGTCGTGTTCTACGCACGGATCCGCCCGAAGTTCGCGGCTGCGTCATGTTGACGCACGACTGACCTTCCCATGCGGCGCGCCGGGTCCGGCGCCCGCGTCTGTCCCGGCGCGACGCATTGCGTCGCCCGCCGCTCCTCCTGCTGTTCCCCAACGTCGCTTGCGCACCCAGCCAACCGGGCCGCAGCGATCAGGCCCGCCGTGCCGGCGTCAGTGCGACGCGGCGCTCGCGGCCTCGGCCGGATGGGCCTCGTCGTACGCGTGCTTCTGCGAGATCGCGTTGTACGCGATCGTCCCGATCACGAGCAGCACGGCCACGACGATCAGGATGCTCACGTTGCGGACAGGGTTCTTCTTGCGCTGATCGTTCATGGTCGGTCTGGCTCCGTCGAATTCGTTGAAGCGGGCATTCTACGCGCTTGCACCCGCGCCGCGACGCCCGGTTACGTCCCCCTCGTCCCGCCTTCCGTCCAGCTTTCCGACACCTTTCATTTGATAATCATTCCCATTTCGATCTAGAATCCAGAATCTTTCGCTTTGTAATGTTTCGGGTCGCTCGGGTGGCAGGCACGCCCCGGAACGCCTCTTCGTCCGCCTGCCTCACCGGAGTCTCCATGTCGAATCCGCGCACCCGCCTGTTGCCGCTCGCCGGCGCCCTCGCCGTTGCCGTCGCCGCATTCGCGCCGCTGGCCCACGCCGCCGAGGAAGTGAGCCTGTACACCACCCGCGAACCGAAGCTGATCCAGCCGCTGATCGACGCGTTCACGCAGCAGAGCGGCGTCAAGGTCAACACGGTATTCGTGAAGGACGGCCTGCTCGAGCGTGTGAAGGCGGAAGGCGCGCAGTCGCCGGCCGACGTGCTGATGACGGTCGACATCGGCAACCTGCTCGACCTCGTCGACGGCGGGCTCGCGCAACCGGTGCGCTCGAAGGTGCTCGACGACGCGATTCCCGCGAACCTGCGCGGCGCGCAGGGCGACTGGTACGCGCTGTCGCTGCGCGATCGCGTGCTGTATGTGGAGAAGGACCTGAAGGTCGACGCGTTCCGCTACGAGGATCTCGCCGATCCGAAATGGAAGGGCAAGGTCTGCATCCGCTCGGGGCAGCATCCGTACAACACGGCGCTCGTCGCGGCGATGATCGCGCACGACGGCGAAGCCGCGACCGAAAAGTGGCTGCGCGGCGTGAAGGCGAACCTCGCGCGCAAGGCGACGGGCGGCGACCGCGACGTCGCGCGCGACATTCTCGGCGGGATCTGCGACGTGGGCCTCGCCAACGCGTACTACGTGGGTCACATGAAGAACGCGGAGCCGGGCACCGATGCGCGCAAGTGGGGCGACGCGATCAAGGTCGTGCGGCCGACGTTCGCAAATGCGAAGAGCAGCGGCACGCACGTCAACATCAGCGGCGCGACGGTCGCGAAGCACGCGCCGAACAAGGCCAACGCGGTGAAGCTGCTCGAATACCTCGTGTCGCCGCAAGCGCAGGCGCTCTATGCGCAGGCGAACTACGAATACCCGGTGCGCGCGAACGTGAAGCTCGATCCGGTGATCGCGAGCTTCGGCACGCTGAAGGTCGACCCGCTGCCGCTGACCGACATCGCGAAGCATCGCAAGGCGGCCAGCCAGCTCGTCGACAAGGTCGGCTTTGACAACTGACGCATCGTTCGTCCGCGCGCGCCGCCGGCCGTTGCGTTCATGCGCGGGCAGCCTCTGGCTCGCCGCGGCCGTCGCGATCGCCGCGGCGGTCGCGGCGCCGCTCGCGGTGCTGGTCGCCGCCGCGTTCGGCGCCGATCTCGCGCACTGGAAACATCTCGGCACGTTCGTGCTGCCGCAGGCGCTCGCCAATACGCTGCTGCTGCTCGCGGGCGTCGGCGCGATCGTCACGGTGGTCGGTACCGGCTGCGCATGGCTCGTCACCGCGTACGACTTTCCGGGCCGCCGGATACTGACCTGGGCACTGCTGCTGCCGCTCGCGGTGCCCACCTACATCGTTGCGTTCGCGTATCTCGACCTGCTCCACCCGATCGGCCCCGTGCAGGGTGCGATCCGCTGGCTGCTCGGCTTCGACAGCCCGCGCCAGTTCCGCCTGCCCGACCTGCGTTCGCTGCCCGGTGCAATCTTCGTGCTCGGCTTCGTGCTGTATCCGTACGTGTACCTGAGTACCCGCGCGATGTTCGTCACGCAGTCCGCGAGCCTGCTCGAAGCCGCGCGCACGCTCGGCGCGGGACGTATCGCGACA
>Ga0105239_10003304_pt1 | contig 19853 bp, 15 predicted proteins | sample KBSC44metaG_FD_92761 | JGI IMG/M metagenome (GOLD analysis project Ga0105239, IMG submission 92761) | Corn rhizosphere microbial communities from Kellogg Biological Station, Michigan, USA - KBS C4-4 metaG | ecosystem: Host-associated > Plants > Roots > Rhizosphere > Soil | place: Michigan, USA...
CCCGGAGAATCCAGTTCGCCCAAATGCAAATGGAGGCGGAGCAAGTTTCTCAGCGAGGAGTCCATGTCTGCTTCGCTGAGCAAGCCGTCTTTTAGAGCCTTTTTGAGATCGGGCTTGTACTCATCCAGAAACCGATTGATGCCCGCCTTTACTGCGGCGGCCGCGCCGTGTTCCTTGTCCGGAAAAGTCTTGTGATCGGTAATTAGAAGGCCAAGAGCGCCGCCATCTGTACAAATGATGCCGTCGTTGCCCCACTGCTTCACCATGACATCCTTGAGAACCGGATGAATCATCATCGGAGTTCCGTTCCAGGAGTTGTAAGCAGCCATGGCAGCGCGAGATCCGCCTTCCTCGAAGCCCATTCGGAATGGAACGGAGTAATACTCGCGGAAGAGTCGCTCATCGAAGTCAGATGATGTGTGAGCGCGGCCGTTCTCATTCTCATTGGCCAGAAAATGCTTCATCAATGCCGCCGCTCTCATGTGCCTGGGGTCGGGTCCCTGCAACCCTTGAATAAATGCGACCGACATTGTGCCGACAAAATATGGGTCTTCACCCATCGACTCCTCGGTTCGTCCCCAGCGGGGATCGCGGCTCAGATCGGTATTCGGCGCCCGCACCACAATTCCCCCAAAGTCAAAAATGGGATTCTGATAGTAGTAGCGAGCCTCTTCTCCTTCAAGAGCGCCAATTCTCTTCAGTAGAGCTGTATCCCAGGTTTCGCCGAGACCCTTCTCCTGGGGGAAGATCGTGGTGGGCAGCGGCTGAAGGCCGCGCGGTCCCCATTGCCCAGGTCCACCCAGCGCGAGACCGTGCAAGCCCTCTGCTTCGTCAGAGAGCACGAGATGGAGGCGCGGAACCTTTGCATGGCCGTCCATCAACTCGACCTTCTCGTCCAAGGTCAGACGTCCCAGCAGATCGGCGATGCGTTCATCGTCGCTCAGTTGCGTATTGCGAAACGGATAGTTTTCCTGGCCGACAACCGTAACTGCAGAGATCAATAACAAAAAGACGTAAGCAAATAATCCTCTCGAGAATCCGATATGCTGCATGTTCTTTCCTCGCTTGCACTATCAAAACCAGGCTGAATACTTCGCGAAATAACCCGACAGCATTCCTGAATGCCGTCGTACCAAAACCACTCGCAACAGAGCGGGAGCGTCCCGCCCAGAGTTGTGGTTTGAATACCGGTGCCCTGCTGATTTCTGCTGCAGGGCGGCGACAATTTCTGATCGAGCCAGAGCCGGTCGTTCTCTCTGTATTGTTCATCGACTTGAATACAAAGTTGGCGCTTCGAGCTGATTCACAGAGCCTTTGCCTTTTCCTTCATCTGGGCATCTCTCAGACGCTTCTCTGCTTGCGCGCTCCAGTATCCGCAATCCAGTTCCAGAAACACTGAAGTGTACGGGATAGCGAGAGTCGACTTAAGAATCAGAACGCGAAACAGCGAACCAGCCTGATCCAGCTTGGCAATGATCTGTTCGTGGGGCAGTTGATGGGTCTGCTTATCGGGCAGCAACCCTATCATCTCGCGGCGGAGCTCGTTCACTCCGAGCGCATCCTCCTCCTCCACGAACTTCAGTTCGGCATCGACATAAACATTGGCGCGAACATGCCTGGTCGCGCCGATCGCATCAAGAACTTTACGGAGCACTTCCAGATGCTCGCAGCCCGTCGCCAGAGTTTCAATTCCCGGGTTCGATTGGGCTGGGTACGCAGCGTCGGCAACGACGATCCAGTTTCGATGGCCATACTGCGGCAGCAGTCTCTCGAAGCGGGATTCCCAGGATTCAAGTCCGCGATCGGACTCAGTGTTCATTTGGAGACCTCATTTAACCTACCGCACGAAGCGGCTCTGAGGGGGGCGGTCCGCGAACCCCATGGTTATCCTATCGTCGGGCAGACCGCTACTTTGCCGCAGCGTCCGGAAGACATAAGACTGTATGCGTCGTCAGCCTTATCAAGCGAGAAGCGGTGGGTAACGATCTCCTCCGGGTGCAGATTCCAGCGAACGAGGCGCTCAACCAATTCCTCCATCAGCCAGATAGAAGTTACCCATGAGCCGTAGATCGTCTTCTGGTCGTGAATGATGTCAGGCGAGGGATTCAATGTAACTGAGCCGCCTTCGCCTACCATCGCTATCTTTCCCCACCGGCGCGTTGCGCGAATGGCTGTTGCTCGCGCTTCAGCGTTTGCGGAGCAGTCGACAGCGCGCTCCACGCCGGCGCCCCCAGTAAGTTCCCGTACTTCGTTGATGTTTTCTTGACCGGCAGTGAGCACGTCGTCACAAAGCCCGAGTCGCAACGCAAGATCACGGCGCTCGGCTGAAATATCAATTCCAATAATCCTTTCAGCGCCAAGTTTGCGGCAGAGAGCGCCCGCTGCGAGCCCCACTGGCCCGAGCCCGGTAATAAGTACCGCGTCGTTGCCGCTGATACCGATCTTCTCGAGTGCCTCGTAGACCGTGCCGAAGCCGCACGCAACCTGTGCTCCATCGAGATACGTGAGCTGTTCCGGCAGAAGGATCAAATCCTTTTCTTCTGCCAACAAGTATTCAGCCATGCCGCCATCGCGCTGCCACCCGTAAGCGCGGCGATAATTCGCGCTGGTGCAGGAGATCATGTATCCGCGCCGACAGTCGTTACATAGCCCGCACCCAGAAATGTGGTAAACGATGACCCGATCGCCCGTCTTGAATCGTCGGCAGCCCGGGCCTGTCTCAACTATCTGCCCGCATGGCTCATGGCCAGCGATTACACCCTGATATCCCTCTGGTCCCTTGCCAAGATGCTCATGATAAATAGCACGGATATCCGAACCGCATATCGTCGATGCCTTGACGGCGATGAGAACTTCTCCATGACCCGGGCTTGGAACGGAGACGCTCTTCATTTCGACAGTACTGTTGCCCGGCAGATACGCCGCCATCATTGTCTTTGACATTCGATCGCTCTCCGTCTCACTTTCAATCCGCCGGTCTAGCTTTTCCGACGGCGCCCAATGCCGAGATATTCTGTGGCGCCAGTATTTCCCTGGCCGAGCGAACTTACGCGGGAGTGACCACGCCACTCATATCCCACAGGTCTTCCCACGGTTGGTTCTCTTTCCAGAGAAAGACCTGGCCTTTAATCAGCCGGCAGTTGCGATCGAGTTTTTCGATCGCCTGCATGTCGTCCGCGCTGAGTGGCTCACCAATCACCCCTTGCAGATTACTCACAATGTTTCTGGGATTTGTCGAAAACGGGATCGGCACCTGGCCTCGTGCAACGGCCCATTTGAGGCATACAACTGCAGGATGAATTCCGAGCCTTTCCGCGATTCTTTGAATCACTGGATCCTCCGTTGGCGAGGTGTCCTCGGGAGTACGATCGCGGTCAGGTCGTGCCGGAGACCCAAGCGGCGAGTAGCCAATCGGCTGGATTCCGTTATCCATCAAAAACTTAAAGAAGTCAGGTTGCTGGAAGTGCGGATGAAGCTCCATCTCATTTACGGCTGGTTTGATCCGCGCATCCCTCAACAGAAGCTTCATCTTTGGGATCGTCATATTCGATGTGCCGATGTGGCGCACCAGGCAGCGATCGACCAGTTGCTCCATCTGTCGCCAGGTGCGCATGTAGTTCTCGTGAATATAGGGAACCGCATGGGGGTTGCGCGCCGTGACGTCGCATCCAGGCGGGTGATGGTTGGGAAGAGGCCAATGAACTAAATAGAGATCCAGATAATCGATTTGGAGATCTGACAGCGACTTCTGACAAGACGAGATGACTTCGTCGTGCTTGTCATTCCAAAGCTTGGAGGTGATCCATACTTCGTCGCGCCGAAGACTATTTTGAAAAAGCTCCCTGAACACCAGTCCGATGCGATCTTCATTGCCGTATACAGATGCGCAATCAAAATGCCTGTAACCGATTGAGGCTGCGTACTTCACTGCGTCAGCGACGGACTGATGAGAGGCATGATCCGAGCCAAAGGTCCCCAAACCAATCGACGGAATCCGAGCGCCGCTGCTAAGGATTCTAGACGGCACTTGGGCAGGATGGACAGCTTCGCCTTTGGAGTGAAGTGTTCCGGCCATAGTTTTAAACCTTTCAGTAATCGATAACTAAAACGACATTATCCTAGTGTCAGGATCCATTAAGTGTCAAGAAATAACGGACGAAAACGGATGGCTTCGACCCGGATCTGATAGTTTAAATCTTCTTAAATGAATCGATTTATGAGCACCTTTCTCTTAGCCAAAAGAGACCCAGACGCTGTGAATGAAGTAAATTTGAAGCCATGGCAACTCGGCTGAAAGATATCGCTAACGACTTGGGCCTGTCTGTTGTCACTATTTCCAAAGTCCTTCGAGATCATCCCGACATAGCAGCAGAGACCCGACGCCGCGTATTGAAGCGAATGCGGGAGTTGAACTATCAGCCGAATTTTGCTGCCCGCTCCCTGGTGACTGGCCGCACCTGGACGCTAGGCCTCGTCGTCCCTGACCTGTTGCATCCATTTTTCGCCGAAATCGCGAAAGCCCTCTCTGTCGAGGCTCGCAAGCAGGGATACAGTCTTCTGATCTCCTCGTCTGATGAAGATGCAGAGCTTGAAGTGCAGGAGATAAAACAGCTTTTGGCGCGTAGAGTTGATGTCATTCTGGTCGCTTCGGCACAGTGGTCCATTGACTGCTTTCGAATGATCGAAGAGCAAAAGACACCATATATCCTGATTGATCGGCGATTCCAAGGCTTGAATGCGAATTTCGTTGGCGTCGATGATGAGGCAGTGGGCTCGATTGCGACATCACACCTGATTGAGCAGGGTTGCCGCCGGATTGCACATATTCGAGGTCCCGAAGTCAGCACTGCCGTTGGCCGTTTGGAAGGGTATAAACGGGCGCTGGCATCCTACAACCTGGTCCCTCTTCCAGGACACATTGTTTCCCTGGGCACATCCGGAGATCATCGCGGTGAAAAAGGGGGATATGAGGCAGCTCTGAACTTGCTTGCCTCGAGCCCAAGACCAGATGGGATCTTCTGTTTTAATGATCCCTCGGCTCTCGGTGCGATGCGGGCAATTCTCGATGCGGGCCTCCGTATTCCGGACGATATTGCCGTGATCGGATGCGGCAACCTCTCGTATTCAGATTTCCTCCGTATTCCTCTAAGCTCTGTCGATCAGGGCAGTGAAAGTATTGGAAAGCTCGCCGCGGAACTTGCGCTCAAGATCGCCCGAAAGAGAGAGACATTCAGGCCGAAGTCAGAGCTCATCGCGCCGCGCGTGATCGTTCGCTCGTCAAGCCAGCGAGTTCCGGTCGCCAAGTCAGAGTGAACGCTCCGCTTCTTCTCAATAGCTGAGCGACTGCCGGAAACAAAGAAAGATCGTCGCCTCCCAAAACGGCAATCAGAGCTTTGGCCACGCTGCGGCTACACGCGCTCGCCGCATTGATCGTTTCGCCTTTCATCCCTCAGCTGCTGAGAATTCGGAATGAAAAGGCGTGCTTGCATGGAGGCTCACTGGGTAGTTGGATCTCGAGACCTTGCGCGCTGCGACTCCATTTAAGAGCCGACCTTGACCCGAGTAGCTCTACCTTCTGAATCCGGCGTGGATACCCTGCACTGTTCTCCGCGAGCGACTTGATCAGCAACTTGCCGTCGGCGGGCCACCCCAACGCAACGGCATAAAGCGTCTCGCCCTTTGTGGTGAAGCGTATGTCTCTGTGGTCGAATTTTATTCTAAATAGTTGATATGAAGGGATATCTTGCTCTTCTGTCGACGGCCCCTCTCCGTAGATGTTCCAAGGGCGGGTGCCTTTGATGGCTTCGGAATTGACTTGCTGCCAATCAGCAACTTCCGAGAGAAATGCGATTTCATCGCTATCTGGTTCCCCATGCCCGGGTAGAGGAAATGCTGAGCAATAGATTCCCGTTCTTGCTGACGATATCGACAAGGAACGGAATGATAAAAGAAGCCTTCTTGTATCTATGGTTCTCAAAGACTGACCGCTCGTAGTGCCAGCTTCCGATACATGCCTCAGTCTGCCACGGCTCCTTCTGAAGTTTGTCCGCAAGCGACATCTCGAAGTCGCGCGTCAAAGCACCCCATACAGGCTCTGGAACTACTTTGAGGTTCAACACTCCTTCGAGCCGGCCGCCGTGGGCCTGCATGTTCTTGTTGTAGTAGTAGGCCATGATTTGCGGAGCGAGATCGGGAATCCCCAGCCACACTCCCAGGTCTGGAGCGAACTTGCCTCCTTTGTCGAAGTCGAATTGTGCATTGTCGTCAAAGCACAGGATGTCTGGACTGTAGCTGTCAATTACGTCCTGAACACGAAGCATGAACTGCTGAACAAACTCGGGACACGGAGCATTCTTCAGGTGAGGTTTGCCATTAAGCATCTGCGGATCCATGCCGTCCCACCATTTTCCCTTGCCGTCAGCGGTAGTCTCCACACCGTCGTAAGGTACGCCTGCGAGCGGACCCGCGGTATCGCTCTTATATCGAACGGGGAGAAACTCGTCCCACACCCGATGCGGAGTGCCATGATAGCTCACGCCAAATCGCAACCCGTTCGCTCGCGCGACCTTCGCCCATCCCCCAACGATGTCGCGCTTGGGTCCGACATTTACACTGTTCCACGGCTGGTGCTTTGAGTGCCAGTTGTCGAAGTTGTCGTGATGCGTAGCTAGCGAAACGAAATATTCAGCGCCTGCCTTCTTGTAGAGCTTGATCAGCGCATCGGGATCCCATCGCTCTGCTTTCCATAAGTGGCAAATATCCTTGTACCCAAATTTCGATGGGTGCCCATATTTCTTCACGTGATACTCATACTGGGGCATGCCTTGTATATACATATTCCGGGCATACCAGTCGCCTTGCTCGGGTACACATTGCGGGCTCCAATGTGCCCATATGCCGAACTTCGCATCCCGGAACCAGTTCGGACATTGGTACGACTTGAGTGATTCCCAGAAAGGCAAGAAGGGGCCTCTGGGTACCTCTCCTTTAAAAAGCTGCTCTTGCTGCAACGCACGTGCCATGCGAGCCAAAGCCAGGACGGAGAACCCGCCCGTAAAAAACGATCTGCGATTCATACTTGGACCTTCCCCTTTTCTAATTCCGGCTCGTGTCAGTGCCCATTTGCTGCACCCCAGGTAATGCGCGGTCATTCCATTGCTTCACGAGACGCTTCGATTTGTTGAGCGACTCTTCGGCAGCGGCTTTGTTAGCGTATATCTTCCCCAGCGGAATGTGGAGACGGGGAGCGAATTCCCTGTCAAGATCTGGCAACTCAACAAATACGGCTCGGCTTTTTCCAATTCGTTTTGCTGGACCAATATCTCCCCAGCCAGAAGATTGGCTTCAGGATCCTCCGGTGCTTCAGTCAGGAGAGACTCATCGAGCTGGATCGATTCATGCAACTTCAGTTCTGTAAACAAAACGATCGCCAGGCTGAGACGGGCAGGCCGGTTCTTCGGGTCGAGCGCGCGGCCTTTCTATATTCCGCTTCAGCTTATTCCGGTGGTCGTTCGGTTTGGACACGCAATTCACGTTTTTGAAATAGAGGTTGCCATCAAACTCCAGATTGCGTATGTACTCGTCAGCGACGGAAACGATTCCTTTGGACAAAAATGGCGAGGGAAAGTTTCCAGTTCGGAGTCTCTTGCGCCATATGCAATGGGATAACAATCGCCGCATGCTCTCTATTGGAGCGCGATCTGGTACCTTCCCCGGTCCTCTGGCAAGCGCACCCTAAAACTTGCCTTAGTTAGGCCAGCCCATGGCGTAGGTGACGAGCCGTCTTCGAATGTCGACCGCTCGGTTGTATATGATGGGCGTGCGGTCCAGGTCAACTTGAAAACGACGAGATAGAAGTCGAAGCGGGCAGGACCAATTCGACACGAACTGAATTTGAAGTAAAGCGTTTCGTCTGGCCGGAGAGACGGTGCAGGCGAATGGTTCCAGCAGAGGATGAGCTCCATATGAACTGCTTTCAAAGAAATCGCAAATCTGGGTTCTCTAAGCAAACGAAAACGTATGCACTTTTTCTGAGTGCGCTTGGCGTACTTGCAAGCCTTGCATCTATCGCTACAGCTCAGTGCGCGGGAGAAGGCGGAAACAGCCTGGGTTTCGATATGGCTCCGGAGACAAGCCAGCGAGTGGTGGAAGAAGCCGTCAAGCTAATCCCGACACAAATGGCTCCCGGACCTGTGAAGCCAGACTGGGAGTCACTCAGAACGAACTATAAGGTTCCAGACTGGTTCAGAGGGGCGAAATTCGGTATTTTCATGCACTTCGGAATCTTCTCAGTGCCGGCACACGGCAACGAGTGGTACGAGAAGTATCTGTATGCAGGCGGTGACGACAGCGTGTTGAAGGTGCTTGGCGGCAACGATATGGCGCTTGGTGTTAACAACGGGCCCGGAAGTACGCGTGCCTGGCACTCGCAGCACTTTGGCCCAGTGGACAAGTTCGGTTACAAGGATTTCATCCCCATGTTCAAGGCCGAACATTTCGATGCTGATGCCTGGGCAACGCTCTTCCAAAAGGCTGGTGCCCGGTATGTCATGCCAGGTGCGCAGCACCATGAAAACTTTGCCATGTGGGATAGCAAAGTGACGCCATTCAACTCAATGCAGATGGGGCCAAAGCGCGACATCATCGGTGAACTTGCCGTTGCCGTGCGCAAACATGGGATGAAGCTGGGAGTCGCGAATCACGGGATTGAAAACTTCGAGTTCATCAATCCACCGCTCGAACTCGCAGAGAAGATGAAGGCTGAGAAGGTTGATCTGTACGATCCCAAGTGGGCCGACTTTTACAACTACGCGGACCGCAGCAACGCAGCCATGAAGCGCTTCCTTGTGAACTGGTATGAGCGCGATGTCGAACTGATCGACAAGTACCAGCCCGACCTCATCTACTTCGATAACGGTGTGGATCAACGGCATATCGACCCTCTCAAGCTGGAGATTGCTGCGTATTACTACAATCGAGCGAAGAGCTGGGGCAAGGAAGTCTCGTTCACTACGAAAAAAGCGGCCTTTGCCCCTTCCGGCACAAACACCAAGACCATCGCCTCAATTCTCGATTTTGAAGGAGGGCCGCCGGACGGCATCCGTGGAGGCTCATGGGTGGTGGATCGGCCGATCGGAACTAGCAGCTGGGGGTACGTGGATGGACTCAAAGCGAATTCGCCAGAGACCGTGATTGGATGGCTGGTGGATACGGTCAGTAAGAACGGCACGCTGTTGCTCAACGTTTCTCCGAAGGCAGACGGAACGATTCCGCAGGACCAGCAGAATACTCTCCTGGCCGTCGGCAAATGGCTCGCGATCAATGGCGAGGCGATTTACGACACGCACGCGTGGACGAAGTTTGAAGAGAAGGGCAAAAACCACATCTACTTCACGGTGAAGGGAGACACCCTTTACGCGATTGTGATGGGCAAGACTGCCGGAACTGAGATCACAATCAATTCCCTCCCAGAGAGTGGACCGGCTGGAACGGTCCGATCCGTCTCCATGCTCGGCGGCGGATCGCTGGATTACAAGCAGAATTCCGCGGGGCTCAGCATAACGCTACCTGATTCATCGGAACGCCATGAGGCTTTGGTTCTGAAGATTGTTGGTCTGAAGACCAATCCGGATCTAAACACGGACTCCGGAAATCCTGATTGCGGATGTGGGCAGCGAGAATAGACCTGAATTGCAGTGGCATCCATCCATTGAGCGACGCAGATGTCGCCGGTGCAAGTGTCACGTTGCGATCAGTTTGATCGATCGATTTCAGAAGATTCGCAATATCGATTCGATTAGGTGGAGCGTAGGTTTCGGCCACGCCAGGATGAAGTTGCCCCGAGGAGGAAAGTGAACCGAACGTGAGAGCGATAACGACCGCACTCCACTGCCATGCGCTTCGGTGATCCTTTGCAGCTTGCACGATCTGAGATTATCCCTCGCGATTTCAAGATAATCAAATAGACCATCGATCTCCTGGATCGCAGGTCGTGTAGGTCGCAACATCGCTGTTCTACCCTTCGAAAATTTAAGCGACGTGACCCTCAACGGCCGACATGGCAACAAATTTACGTCTATGTATTCGATGACGAAGGTCTTCACAGGTTGACTGATGTTCTGAGATGAAGTCAATCCAAGCTCTCCTAGTCGTTCTGGTGAACTGGGGTGCTCCCGCGAGAATTCCTCGCAGGCGAAAAGCTAGATGTCCCTCTGAATGGTCCGGGGGTGAAGTGACTCCAAGGCTCATCTCTAATGATAGTGACCAGCAGGATCCCGTATTTGCCCTCCCAAATACCCCACCTTTTGATCTCGTGTTCTCTGGCTGACTAACGAATTAGGATTGATACGCGCGTTGGGGACAACTAGATGCTTGAACTTGTGCTCGGTACCGCTATCATTACCGCCATTTTTCTGCTCGGTGACTTCCTCCATCGACTAGGCGTGCCAATCCCTGCGGGCGTTCTGGGGCTGCTTCTTTTCTATGGCGGACTACAAGTTGGTGTTTTGAAGCTGAGATGGGTAGACAAGGCCGCCCGGCTTCTACTCCGTCATATGGTTCTCCTTTTTATTCCGCTCACGCTGGGATTGATGGACATGGGCAAGCTGATTTCCCAGCACGGTTGGGTCATCTGCAGCAGTCTAGTCTTAAGCTTCCTGGCCGTTCTGCTTGTAACCGGTCTACTCGCAGATCGCCTGCTGGCGTCGGAAAACGATCGAACTGAAACCGAAACCACACGATGAATCTCTCCCGTGTATTCGCGCTTCCACTTGTGAGTGTTGCGCTCACGGTGTCGTGGTATGCGATTGCTTTGGGAGTACATCGCAGGTGGCGCGTCATCCCACCCATAGTTGGTGGATGTCTTCCGATCATGGTGTGTCTATGGCTAATGCGGGAGCCTTACTCGGAATACAACCGTGGGGGAAGTGCTCTGACGTGGTGGTTGGGGCCGGCAACGGTTGCACTAGCAGTTCCGATGTATCGCAATGGGTTGGTGTTGCGCGGGATTCTACACAGAATATCGCTCGCGGTGATGATCGGCGCAGTCGTCGGCATGGTGGTGGCGGGCGGAAGTGCGTGGCTACTCGGCGCTCCGCTGCCTATCATTATGTCGACCATCCCAAAATCCGTCACCACTCCGATCGCAATCGAAGTCTGCCAGCAACTTCAAGGGCTCCCGCAAATCACGATCGCTATGGTTATCCTTACGGGAGTTCTTGGCGCAACATTTGGGCCGTCCCTGCTTAAGTTAGTTGGCGTGAGGAATGATCGCGCAATCGGTGCCGCTATCGGTACCTCCTCACATGGTATCGGAACTGCCAGCCTGATACGGCACTCGGAAATGCAATCGGCAGTGTCATCATGGGCGATGGCGGCTGCGGGCGTGTTCACATCGGCCTTGGCGAGTTTGCTCGCGCGGATCCTCCGATAAAGTAGCGCAGAATGGTATGCGAATTGACGTCGACGCATCTTCAACATCGCCGGCTGTGCGGGCTTGTCGTATCCGGTGCTCGAGAAGTACCTCCGGTGCCCGCATAATGAAGCCTGTATGCGGCCGAGGCGTTCTCCGTGGTTTCGATCGATATATGTACGAGTAGAAACTGGCGGGAAGATCTCCTACAAAGAACTCAATGCCGTTCGGAAGCATCTCCGGGCGCTCTATGACTCGTGCGTCAATACTTACGCAAATTCAGTGTATGCCGCCGTCGTGAGGAACTCTTGAAACTCTCCCGTAGAAAGAGATACGAGAAGTTCGGCGGCGCGTTCGAATCTCGAGGTTGCGTATCTCTCAGGGCCCAGGGCCTGCCGTGCCCAATTAAGAACATTTGCGAGTGCCCAGTCCAGCATGTGCCGATCGATTCTGCGGCCGTTGCTCAGGCGGGCGTTGTAGTAGATCCATTGCCAAATTTGTGCGCGTGAAATTTCCGCGGTAGCAGCATCTTCCATCAGGTTGTAGATGGGTACGCATCCATTACCGCGCAGCCATGATTCGATGTACTGCAGGGCTACATCAACATTGCGGACGAACCCCTCTTCTGTTAGACGGCCAACTGGAATCTGAAGCAAGATGTGCTCGGTGATGGGGCATTTTGGGTTCGACGGGGGCTGAATCTGGTTTTGAGTCTTCATATGCTCGTCGAATACAGATTTCGCAATTGGCACCAGGCCGGGATGCGCAACCCATGTTCCGTCGTGGCCGGCGCAGACCTCGCGCAGCTTGTCCTGCCGCACGCGTTCCATCGCATCCAGGTTGGCCTTCGGATCGTCGCGAATGGGAATCTGCGCAGCCATGCCTCCCATTGCGTGAATTCCGCGCTTGTGGCAGGTATGAATCAGCAATTGAACATACGAGCGTAGAAACGGCTGCTCCATGGTGATATCACCTCGCTGGGGGAGGGTGAATCGCTGGTGATTCCGGAACTTTTTAATAAAGCTGAAGATGTAATCCCACCGACCACAGTTGAGACCGGCCGAGTGATCCCGCAACTCGTAAAGAATTTCGTCCCCCCTGATCGAAAGATGGTCATCAATGCTCTAAACTCCGGCGCCAGGTTCAATCATCAGCTGGCTGTAACGGCATGAGTGGGCTATCTCTTGGTAAACAAGGCTTGGACTGTCTTTAGGAAAAGTGACCTTTCGAATCCCGCCAGCTACAGAGGTCAATGGCAAGACTTATCTAACCAGATGATCAAAGAAGGGTAGGCGGTCAACCACCTGAGTATTCAGCGAGGTACTCATCAAGGTCTTCATCAAACGCGCTCTGAAGGAGAGACCGACTTCCATGGTAGTGAAGCGTGGGACACCGGGGCACGTCGTAGAATCCGCCGTAGGTGAACGGTGTCATTTCGGCCATACTTCGATGCGCTCCCTAGATTTCACGTTTGTTCTCTTGAATTTTCTCTGAATCAAGTCATTTCCGTATAGGCGGTAATCCGCTCCGAATGACCTTACGTACAACAAATCACTGCTCACTAAACGTGATTTGACGGCCGAGGAGATGCGAAACGGTGACCAGCAGCGCGATCAGAAAAAGCGGGAGCACAGTCGGCAGAAACGCCATCCTAAGATAGTAGGGTATGGAAGGCCACTGCCCAGTGGACCTTGCAAGGGTGACGGAGATGCAACTCATCACCCAGGACGCGCCAGCAATCACCCACATGATGCGAGTCTGCCACTTCGGCGAGACTAAGAGCACTAAAAATGCCGGCCCTGAGAGAAACGACCCCACGCAAAGCAAAATGCTGCTCCAGATGTCTTTGGCAGGCCAGTGGTCTAGGTCAGTGAAAAAAAAGAAGCCACCCAGACTTAGCAGGGAGACAGCGGCGCTCGCTAAACCTGCTAAGAAGAGCAAGAAAACGCGGATAAGGATCTTCGCTCTCATGATCGCGATTGAGACAGAACATAGCACGCGAAAATCGACTCGTGAGCGTGTGGTCCCCTACCCTTCCTTTACTCATCGGTTAAATAAGCCTAAGGATCGCTTGGAGTGAGCGAAAGTCCGGCAAAGAAAAGCCCGTATCTCGTGTGCTGCTTCGTCCTAAATCTTCGGTACGACCGTCCGCCTATTTGTAGCGGCATGCTGGGCTCCGAGAGACCAGCCAAGTACGATCCAATCCGCCAGGATGTGAATGCGGAAGCTTGATCGTTTGGGCTCACTTTGTTACCTCTTGATCAAGCAAAACTAGTCGTCAGGAACTGTCGTCAGGCACAGGAAGAAAGACTGCTTTCCACTAGAACGGAGTGGGAAGAGCGAAATGCAGATGCTTGCTCCTCCGTTCCGAGAACTTTCCATTCGCCCCATGCATCGAAGAGTTCCTGCTGGACGTCCTTCGCAGGAAACTAACCCCGAGCCGCGTCGAGCCCTCCCTTCCCGCGAGACCTCAGACAGGTTGTCTCCAGACTACGTACTCGCTGGGCTCAGTTGCTTCCGGATATACCAAATCATCTCTACGACGGCCCTCAATAAAGGTCAAACAATCCTATGCGCCCGTCATCACGAAGTCATAGCTCAGCGTCCTGTACGGCTTGCTCATCTCGCGGCCGTCCGGGCCCTTGCCGGCGTTGTTGTGCTTGAAGTCTGCGATCAGGCCGTCGCGTACAGCGAATGCAGTATCTTCCTCAAGATACTTGCTGCCGCGCACAAATATCTCGGTGATAAGCGGCGCGAAGCCCTTGCCCGTGACCATGAAATGCATGTGGGCGGGCCGCCATTCGTGGTTCGACGTGTGCTTGAAAATGGCGCCCATACCGCCGTCCAGCGGGGCCGGATATGGAACAGGAGTTACCGACCAGAATGAGTAGCGCCCTTTTGAGTCCGTCTTGAGCTGACCGCGGCACCACATGCCATCTTTAGCGATATCGCCGCACTGAACGTCGTACAGGCCACGGCCATCGGAATGCCAAGCTTCGACACTGGCGTCGGCGACCTGCTTTCCCTTCATGTCGACAACCCGTCCTGAGACGAAAAGCGGCTCGCCGGCGGCGCCCTGCGAGAGATCTCCGCCATGCGGAAATTCGGGCGAGTTCGGCACGTAGAACGGCCCGAGGACGGTCGGCAGCGTAGCGCCCGGGGGCTTGGGCACCGACATCTCGTGAATCAGAGTCTCGAATCCAAGGAGCGCCGACACGCCTAGGAACTCCTGGCGTCCGCCTTTGCAGAACTCGCCAGCCATCGCCAGATAATTACAGGCTCCGACCCATTCGTCAGTCGTCAGGCGAACGTCCCGCGCGAAGCCGTGGAGATGCCTGATGAGCGCGGTCATCAACTCTCGTATGCGCGGATCAGTCGTTTTGGAGTAGCGAGCGATGACTTCGTCGGTGATCGCCTGTTCCCGCGCAGCAGATGACGATGCCCCTCTCCGTGCAGATGATCTGCCTTTACGCTGAGCAGCAGACGGCCCGGGGATCTTCTTCGTGGCAGACGACATCGCGGTATCCTCTTCTGGAAAAAGCAGTCTCAACCAGATTTCCTTTTGGGGTTCCCAGTGCGTCCCAGTATATGCCGCTCGCATCATGTTCATCCGAACTCAATCTTAGGAGAGGGTGTATCCCGAGATCGCAGCCATCACCATGCCTGCTTTCGAGACAGGAACCACTTGTCCGAGATGGCGACTCTACGTCAAGCTGGATCGCTTCACCGTGGCCCGTTGTACATAAGTGTCGATCACTGAGTGACGTGCCCATTCGCGACCTCTCGGCATTCCGGCATCTCGGCAGTGGTTCCGATAAACCACGAATTTGAATTAGCCTTGGTCGCATGACGACGTCTCTATATCACGGACCGCGCCAGCACACTCGCCAACGCAACCCTCAATCGTCGTCTCACCGCAATCACCAGAGCTCATCAGACCTTTGGGTCGAAGGATTCACCGGCATCAAGCCATCACTTCATCGTCAGCGAAACTCTGAAAGGTATCCGCCGAACCACCGGCACCGCACAACATGGCAAAGACGCTCTACTCACCTCTGACATCCGCAAAATGATCGAGCATTGCCCCGGCGGATTGCGGGGTGCGAGAGACCGGGCTTTGCTTCTCGTGGGCTTCGCTGGCGCGTTTCGCAGATCTGAACTTTCGGCTTTAGAAGTCTCGGATCTTAAGTTCACGGCGGAAGGTCTCGTCATCGATCTTCGCCGTTCAAAGACAGACCAGGAAGCCAAAGGCCGCGAGGTTGGAATTCCGTTCGGCGCAGACGAATCAACCTGTCCTGTTCGCAGCCTCAAGACCTGGTTAGAGCGCGGCCATATCGATTGTGGTCCGGTCTTCAGGTCAGTCGGGAAAAGCGGCCGCATTTCGCATCATCCACTGTCGCCTGACTCGATTGCCTGGATCATCCGCCAAGCAGCACACCGTGCCGGAATCAAAGGTGATGTCAGCGGTCACAGCCTTCGCTCGGGCCATGTAACGACCGCGGCGCGAGCCGGCGTACCGGAGCTGGTCATCATGCGCCAGACCGGTCACCGCAGCGTGACGACGTTGCGGAAATACATCCGGAAAGGAGAATTGTTCGTTGTAAACGGTGCGTCGAAACTTGGGTTGTAACGGGTCTCGGTCTGTAGTCCTCGTCACTCTGCTTCGGAGAACGAAGTCTTATCAGAGGTCATGAAGCTGCGGCCGCACTCGGTCCCGGTCTGACAGTGCTGAAAAAGGCTGCTCAAATATTTCGACGTCCGAGTAGACTCTACAATCTATCGTGAATGTCGAATGCAAATGCCGCATCAATCAATGAGGGGTGCCTCCTCAGTGGCTTGATTCGCGTGAAATCTACTCTAGGGTCTTTTGGCATAGTCAGATTTCACGAAGAATCGGAGCGTTATTTGGCATCACCGCGTGAAACTTTTGACCACGGCCTTCGGCGCGCTTAGTTATGCCTGAATTACTGCAAGGCTAGTGCTGTTTACTCTCTAGAGATCATGGTGAAGGAAACCACTGGCACAATCCTGGCACATTCCTGGCACAAATTTGGCACAAAGGAATCACCGGTTTTGTAAATCGCTGATTGTATTAATGTTTAAGGCTGGTGCCGGGAGGGGGGGCGAACCTCAGGCGGGTATTGAGAATACGTAAGTTATTGATTCAACAATCGACAGAATCGCTAGAATCGCCACAACCGACATCTTCAGGCACAAATTGGGCACAATCGCACCTCTGCTATGGGTGATTTGTCTCTTCCGTGGATGGATTAGCTAGCGTCCTAACGTCCTAACGGCCCGATTCCCTTCCCCAGCTGGCCGCTTGCGGTAAACAGCTGAGGAGGACCCTTCCGTATTTAACCGATCGGTAACTTACGGATAGACGGTAATTTGAGAGTTGCCGGTCGATCAATGTCGGGGCTGCGAGTACGAAGCGCCCTTTGTGCCTGAACCCAAGAGGGGACACGTGGATGGGCTTTGCAACCTCCCGGAAGAGGGATTTCACTGTCCGCTGACGGTTGCGAGGAGATGCTAGTCAGAAGCGTCTGGACGAAGTACATTTAGCCCTGTCTTGAAATAATTCCCGAGCCCCTGCGAAACCATTTCGAAGATCGCTGAGTTCCGCTCAAGGCGATCCGAGATATCTGAATTGCCGAAAGGAATTCTATGTCTTTGCGCCCAGGACTCTCCGCAGCCATGATTGCGTTCACCATCGTCCTCTCGGGAAGCGCGGCAGCCGAGCAGGCGTGCGAGTCATTGAAGGATCTCAAGCTCGATCACGCCACCATCGAGACCGCCGTATCGACAGAACCCCGTGCCCTCAAACAGCCCTCCGGGATGCCATTCACGGTGCCCGATGTGACCGTACCGCGTCACTGCGAAGTGACCGGCGCCGCACGACCTACAGCGGATTCCGAAATCGGCTTCGCCCTATGGCTGCCCCCTGTCGAGAGTTGGAACGGCAAATACATGCAGCGCGGCAATGGGGGATGGGCGGGTTCGATCCAGCCGATCGTGCTGGCCGCGCCCCTGATGCATGGATATGCAGTGGCGGCAACCGATGACGGCCACCGCGGCCAGGGCATGATGCCCGACGCAAGCTGGGCCATCGGCCATCCGGAAAGGCTTATCGACTTCGGGTATCGTGCCGTGCACGAAACCGCAAGGCTGTCCAAAACCATCCTGCAGGCGTATTACGGAAAAGCCGCGGGACGCGCGTACTTCTCCGGATGCTCCGACGGAGGCCGCGAGGCGCTGATGGAAGCCGAGCGTTATCCCGAGGATTTCGACGGCATCATCGCCGGCGCACCCGCCAGCCACTGGATCCATCACTTCGCCGGCTTCCTTTGGAACGAGTTCGCGTTGAACGGAAAACCGGAAGGCAAACTCCCGCAAGAGAAGCTTCCCGCAATTGAAAAGGCCGCCCTGGCCGAATGCGATGCTCGCGACGGTGTGAAGGACGGCCTCATCCAGGATCCTCGCCAATGTCACTTCGATCCTTCCGTCCTGTTGTGCAAGGGAACCGAGAATGCTGAATGCCTGACGAAGCCCCAGATCGACACGCTGAAGAAGATCTATGAGGGTCCGAAGGATCCGCAGAGCGGTCAGCAGATCTATCCGGGTTACGAGCCGGGAACGGAAGCTGAGCCTGGCGCCTGGTCGATATGGATCGTGGGGAACTCTGTGCAATCCCTGTTCGGCAATTCCTTCTTCGGGCAGGCCGTACACGAACAGGCGAAGTGGGATTGGCGAACCATGGACTTTGTCCGTGATGTAGAACTTGCGGACGAGAAAACGGCATCGATCTTGAACTCCAACAATCCCGATCTGCGCAGCTTCCGGGATCACGGCGGCAAACTCATCCAATTTCACGGCTGGGGCGACCCCGCCATCGCCCCCCGCGATTCCATCGCGTTCTACGAAGGGGTCGAGACGTTTCTCAAGTCCTACCCAGATCCGAGGTCGTCAAGCCCCGCCGATATTCGCGCCTTTTATCGCCTCTTCATGATTCCCGGAATGCTGCATTGCACCGGCGGTCTAGGACCAACAAGCTTTGGCAACGATGAGTTGGCCGCAGGCAAAGACTTTCCCGATGACGCCGATCACGACATCACCCTCGCCCTGGACCGCTGGGTCACGGAAGGAGTCGCGCCCGAAAAGCTTATCGGAACGGGCAAAATTGGAGCTGATGCTAAATCCGGCAACCAGGGAGTCCGCATTACCCGGCCGCTCTGCCCTTACCCTGCCGTTGCCCGGTACAAGGGCCAGGGAGATACCAACGCCGCCGAAACATTTGATTGCGCCGAGGGTGGCTCTCGGTAATTTAACTAGCGCGCAAACGCTACCAACCTCGGGTACACAGGTCTCCTGCTCTTTGACACCTGGATGCGAAATGCTTCAATTGAATTCGCGCAACCGGAACCTTCATATTCGGAGGACTTGCACCAGTCTGTGCTCGAACCGCGCAATCACTACATCGAACGATCAGAAGAGCGGCTTCTGGCGAATTGTGGACCACACTTCCTTACTCAATTTTGCTCGATAATCCGCCCGCAATCAGGTTCGCAGCTCGTCAATTCTTGGGTCCGCCAGATAAATCGAGTCGCAGATCTGGAATACGTCAGCCGCAATCGGCTGGCCGACGACTTCAGTTCGGTCTAGTGCTCGGGACACCAGTGGGCTCGCTCCAATCCCGCGCGCTGAAGCGTCTTGAACCATGAATGCGGGTCCGGTATCCAGCACTCTGAAGGCCACCGATACAGCGTGCCGATCACTCGAACCAGAATTTTCTCCCCACTTGCCGATGATCAGATCGAACGCTGCGCCCCGTTGAGAATGTGACGGAGTCCATTCTACGTAATACGCTGCAGTCGCAATGTCTGATCGATAAACGTAACCCCAGATTCGTCTTGTCTTCTGCCCGCAATCTGGGCATGGTCCCAGCTCTGCCTCGTTCTCAATGGCATACTCGAGAACTATTTCCGGGAAATTAGGAACGCTCACGCGCTGCATTTCCGAATGCTAACAGTCAACTCCTTTTCGTTGTTCCTGTGTTGTGGACCAACCGGAAGTGAGGCAAGATTCTGACGAAAATCGGGTAGGTTCCTGTTTGACGATTCGACCACAACTCTTCGTACTGCCACCGTTCGAGGGCACATCGGAACCTCTCGAAGGCTAGAGCGTGCGCAGAAATGCGATCAGTTGCTCTCTTTCGGTGGGATTCAATTTTAGCCCAAATGTATGTCCTTTGATTGCGCGGGTCTTCTGGCCAGGAGGGAGCCATCCTCCCGGCACATAGGTCTCTTCCAAACGGCCTGGGTCAAACATTTCCTCGAGACTTGCCGCTGAGCCATCATGCAAATAATGCCCGCGATACCACATACCCTTGAGTGAAGGGACCTTATAGTAGCCGGTGCCCTTTCGGGTTTTCAGCGCCAGCCCG
>Ga0105239_10003305_pt1 | contig 19853 bp, 14 predicted proteins | sample KBSC44metaG_FD_92761 | JGI IMG/M metagenome (GOLD analysis project Ga0105239, IMG submission 92761) | Corn rhizosphere microbial communities from Kellogg Biological Station, Michigan, USA - KBS C4-4 metaG | ecosystem: Host-associated > Plants > Roots > Rhizosphere > Soil | place: Michigan, USA...
CATAATCTTGTGATCTATTTCTCAGGACACGGGATTGTATCTCAACAGGATATTCCGACATTATTTTGGATACCCTGCGATTATACGGGGTCGTTGGCGCCTGACGATCTCAACAATAAAAGACTATACAGCCTCTTTAACGAACTGGTCCCCGATTTGAATTATATCCGCTGCCATCACCTATTGTTAATTTCGGACTCCTGTTATTCATCCGCCATCTTTGACCCGTTAAAGTTTTTTGAAGAAGAGACAAAAGAACCAGAGGGAATCAGCCGGAAAGATCAGCGCTCTGCCTGGGGTCTCTGTTCCAGTGCCAGCAATCAGGTATCCAAGGCCGGCAGAAAACTTAGCCTTTTTACCCAGCACCTGACCAGCGTACTGCAGGAGAACACGAATGAGTCGCTGCCGCTGTGGCGACTATACGGCGCACTGGACGATCGCATGAAGAATGTAGAGCAGCGGTCTTTCTACCGCAGGCTGCGTAATATCCAGGGCAATACCGGCGAGCTCGTCCTCACCGCCACGCCCGAAAAACTAAACAAGACCCTCAGCATCCAGCTGGGCGAGCACCTCAAGTCAGGCATCCAGATCAATCTCAATTTCTCCGAAGAGCGGAAGAACATCCGAAAATTGCGCAGACCCGAAAACCATCTTTGCGCGATCTTCAGCGGGACGCCGGACCACGCGCCACAACTCCTCATGAAGATCATCCTCAGCGACGAGAATTTCGAATACGACAAGAACACTCCCTTAATCAACCCGCTGGACGGCTATTCCGGGCCTGATATGGCAAGCATGGTGCTCAACCTTTTCAGCCTTGCCGGCATTTCCGGTTGCAGCACGGAAGATGAATTGGTGACGGAATTGACGAAGGTCCTGAATACCGGAAATTTCCTGGTCAAGATCTTCTTTCCCGAGGAGATCACGGAAAGGACCGGGCTGATCGGCGAGCTCATCCGGATCATCGACCGGGTACGGGAGCAACGACCATCGAAGAAGCTCGTGATCATGATCCTCGACGAAGACCATACAAAGTACCAGGCCCAGCTGCCGCAGCAGAGTCCGCTGCAGTATATTTTCATGGATAATATCTGCGCCATCAGCAAAGACGACTTCGACGACTGGTATTCAGCGCAGCGTCAGTTGCTGCAGCTACCCGGACTTGCGAGCTTTCTCGAACAGCGGGTCAAGGGAAATTCTGAGGCCATTGTAGGGGCAGGTGACCGGTTTCCCCGCGTTGTCATCGAAAAGATATGCGAATGTGCGGGATGCCCTGAAATAGCATTTAGTATTCTAAGCATATAACCTATTCCGATATGAAAGAGATATTATATTATGAGGGCAGCAAGCTAAAGGAGTTTCGTCGCTTTGAACACAACGGAAGGTCCGAGGAGCTGGCCCCCTATCTGCCCGACCCCAACCTGAAAAAGGCGGTGCAGCTGGCACAGGTACTGGAGAGGCCCCTTCTCCTGAAAGGCGAACCCGGTTCGGGTAAGTCGAGGCTGGCCGAGGCAGTGGCCTACGAACTGTTCGGTCAGCGATTCCGCGACTTTTATTTCGAGTGGAATATAAAATCCAACAGCAAGGCGCAGGACGGTCTCTATGTCATCAACTACCTGCAGCGGCTGCGGGACGCCAACCTGAAAAATACACCCAAAAGGAATCTCGACATCGTTCTGAAGACGGCATCGGCAACAGGACAATATGTCGAGCTGGGTCCGCTGGGCAGGACATTCCTGGCGTCGGGCCTCGAGCCGCACCTTCCGCCGCCCGTGCTGCTTATCGATGAGATAGACAAGGCGGATATCGACTTCCCCAATGACCTCTTGCAGGAGCTTGACCGGATGGAATTCACGATCCCCGAGGCGGTCAATGAGAGACACAGGCCGGTACGCATTGCGGCTGAGCAGGGGCGTAAGCCGCTGATCATCATCACCAGCAACGAGGAGAAGGCTTTGCCTGCGGCGTTTCTGAGGCGATGTTTGTTTCACTATATCCGTTTCCCGGGCGAAAAAGAGTTGGGTGCCATCGTCGAGGCCCGGTGGCCGGGGATGAACAAGAAATTTATCGGGCATGCGGCCGGTGTCTTTACCGAACTGCACGAGGCGATCCGGACCTCCGCCACTTCAATCAAAAATATAAGTACTAGCGAGCTCATAGACTGGATCACCCTGATCGATCACTATCATCGCACTGCGGATGAGACACTTAATCTCAAGGACATTCCCTATGAGCAGGCGCTGGCCAAGGACATCGAGACCATGCAGATATTTCTGAAGTTTAAGAAACCGGCATGACCATGGACCATCCCTTTCTGTACGAACTGTTCACCGCGCTGCATGCAGACAGCCGCTGGCCCAGGCCGGGGATGGACGAGTATTTCCTTTTATTGCAGCTCCTGGAGAAACATCCGCAGGCTACGGCCTCTTTCGATGAGCTGGTCTTTGCCTGTGAGACGCTCTGGGTAAAGTCGCCTGCACAGCAGCAGTACTTCAATGGGGTGTTCAGTGCAAGACGAAAGGACCTGGAGGCCTGGGTGGCCGCGATGCAACGGGAAAGAGACCGACAGACTGCCGCCGATCCGGGGACGGTCCACACCACCAATTCGCGCGCGGAAGCCACCGACCAGTCAAAAGCCACCGGCCAAAAACCACCAGCCGAAGATGTCTCCCCTCCCCCATCACCCGGCGCAAGGCCCGCGGCCACTCCCCCACCCAACCCTTCACAAAAAAAGGAGGAGCAGGAATATATTGAGGTATCGGTCGGTCATGGAGAGGCCACCGGTACGGGACGATATATGCCCATACCGGAGAATGGTGGCTCCCTGCCTTTGTCAAAATTGTTTTTCCTGGACACCGAGTATTTCCCGGTGAGCAGCCGCGTCCTCCAGCAGGACTGGCGCAAGCTGGTGAGCCGGCAGGAATACAGCGCCCCTTCTGAACCCGATGTTCCGCGGACCGTCCGGCGTATAGCGCGCGAAGGCTTTTTCCTAGACTTTGAATACCAGCCCAGGTCTTCCAATCGGCTTGCGCTCTTTATTTTTATCGACAGGGGTCCGGGGATGGAGGCGTTTTTACCGTTTGGTGTCGAGCTCGCGCAGAGCGCCGTAGCCAGCCTGGCCCATCTGCATTGTGATCCGTGGTTCTTTTCAGAGCTGCCCTTCCCGGACAACAACCCTGACAACGGCTACCAGCTGACCAACCGGCAGCGGACGAGGGCCACCAATACGTTCTCGCTTTTCAGGCCGGTGATCCAGCAGAATCGGGTGGTCCTGATCTACAGCGACGCAGCCGCTATCCGGGGTCATGTGCCCACAGCTGAGGAATGGCTGCGGACCGAGAATTTTATCGGCTATCTCCTGAAGCAGACCGCCTATGTCGCCTGGATGAACCCCGCGCCGTCCCACCGCTGGAAGGACACAAAGGCCGCGCGCATTGCACAGCGGTTCCCCGAGATAGGGATGTACGAGGCGACGCGTGCGGGTCTGGGGCAGGTGATCGACAGCCTGAAAGGAAAAACAGCTTTTTTACCAATCGACGTCAATGATCAGTAGCGAAGTCAACGATATCCGGCTCAGCGAGGAGGCCTATCAGCGGCTACTGGCCTTCTACCGTCGTTTCTGCGAGGGCGAGTTGGGCGCCCATTACGGGATGGGGCATCTCCTGTATGCCTGTCATGCCGCCTTTCCGCTGCTGCTGTCTCCCGAAATGGCCAATCTCATCTGGGTCAATTTTAAAGACATCTCCTACTCCAACGGTGGCGCGGGAAAGATCGAACCCGTGGCCGTTGCAGACCTGCTGTTGTCGCCGCTATGTCGGCAGACGGCCCACGACCGCTATGAAATGAATGCCGGGATCAGGACCTATCTGCTGCAATTGCTCCGGGACGGCGGCTGGTTCAGCCTGTTCGGTATAAAGACGGGCGGCGAGGGCCGGCTGCACGAGCTGGCCAGTTTCGTCTGGCAGTATTCCACCGGAAGTTCGGAGAAGGGGTACGACGCCTCGCGTATCCGGCAGCTGAATGAGTGGGCGGCGCTGGCCTGGCTCAACCCGGGCCTGTTGGCGGAGAAGATCGCCCAGGTGCTGGAGAATAACGACAGCACCGACAACCGCAACGGCCAGCTATGGCTGCACAACCAGATGGACAGGTTGAACAGCCAGCTGAGTTCGAACATCGTGGAGGAGGGCGCAGGTGCGGGATCCCTGCTACCCTTCTACAACTTATATCATTATTCGAAGGCGAAAAAAGACGAGCTGATGAACCGTCCGCCCGACACTGTCTATGAAAGCGCCCGCCAGATAATGGCCGATGGCGGCGGCGCCGGCGGAGCGCAAAGGCTGATCCGGGTGAAGCTGTCCCGCCCGGTGGCGGAGCGGACGCAGCGGAAGTTGAAGGATATACAGCGGGTGTTGGTGCTTGATTTTAGCGGTACAATTCGTATCCTGGATTCGCTGATCAGTAAAATGGCGGCTTATGCAGGGTTTGAATTCATCACTTCTTCATTGTTGTCGACGCCGCCCGCGTCAAATATCTCCCGCGTCCAGCAGATGATCCAGGCCACTCGCGCGATCGCCAACCCCGAAGACATTATTCTGATCTATATTCCGACTGACCTGCCGGACCTGGCGTATATTGGTAACATTCTTGGACAGCTGGATTCCTCTCCGGCTCAAGCCGTCCTGATCACCGGCAGACTTTTACTGGGGGATCAGCGCACCGCCAATACGATCCTGCTGGGAACAGACCCGGCAGACATCGGATTTCGCGAAGTGGAAAACCTTATCGCCTCCTGTCCGGGCATTACCTACGGGGACCTGATAATATGGCTGCGCTTCCAGCAGGAATTGACCATCTCTCCAATGCCGCTGCTACTGGCGCCGCCGGGAACCTCACATTACCGTTGGCTGTCCAAAAGGCAGCATTTCCGGGGCGGTAAGGGCCTGCTTGTATTTAACTACCTGGAGGATCACTGGCAGGTTGTCCCCGAAGCCTTCCAGATGCTTCCCCGAAGTACAAATTCAACACCCTACGACTATGATACACAGGAGCCTGCCGGAGATAGAATAGGCGAGTTGGTCGCGGGCAGCCGTGGCGAGAATTTTTATGCCGGAGAGACGGACCACCTGGATAAGAGCAACCTATACCTGGTCGGCGTGGAAAGGCAACCTTTTCGGGCAAACGTGTATTGTATCGACGGAATCGCCAAAGAGGAGTCAGACCACTTAATGCAGTTGTTGCGGGAAGTTTTGACCCTCGCGGACGACCAGGGTTACTCCTATTGGGATGGCCGTCGCATTGACCTGAGCGTACGAATTACGGAAACTTTCGATCCCGATCATATCACTGATATCCTCGATCCGGGAGAATTTGCGATCCAGATCAGGGCCTCTCCGACGAGGAAATACAACCTCTTTTACCGCGAAGAAAAAAGCTTTACTGGCGCCAATGGGATAATGAGCTTGACGGAGACAGACGAGGCTCCTCTGCGGCAAGAATTACAACTGCTGACCCGCTATTATTATCTAAAATATCTCGACCAGCCTGCCGGGCCGCTACGAACGAGTTTTAATTTTGAGGTCAATTATTGGTGGATAAGGCCTGAAGGCAACGCATCCACCGATGGCGGACAGACAATGGTGCTGGACGAAAATGCCGTGCGTTGGATCGATGGGGAAGTACTGGTCTATCCTTTTGGCGTTGAAGTATACAACCGGGAGTCCTTCGATCTTTACTATGCCGTCTATCTGCTATGCTCTGACCTGAATATCTGGAAGCTATACGACCAGCAGGTGGATTCCCTTGATAAGCAGCAACTGGTACAACCAGGCATGGTGAGACCCGGCGAGTCGGCCATGGTGCAATTTGACAATGTCTGGGTGTTGATACAGATCGGGCGCAGGCAACTGGACGCGTCGATCAAGATCTTGCTTAGCCGCGACCCTATCGAAATCGATTTTTCACAAAGTAGTCTTCATTTTTAACAACTATGTCCAGTCAAGATCCACAAGCAGGTGTAACACCACTCCGCACCCTCTGGGATTCACGCGACGTGCCCATCCACGTGCCGGAAGACTGCACTTGGGGGATACCAAAAGAAATGATGCCGGATGTACGGCGGCTGCTGGCGGAATATAAGGCGCCGGTTCCGGAGATAGGACAGCATTTCTCATTGGAGGACTTCCAGCACCTGATTTCGTTCTTGTATCGCAACAGGTCGGATGAGGTTTCCCTTAATAATGCGATCGCCGAAGAGATCGCCGCACTTAATGACAAGAGCAAACAGGAGAATGGAAACCCTCCCCGGGGAGTGATCCCACCTTTAAATGGTCACTGGGTTCTCATAGTAGGTGACCTTCGGGAAAAGCTGGAAGGCAAGCAGGAATGGCTCGCAGATGCCATAGGGAGTCTATTGGCCGCCAACGGCTATGGACTGCTGTATGGAGGATGGCCGGGTGTGGACGAGATCACCGCGCGCGCCTTCCGCAGGGCGCTGGAAAAGGAAAACCTGTCGGTGTCAGAACGAATGCGACAGCTGGTGGCGGATCGTGTGGGGGGATGGAAGGAAAAATCGCTTGAAATTGCATCATCTTTCATACTCATAGGGGGAGAGGGCAGCACCTATGAAATATTTGAAGACGCAAAAAATAGCGGAGTGCCTGTTATCCCTGTGCGCGATAGCGGCGAAGACGCCGACGTCATTTTTCGCGAGCTGGTCGACGGAGAGGGAGCGGTTCCTTTTCGCGATATACTGGTTCAGCAGCAAGTTGGCATCGACACAAAAGACGACTCGATCCGTCGGGCAAGGGAAGTGCTGGATATCCTTAACCAGATCGTCCTTTACGCGTCGCTGACGAAGGAACGGTTTATAGAGGAGGCGGAAAAAGAAGAAGCACGGCGCAGCGTTATCTTCGTTGATGATATACAAAGAGGGCGCTGGGGACGTTCGGCTGCCAGCAACGATTATGTTTTGTACGTCGATTTTCATCCGCGCAGCGACGGCGAAATAATTGTCGCCGTGGTTGTAAGACGACACGGATTTCCCGCACCCAGGCACTGGGTCTCTTTTTATTACCAGTTAGGGCGGAACCAGCAGCAGGTCAAGGTCACTAGTTTTAATGACTATGCAGCCTCGATTGAATTTAACACCCGTCACGCCTGCACCGTAGGCGCTTATCTCGAAGACGGTACCGTTCTCGAGCTGGACCTCAACGAGGTCACGGGTGCCCCTCCATCTTTTTACTACACTGCGCCTCCGGATTCTTTCCGCGAACTCGTATCTGAGAGATACCGTAAGAATAAAATCAAGGTAAAAAATGACATCCAAAAAAATCGCTGGGGCGGAAAGAGCAAGAACAACGGCAACCTCCTGAATGCCCGTGTCACGAGGACCAAAGTCGACGCCGAATTCGAAGTCACGCTGGAAGTCCTTGCCGAGAGCCACCGGCAACCCCTGACCGGCTGGGTTGCATTTTTCGTTCCATCCATCCCTGAAATAGTCTACGACGAGGTAAAAGAAAACACCAAGGGTGGCATTGCTTCCATTACCGTCAACGCCGAAGAGGCGTTTACTGTCGGGGCCATGACCCAAGACGGCACCCAGCTCGAACTGGACCTCCAGCAATTAAAAGGCTTCCCCTCTGAATTTTATTATGAGAAACGGAAACCAAAAATAGAGCGATCCAACACAAAGAATCGCACGCGACCAAAAAAGAAGTAACACCTCAGTCCTCCAACTCTGCGGGATCAAAAGGCTGTTCCATCAACTTATCCTCTGCTGCACCTCCGGGCCTCACACCCTTGTCGCTAAAGCTGGCTTTCCCAATCAGCGGATGCCTTACGCCCATCAGCGAGTACAACGGCGTCATCCCTGCCTGGCCAATGAACTTCATCGATGATCCCTTCTCCCAAGCCGTATTCAACCCCAGTCCTGCGTCGGCCACGTTCAGCTGCGCGGCGGTAAGATTGCCCTTGGCGCGCAGCTCGAGGTTGGTGTTGCTGCTATTCGAAATGATGATGGTTCCCGAGTCCACGCGAACGAGCCGTGTAATAATCAGCCAGTCCTTATCCCAGTTCTTTTCCTTGTATTTCTTCAAAATAGCCTTCTCGAGCTCGGCAATATTGACGATCTCGTCGGTGTACTGACCCTGCGTCCGGAAAACGACTCCATTTTCCCCTTTAAATTTAATACTAAATCCCGCATCAAGTTCAGTCAAAAAGCTACCCGCCACGGGCGAGGTCCCGGAGGCCTTGGCCGTTATTTCCACAGTGTCAGTCGAGCTATAGTCCTGGTCGATGGGCTTGTCGTCGGTCGATACCTCCATGTCAATTCCCTCTTTTGCCAGCGAGGTATAGGTGGTAAACGATCCGTAGCTGTCCAATTTCCCCACCATTCCCAGCTCCAGGTTGCGGCCGGGGTCCCAGATCGCGCGGTAGTTCGATTTCTTGAACATATGTTTCAGGTAGAACTTGAAAGGAGTAGCCATAGGTATAAAGGTGAAGTGAAGAATGGAGATACATCCTAAAAATACAAAAAATGTACTATTTTGACGGCTTTGCTTCGATGGAAAGATCCGTTTGCAAAACGGCATGTTTTATGTCGTTTGGTGGAACCTCGCTGGAGCCGACCCCCACTTTATTAATATTCATTTGTACATGGTATACGCCCGACTTCAGATGAGGAATCGAAAAATTTCCCGGTGAGAGCTCGTGATTGGTCTTCACGGAGAATGTCGTATCGAATGCCCCCGAATTCAGGTTAATTTTTACGTCCTTATTGATCATCTCAACATCAGTACTATTGGTGACCCACGAACTTAGCTTAACAAATAAGTTCCAGTCACATCCATGGCACGACAACGCCGGAAGACTTATATCGGTATTGTATACCGGAGAAGCATACCCCGCGCCACCAGCCTGAAAGGGCCCACTGTTTGCTTCAAAATTATTTGTCAAATTAAGCGACCACCTGTAGTCATTATCATTATCCGACGATAGTGCGACAAGGCATTTCGTCGAGGCAGATCCGGCCTCTGACCATGGCCCTTCGGGTTGTCCTTCTCTCGTCTGATAGGGAACAGCCTGAGGTGAATGGTGGAACGAAAAGGCCGGATCAGCCCGAATGTCACCCCATCTCGCGATGAATTCAGCATTTTGATTTATTGTTCCATTCATTATCTGGGCCGTTCCACCTGGCGCCGGCGCGGGTTTTCTCGGCGAGGGAATAATGAGTGTCTTAGCTCCATAAGCTCCTGCTACGACAACAGTGACCGATGCATCCGACGTGGCGTCTGCCCATTTGTACGTATTTACATATGAATTTGTTCCTGAAATGGTTGCATTTGCCCGGATCTCCGGATTAGCATCGGTCAGGACGAGATTTTTGGAGACCTTAACAGATCTTATTCTGGCTTTTATCGTTTGATCAGCCTGGAAAAATTTTAGGGTAATAGTCACTTCGTTCTTGTTGGCTATAGTTGAATACAGAAAAGTCCCGAAGAAAGTGGGACAGCCCAGTTTGCATGCCAGCCAGGTATCATACGTTTTGTGATCGGGAGACTTCTCTGAATAGTATTTGTAGGATTCCATGGATATATCTCTTGTCTCTTTAAAGCTCATCGAATCCCGTCGGTAACTCGCATGCCTATCCTCCCGATTTTGGCTGGCGTCAAAATAACCGCTGATTATTCCATAGCTCCCTCCTGAATTCAGCGCTTGATCGTTCTTCCATTCTCCTGATTCCCAGAATTCAAAGGACCTATTAAAAAGCACCGTGAACGAGTTGGAATACTTCGAATTGTCCACTACGTTGATCTCTTTTCTAAAGTTTGGACCAAGGGCGGGGTCGCAATCGCAAGGATCCTTCTGGGCGCTTACCGTCGCGGACAGGCCACATCCTAATACCATTGCCATGAATAATTTACGAAGTTGCATGTTGTCAATTTAATGAGCTCAAAATACTTCGTTTCCAAATCCATTCCCACGGGAAAAACACCCATTTTTATTTAAGTCAACGACATTAGTTAAAACACCCATTTTTGCTTAAGTCAACGACATTAGTTTTTTAACCCATTTCCGTGTAGATGGGTGACCCCGTAAGATTTACCCGGCCCTTCGTATCTTTGTGATATGCCCGAAAAAGAAAAACTCCGCCTCGACAAATACCTCTGGTCCATCCGCCTCTTCAAAACCCGCTCGGAGGCCGCCGACGCCTGCAACAAAGGAAAAGTCAAATACAACGGCGACTCCGCCAAGGCTTCAAAAACAGTCAGCGTCGGCGACGAATACGAAGTCAAGACCGAACACAAACGCTGGCGCATCAAGGTCACCGCCCTGCTCGACCATCGCCTCCAATACTCTCAGGCCATCAACTACTATATCGATATCACCCCGGCGGAAGAGATCGAACGCCTCCAATTCCAGGCCGCGAGCTTCAACACCGGCAAACGCCAGAGCAAAATCGGCCGCCCCACCAAAAAAAACCGCCGCGAACTCGACGACTTTCTCACAGAAGAATAAATATCCCGTCGCGACATTTTTGTGGTGCTATTGGACTCCGGCATTGGTGCTGCAGCATAGAAGAATACCTTTAAATGGTATTTTTTTTCGCCTACCATTAAACACTTATTCTATTATGCTCCGCAAGCTGGCCATCGTGCTTGTCCCGGCGTTGCTGGTGTTGCTCTTTGTATACACCGGCTTTACCAAAGTCTTTGCCCTGCAGCATTTCAGGGATACGCTTTATAACCAGCCCTTTCCCCATCCGCTGGCCGCCGTGCTGGTCTATCTGATTCCAACTGCCGAGTTATCGATCGCCGCGGCGCTGCTCTTCAACAATACGCGAAAAAAAGGACTCTACTGTGCGGCCGGTCTTCTGACCGTTTTTACGCTTTATATAGCCGCGATCCTGCTGCATTTCTTCAGGAGGGTCCCCTGCAGCTGCGGGGGTATTTTCCGCGGACTCAGCTGGTCCCAGCATTTCTGGGTCAACGTCCTTCTGACAGGCCTGACAATTACCACCATCGTCTTTTATTCGAAAAAATCAATTCCATCACCATTAAACCACCTTGTATTATGAAAAAGTATCTTTTGCTGATTGCGATCGTTGGCATTGGCGCTGCCTGGGTCAACAAACCACATCCTATTCCTCTAACCGTCCACAACTATTCATTTACGCATTATAATACGGACGGAACGCGCATGTACTACGGGAAGGACCTGACGGACATCAACTATGTCAAAGGATTTGACTATATCTGTCTTTCCTCAAGTACTATCTGCACCTTTATGGGTAATACCGCCAATGCGCATACCGATCTCACCGGAAGTTATTTCTATACTTCGGATGTTCCCCACGCCGGCATCGACGATTCGGGAATATACTACGACGGATTTTAGGGCGTTGGGTTTTGCTGGAGTCCGCCGAGTTGTATTTCGGATATCGGGATCTGGAAAGCATAGAGCAGGTCATTGGGTGGCAGCGTATAGAGAATGTTGCCCAGTGACCGCTTTAGCGTAATGGCGAAGTGAGTGTCCTGGTTGAGTCGGCGGAGGTCAAACCACCGCAGTTCTCGGCAGAGCGTTTCCTTTCTTCTTTCCTGTAATACCAGTCGTAGTGCAGAGTCGGCCGGCATGGTAGTATAGGGCTGAAATGTTCCGGTCTTCCAGCGGTGTAACAGCAGGGTATTGATATCTTCGAGGGCCGCGCCGGTGTTTCCGGCTCTCGCATTGCATTCGGCTCTGATCAATAGGGTTTCGTCTATCGACAGACCAGAGAAAAGAAAGAAACCGCCAGTGTAATTGCCTTTAAAAAATACGCCGCCTCCCGTCACCATCGGTTGAAAGAATACAGACCTGCGCAAGTCGTTCCGGGCATAGCTGCTGAACAAAGCGCTGTCCACTTTTATCTGTCCGAACCAGGCGGATAAATAGTCGTTGACCGAGCACTGAAATAGTATTTCCGGATTGGTGCTGTCGGGGAATGGACGCAGACCGGATCCCCGGACGATATTGTAGTCCAGGAGTTCATGCCAGGTCCGGAGGCAGCTGTCCGCCCAGTAGAGGGCCGAGGGATAGTCCTGCCGGCTAAGGCAAACTCTTGCCATCAGCGCCAGAGCAGCGGGTATTCCCGGGCGATTATGATAGGGTTGTACTCCCGCGGGCAATAGAGACAGGCTGCGCCGGAGGTCGTTTATTATCTGACTATAAACACTATCCACCGGTGCGCGCGGTGTCTGCCGGGATGCATCGTCCGTAAGGCGTAAAGGTACACCGGGCAGCATGCCGGCGCTTTCAGGGCGATGGGGTTGTCCATACGTCTCCTCGAGGTTATAATAGCAAAATGCCCTGTAAAATAATGCACTCCCATAGACGGCATTGAATTCCATGCGGCTGGCGGCGTCGATGTCGTGCAATTTATCCATGCCACCCAGCACCACGTTACAGATATTTATTGCGGCGTAGGGATTAGCCCAGGATTTTGCGATATTTCCCTGCTGGTAGATGCTGGGTTTCCAGATATAGGCGCCTTGCAGCACTGAATTTGCTTTATTCCAAACGGCTGTGTCCATTTCGATGTCGTCAGCCGACAGGGGTCCAAGTCCCGGAGTGACATTCACGGTTAGTGCATTATTGTCCAGCAAAGTCCGGAAGTCGCTTATTGAAGAGGGTTGAACCAGGGAGATGTCCGGGCTTTTTGCCAGGAATTTCCGGCAGCCGGCCAGTCCCGATAAAACGAATCCCAAAAGAAGAAAAAGTTGTTTGCTCATATCACGGTATTAAGGGTCTTAAAAACTAAAACGTCCGCCCAATGACCAGGAGCGCGGGACCGGCAAGTCTCCGTAACCCGGGGCATCCGGATCGATGCCATACCGGTTGGCCTTCCAGATGATTCCGGGGTTGTTGACATAGAAATAGACTGTTGCCTGTCTGAAGAGTGATTTCCTGCCTGGTTTGGCTGTCAGGGTATAACTCACCTGGAGGTCCTGAAGACGGATATGATCACCCCTGGTGACCAACGCCTCGGAATTGAAGTAGAACGCGTCACGCGTGGGATCATCCTTTACAGGCAGCGAGGGTACGTTGGTCCGCTTTTCGTCGCCGGTATTCTGCCATCGGAGGTTGAAGTCTTTGTGACCTGCAGATCGTTCATTAAAAAGTTCATCGTAGTTAATGCTGCTTCTTCTGAACCAATAGCCGCCTTTATAACTGATCATGGCAGAAAGACTCCACCTCTTCCAGATAAGGGTATTCAGGAGGCTGCCGAATAGAGTTGGTTGGTAGCTCCCGTTATATACATATCCTCCTTCGGGTTGCTGCATGATCCTTAAATACTCTTCACTGATCTTACCGTTGAGATATCCCGCCGGGTCGCCTGTTGCGGGGTCCAGGCCGGCCCATCGGTAGCTGTAAATGCCGGACGGCGACTTTCCAACACGCGGATAATTGTCCGCGACATAGGACTGGGGGGACTTGGGAATAAAGGGATAGTGACTGATCCAGTCTTTTGAAAGACTTAGTAACAGCGTCGATTGCCATCCGATGATGCCGCGTATGTTCTCCGAATTTATGACAAGGTCGAATCCATAGCCGTGTATCCCTCCCGCGTTGCCGATAAAGAAGGAGTAACCCGAAGACAGCGGAAGGCTGTCGTTGGCGAGAAGGTTTCCGGCCTGCTTTAAATATAGGTCGACACTTCCGTTGAGTCTGCCCAGTGGATTCTTATTATCCCTCAACAGGGAAAAATCGATGCCCAGATTTTCCATCCAGGTTTTTTCCCAGCCCAGCCCCGGGTCCGGAGAATTAGCGATGCCGGATTGAGGAAATCCGTAGTTATTATTCCCTAACCCGTGAATTGTCAGGTAGGCAACCCTGTTGCTGAGATTTCCGTCGCAGCCATAGCTGGCGCGCAGTTTTAGCGAAGAATCCAGCATCTTGCTGGCGCCTAGCGACCAGGAGACAGCCCATTTCCGGCGGCTATCAACCCCAATGAGATTTGAACCGTCAAGGCGAAAACTGCCGTAGATGGTAAACTGTCGGTCATACGTATAGTAGAGATTGGAAAAGCCCGACAGATAGCGGCTGCTACGTCCGAGAATTTCCGCGGAATTTGGAATCCGCGCTTTGCCTTCGGTTAGTGTGGGATAAAGGTGCACCATGTCCATCTGGGGAGGGCTGCCGTGTCCGTCATACCCATAGACCGTATTGGTCCCTCCGGTCATATCGGTGGCTGTCAGTTCGGTACCAAGCAGGGCCCTCCATTGGTATTTGCTGGGGCTACGATTGGAGAAGCCCAGCTGCGCCCGGAGATTGTGTCCTGTAACGCCTGTGTCGGAAGAAAATAGAATGTTCCCCCGGGGAATGGGGTACACGGTGTTGGCCCCATTGAATTCAGTGTATTGATTAACGAGGTCGTGGACATAGTAACCGTCTTTGCTGTGTATTACGTCATTATTAGACCAGCTTTTGAACAACCGGTAGATGATTCCGGCGGAAAACCTGGAGGAAAGCTTCCAGTCTATGTTCGTCTGGATATTCAGAACCGATCGGCTGGTGTGGTTGCTTGCCAGTTTTAATTCCCTTAGTGGGCGAAATCTCCAGTCCTGGAGAAGACCATGTCCTGCCGAGTCGAGAAAGGCGGGATTATATTTGTGTGAGACGATGGCTGGATTCCCATTGTCGTCGACGGCCCGGGCATATGGATAATTGGCACCCAGTGTTCCGTCGTTATTCCGATATTGCCGGATATTGGCAAGGTTCAGCGTAAAGCTGATTTTTAATTGCGGGAGGGGGTGGGCAGTATAGCTGCCCCGTAGGGTATAACGTTGCCAGGAGTTGCCCGCCAGCGCAGTGGGATCATAGTCATAACCAACGGAAGCATAATACTTATTCGTAAGGTTGCCGCCGGCAACACTCAGATGGTATTGTTGGCTGATCCCGGACTGGTAGAAATATTTTTTCAGGTCACCAACCGAACTCTGTTGTTGTAGGCGGCGTTGTTGTTGGTCCATGACCGATCGATCCAGGCCACGGTCACGCCATTCACTGAACAGCCGCACCGCGGGGGAAAGGGGAAAATTGGGATTGTTGAGGTCGGCGTCATATGCATGGTTTTGAAACAGCAGCCATTCCGCTCCGACAAATTCCGGCGCCTTCATCCAGGGCAGATAAGAAAGATTAGGTTTTTCCGAAAATGTGGTGTTCATGGTAAGGGTCCACTGGGGCATTCTGTTGTAATGCCCTTCATTACTGGTAAGGACGATGACCCCGTTGCTGGACAGAGCACCCCAGATGCTGGATGCAGCGGCATCTTTTAAGACGGTAACCGTGGAAATGTCGTAGGGATTGATATCACCGGGAAATCCCGGATAGGCAAAATTGTCCCAGACCAGCAGCGGAACGTTGGAGGAGTTGATCGTATTCCTGCCGCGGATGGAAAGTCCCAGGCTATTACCATTGTAGGGTCCGGTTAGAAGTGAGCTTCCACTGAATGCAAAATGATTAACGATATTGGTAGCGACGACGCGGTTAAGGGTTTCTGCTTCCGCCAGTCCAACTGAGGGGGGCGAGTTGGATGCTGCAAGAAGGTGGAAGCCATTGCTGGCGCGGCGCGATATCGTTACAGTATTAAGTATTTTTGCCTTCCAGTGTACCTGCACCTCCAGTAAGCATCGCGTATTAAGACTTATCATCTGGTCTTCGATCTTATCGCCGCTGATAATAATTGACGCCGTATCGGGCGCGGGGTGTAATGTCACCATCCCTTTTACGTCCGTGCGACCGCTGTCACCCGTGTTTCGGACGGTTACGAGGATATTGGATACGGGCATACCTGATTCATCAGTAATGATGACCACTAAATTTCGGATGACCCGGTGGAAATTGACGGCAACAAAATGATCAGGTAATGGTGTATAGATCACTTCGAAAGGAAGGGTCCTTGTTATGTCCCTGGCCATTGTCTCCAGGCTGTCATTTCGGGGGACATAGTTGATCAGCGTGTAACGCATCGAGTCCCGCATATAGATCAGCTGGTATTTATGGTCTACAATTTCTTTGACCTTATCGAGATAGGCATAAAGGGTAACATTGTCGGCGACGGGCAGTCTTTGGGCCTGTGCATAGGTGGCAAAAAGGCAAAGACTGGTCGCGATTACGCGAATTTTCATTGTTTGGCAAACAGTTAGGACGTTGAAAAATAGTGGTAGGATATCCGACCCGCCTGTGTGGCGGGTCGGAACGAGGCTTAATGGTAGTAGTATCTGATTAACGCCATATGACTATAGTATCGCCCTTCATGTCATAGTTGATGCCTGCGTTTATACGAATTTGGTTCATTATAGGGTCAATTGACGGGTATCTCGGAAACCTTATAGTGATACTGCCCTGCATCGGCATCCCATCCCGGTATTTGATCGGATGATTATACCAGCGTCCCAGCTCTTCAAAAACCCGTCTCAACTGTTCGTTATTAAAATTAAAGAATCCTTCCCGCCAGGGCACGACCGTATGGGTGTAGGGCCGGCCTTCAACCGTGTCTCTGCCGTCACGGTTGAGCACATAGGCCTGTCCGGGCGCCAGCCGGATAGTATCGCCCGATCGCCTCACTACCAGGCTGCCTGTCAACAGGGTCGCCCGGATGCTCGAATCCTCTGCATAGGCACGAACATTAAACTTCGTTCCGGTGGCCGTAATAATGACGTCTCCGCTGTCCCTGTGAATTAGCACGATAAAGGGCTTGTTCAACAGATCGGATGTAGAGCTCACGTCAAAGTAAACTTCCCCTTCTTCCAGAAATACTTTACGAAGCCTGGCGCCGTAATCACCAATAAATTCCAGGCGCGAGGCGACGCTCATCTGCAGGGCGCTCCTGTCCGGCATGACTACTTCGTATTTTACTCCATTTGGCGTTATGACCTTGTATCGGTCACTATCACCGGGGGATGGAGGATGGTCTCTGGTGAGGATCAGCATATCCTCTTTCGTGTTCATATTCATCTTTCCCTTGTGGAACGCCTTTAGTCCCTTTTTTCCTGATAGCCGGATTTCCGGCTCGTCGTTGTAGATAAGGCCTGCCACCTGTCGGGCCGGCGAGGCCGTTCCCTTGAAAAGGGCGAACCCTGCGAGGATGAGCACGGCGCTCGCGGCGATAGGTTTCCAGTGCCGGCGGATATACCGTCCTGTGGCTGATAAAGGAAGGATAAGGTCTTTTTTTTCTTTTCTGTCCGGTAATGGTGTTGCTCCCGGTATTGCACTGACTTTGGCCTGCGCATTCTTCCAGACTTCTGCCATATCGGTCTTATCGAAATGGATCTCTTCCTCGTGAAACGGTTGAAGCTGAAGTTCTTCCGCCAGCTGGCGGCGGTGGTCTGCGTGGTTGATCCAGGCATCCAGCTCTTTTTGTTCAGACTCACTCAATTCACGGGCAATGGAGTATATGATAAGACGGGCAATTTTCGCGTATTCTTCCATTATGTATATTGGTTAAGGCTTGCATATAAGAATAACCCCCGGGGTCTTTTTTTTTACAGTGCTAAAACCTTTTTTTAGACTACCGTTCGGAATCGAGTCTTTTCAGCACTTCTACTGCCTCCCTGAGCCAGTTATGAATCATCGAGGTTGACATCCCAAGTTCTTCAGCGATTTCCCTGAGCTTCAGACCCTGCCGGAAGCGCATTTCCACTACCCGTTTATGGTGAGGCTCCAGATTCTTCAGCAGGAAGTGGATCTGCGCCCTGAATTCGGCAACAGTCGATGCCCGGTCTATCAGCACCATGTAGTCGTTAAGGTCTTTGAACCTGCCGACGTGTCTTTCCAGATAGTTGATACAGGCGTTACGAACTGCTTCGAAGAAATAAGCCCGTTTTAGTTTTTCGACACCGAGCGCCTCCCGTTCGGCCCAGAATTTGGCCACTTTTTCAGAAACAATATCCTCAGCTGCGGCTTTATCGTCGACTAAATCGGCGGCGAATTTGCAGGCGGCTTCAAGGTTCCAGGTGATCTGTTCTTCAAATGCTACTAGAATTGGATCCGAATTGGAATTTTTTTTCATGGAAGTCAATCGGTTTTGCGGATAAGGAAAATCCCTTTCCTATTGCTGAAAGACGGAGCCCTAACGTGCGTCTTTACATGTAATTAATTGAGGAAAATAGGAGGTTTAATAGCTATGATTGGCAAGGAGTAAGAAAAACTATACTATATAGACACCTGAGCGTATTCGATTTTACAATGCTCGCGGCAATTTTTTTTAACTGGCCTTTTTAAATTGTCGTAGGTTTGTGCTATGAGCCTGAAGATCGATATATTGACTGTTTTGCCTGAACTGCTGGAGTCTCCTTTTAACCATTCTATTTTAAAAAGAGCGAAAGAAAAAAATCTCCTGGAGATACGCGTCCACCATTTAAGACAATGGGCGGTCAATGAATATGGGCAGGTAGATGACTACCAGTTTGGAGGCGGTGCTGGGATGGTCATGATGCCGGAGCCGCTTGCCAATGCTATCGAAACCTTGTCGAAGAACCGGCCCTTCGATGAAATTATTTATATGACGCCTGATGGCGAAAGGTTAAATCAGCGAATATCGAATGGGCTATCATTAAAGGGAAATTTGCTGATCATTTGTGGTCACTACAAGGGCATCGACCAGCGCATCCGTGAGAAGTACGTGACGAAAGAAATATCCATCGGGGACTATGTCCTCTCAGGAGGTGAGCTCGCCGCAGCCGTACTGGTCGATTCCATCGGCCGCCTGATCCCTGGGGTCTTGAACGATGAGACCTCAGCGTTGTTCGATAGTTTTCAGGACAATCTACTGGCGCCCCCTGTTTATACCCGACCAGCTTCGTGGCGGGGTATGGAAGTACCCGCCATCCTGCTTAGCGGCGACCCCAAGAAGATAGAGGACTGGCGGCATGAAGAGTCACTGAAAAGGACAGAAGAGCGAAGGCCCGATTTATTGGAGAGCGAATAATCTACCGAATTATCATCGCTATCCAGATCAATAACTGAAGGATCAAATAATACCCCAGGATAAGCAGTACGTTGATGACGATCGTCTTTCTCATAAGGAACGGATTTTAGCGATAAGATCAATAAGGTTTAACAGTCACGGAACAAAAGACTGCCCAAAAAAGGCGAAAATTATACCAAACCCAGCTTATCCACATAGGAATTCTACCCCATAGCCAATGAAAATTCCACCGGGGAATCCGGCAAACGCGGCTTTTCCTCCATTTCACCGGTCTTTTTTGATTATCTCCTGTTAATTACCGGTTATCCATTTGTTAAACCACTTACACCGGGCTATCGCCCCGCTGGTCAGCCTTTAATTTGCTCTTAATCAATTTTCGACAACCAAGCACAATCTTTGTTCGTCTTTTATAGGATTAAACGAACTGACCCTTACGGTTTCAAAACAAAAAACTGGCCTCATGACTATCAGCGGATTTACCATGGTACGCAATGGTGTAAAACTTTACTATCCTATCAAACAAGCTATCGCCTCTATCCTGCCTATTTGTGACGAATTCGTGGTCGCGCTCGGTGATTGCGACCCTGACGATACTACCCTCCAGGAGATCCAGAGCATCGGTTCCGACAAGATCCGCATCATTCATACCGTCTGGGACCTGGAAAAATTCCCGAGGGGCATGGAACACGCCCACCAGACCGATATCGCGAAACAGGCCTGCACCGGGGACTGGCTTTTTTACGTCCAGAGTGACGAGGTGGTCCATGAGGAAGACCTTCCCCGTATCCGCCAGCGCTGTGAGGAGCTCTTACACGATAAGTCAGTAGAAGGTATTCTTTTTAAATACCGGCATTTCTGGGGTGACTACGACCACCATATCACGTCCCAC
>Ga0105239_10003307_pt1 | contig 19849 bp, 13 predicted proteins | sample KBSC44metaG_FD_92761 | JGI IMG/M metagenome (GOLD analysis project Ga0105239, IMG submission 92761) | Corn rhizosphere microbial communities from Kellogg Biological Station, Michigan, USA - KBS C4-4 metaG | ecosystem: Host-associated > Plants > Roots > Rhizosphere > Soil | place: Michigan, USA...
GTCCACTTCGTGGGTATCGTCCAGACAGTCGGAATTCGACAGGAGCAGACGGTCCATTCCCTGTGCATGCAGTCGGCGCAATATTTCCAGGCGCCGGGGCTTCTCCATGCGCCACAGAAAATTGAACCAGCAGTTGGGGGCGCCGAGCAGAGCTTCGATGCGGGGAAGGTGTTTGCGCTTTGCGGCGAGCGTCACCAGCCGGCCGGTTCGAGCGGCTTCCCGGCGATAGCGCTTGCAGAGCGCGACATAGCCTCCCCTGTCGGCAAACCAGTAGGTCGCGGTACGGTCATAGCCCCACTGCCCACGCTGCGACATCCAGTCCAGAGCCACCATTCCGGCCGCTCGCTCGCCCTCTTTCCGATAGTACATCCGTGCCAGCGCATCATCCTCGTCACGCGTGAAGCACATCGCCGCAGCGCCCGTCCGGCTGTCCGTCATGCCGAACCAGGGCATGGTCAACCCGGAGCCATCGGCCAGTTGCAGCCTCTGTGCGGGCAGATCCGGTTGCTGCGTGGGATAGAGGAATCCTTCGCCAAGCGGAACCACCAGTTCCGCGGTGGGAGAGGGATCATAGAATGCAGGCAGCGCGCCCAGCATGGCTGCCCAGGAAGGCATCCGTACCCCAGAAGGCATCGAGGCGCGGAGGGTACACTGGGGCTCGGCTGCGTCCAGAGTGGCGGTCAGTGTCAGGGGCGCGTCCTCCGGTAGATAGACGGCGGAGAAGACGACCTGCTGCGCGGTCCGCCTCCGGATGCCGGTAACGACGAAGGAATCGTGTGCAGGAAACGTCTGCCAGGTATGGGCGCTGCGCCTATCGCGGGCCGTAAAGCGCCAGTCGTCGGGATAGAGAGTGACGCTCAAAACGCGGTTCATCAGTGTTACGGGGTGCAGAGGGCGAGCCGTGAGCGCAGAGAGCGGTGTCAGGATCGGATGGCTCACCTGCAAGCGCGCCGAACGCTGCCCCCACAGGCGGATGTTGACGGCTCTCCCTCCCGGCGGCACCACAAAACGCCCCCGTAACGTCTGCCAACCGGCGCGCGCGTAGTCCGGCGCCACCGGCGCAAACATTTCGCGCAGGATACGCTGTTGTCCGTCCTGAACGCGGATACAGGCGAACATCTCGGCGGCAGGATCAGACGTCTCTCTCAGCAGTTCGACCGAGAACGCCAAACGGTTCAGCGGCCGTACGGCGCGGGACTCTCCCAGATCCAGGTGCCAGTCCCCGTCTCCGGCGTAGGCATACGGCTGCGCATCCAGAGGCGGTGGGACCGGTTTTTTCCCGGCAGGCACGGCAGTCTGCGTCACCGGCCGCGTACGGTTGGCGCGGAGCCTATCCTGCGCCGTGGAAAGCTGCCCGGAGGGAAGACCATCCGCCGGGTCACACTCCTGCATAATACGCTGGTAGGCCTGACGCGCGTGCTGGTAGGCCGCTTTCGCATCTTCCATCTCGTTTGAGGCGATGAACCGTTGCTTCTGTGACCAGCATTGATCGACACCCTTCAGACACCACTCCGCGCTGCGGCGGCTGGCCCGAATCGGTTTGCTCCCGACGAGAACAAAAATGGGGTTGGTATGCGAGGAGCCTAGTATCCGTAAGGCGACCCAACTGCTCTTCTCGATCTTGACATCGAACGCGAGATCTTGCGTCTTGCCGTCCGCTAAGATCCCCTTCGTGGCAACTGGATAGCCGTTGACGATGACCTCGACCGGCACCTCCCGGGTCGCTCCGATGCGGGCACGTTCCAGATGCCATACCGGATTTTTATAGGCAGGCATGGTTTTGATGGCGGGAATAGGCTTCTCGTCGAGCCGTGCGGCCACTCTGGCGTGCAGCGCAACCACTCCCGGCCGGTCGAGGCGCAGTTCGCTCCCTTTCTCGCCTACGCCCAGGCCGTTGGCCGTGAAGTCCATCAGATGGCTCATGCCGTCGCTGACGTAGCAGCGTCCTTCACGAATGCCCTCACACCAGCGGTTGAAATCCAGTCGGCCGTCCAGTTTGACATAGGACCGGCCTCCCCCGACGCGGTCTCCGGAGAGGCATGGAAAGTCGGTCTCGCCGCTGATGCGGGTGCGGAAGCCGCAGTTGAGCGTGTGGTACCAGATGTTGAGTTCCCAGACGTATGGCGTGCTGACCGTAGAGAGATAATCCACGGCGGGCACGAGGCGGCCATCCGGGCCGGGGACTTCGTGTGTCACGTCCACGATGTACTCGTCCGCGCCGACCCCGTCAAAGTCGGGCACAAGATACTGCGGCAGTTCGAGGCTTGGCGTTCCGAGTCCCAATGCGGAGTGGGCCGGGCCACACACCGCGCCCTGCCGCTTGGCCCAACGCAGCGTGTTGAGGCCCAGTGTGGGCCAGTGCTCTTTCGACGTACCGCCCGGATAGAGTTCGTCCTTCAAACGCAGCAGGCAGAGGTGCCCCGACTGATGCGACCCGAATCCGGAGACCTCGATGTCGTAGCGCAGCAGATACGGATACTGCGAGACTCTGTCCACCTTGCCGGTAAAAAACTGCTTCTGGTAGTCGAAACACGGCCCCCAGGTGAGATTACAGCCGACCTTCAGGTCTTCTCCCAGGCAGTGGCGGATCATGTCCGCAGGTCCGACACCCTGGGTGGGGTCCTCATAGTGGGCGCAGCCTGCCGCATGAATATGGTTGTCGCCCGACCACCACCCTGCCCTGGCGGGGTCGATCCAGCGTTCGAGTTTGAATGTCAGGCGCTGCGGTTTGCCGTCTATCGTGACCGTCCGCACACGGTTCAGATATTCGGGTCCGCGCCCATATTCGACCGAATAGACACCTTTCGGCAGGCGCATCTTTTCGCCGTCGGAGCGATAGACCTGGGACTGAAACCAGAAATCGGGTGCATTGCGCGGCGCCTGTGAGGGATAGACATGCCCCTGGGCATCGCGAAAAGTGAACCGCCCTGTTGTCGGCCTGCCGTCGTCGTCCAGGACACGGAGGGCGACGTCGTACGAAGGCGCGCAGTCGAACAGAACGATGGCCGCGTTCTGCGAGCCGTTCTCCCAGGCGCTCTGTCCGAGATCGAAGGCAATGGTCGCTTCGCGTTTGCCCGCATCTTTGCTATAGAGTTTGATGAGGCGATACTCTACATTCAGTCCGCTCAACTGCGGCGTAAACGGCGGCACGTGGAACAGATCCGCTCCGACAAACCCACGCAGCCGAAACAGCTCCTGCTTGAGCCGGCGACTGCGTGCCGTGAACGGTGACGCTGCGCCGGGAGCCGATTCGTCGGAGCGAGATACGTGCAGTTCGGAGGTTACGCCGGCGTCGTTCTGAATCTTGATAAGGAAGAGCCGCCAGTCGCCCTGAACCAGTTGCGGTTTCGCCGCCCCCCGCACGACCTTCACCCGCGATTCCGGGTTGATCTGAATGGACAACAGACACTGTGGGTCCAACGCTTCCTGAACGCTTCGTACCGCCTGCGCGTCTTCCTTCAAGAGCGCGGCTCGATTGAGCGCCGCTTTGGTTTCCGAGGGGAGCGGACTCCCCATCCAGTCCAGCGTCTCCATAAGCCGGTGAACCTGCGCCAGCAGGGGCTGCGCGTCCTTTCCGTTCACAACCGTCAAGGGGGGCCAGCGTCTGTCCTGCTCCGCCGTCGCCCCCCGTCCGACGACAATAGCAAACAGGAGGAGGCTCATTCCAGCGGTCGAGATCGCTTTGCGCGCAGTCATCTCCATCTCCTTCGTCACCCTGCGTCCCGGAAGAGAATTTCGCTCCCCGCGAGAGGCTGACATCAGTTGCGACACATCGATCCGATCTTCCTGCCTGACCGGATGAGGACGTTTGCATGCGAAACCGTCAGAACACTGTTCCCTTGCGGTGTGCAGTCAGCCTATGTCACAATGCCGTGGGAAGAATTGCCCGACAAGACCGCAGGAGGAAGGGATTGAGAACACAACAGGGTGCGTATGAAATTGAGGATGACCGAAGCAGGATCGACTTTAGCCGCGTCCATAGCTGGTTGACCACTTCATACTGGAGTCCGGGGATAACGCAGGAGAAGGTGCAGCGTGCCGCGGAAGGCTCTTCTCTGGTGATAGGAGCCTACCTGCGGAACGGGATGGAGGACGGAAGGTCAGTACAGGTCGGCTATATGCGTGTGATCTCGGACCAGGCGACCTTTGCCTGGATATGCGATGTGTTTGTCGATGAGGCGCATCGCGGTCACAAGATCGCCAGCGCGATGGTGAGTTTTGCACTGGCCCATCCTGAGCATCAGGGCCTACGCCGATGGGCGCTGGCGACCCGCGACGCACATCCTGTCTATGCGGGAGTCGGGTTCATCCCGCTGCCGGAGCCCGCCCGCTGGATGATTCACTTTCCGGAAACAAGTTAAGCCTTTGCTCAACCGAACGATGCACCGTGGAGTCCCCGTTCTTTCAACCGCAGACAGCAAATTCGCGGGGGTAAAGCGAATGGCCACGCACAGGACTTCCTGTCTGGCGACGCGAATATACAACTATCCTATGTGATTACCATTTCCTTATCAATCGGATACGAGGAGACAACTTCTTGAAGCTTGCGGCTTTTCCCAAGTGCTACATGGACGCTCTGTGCGTGGACCATACCATGACGGTTTTCGACTGGATCGCGCTTGCACGCGAGCATCTGCGTTCTGTCGGTGTCACCGGTCTGGAGATGTACTATGGAACGCTGGCAAGTTTCGAGCCGAACTATCTCGCGGAAGTAAAGGCGGCGCATACGGAAGCGGGCTTCACATGCCCGATGTTCTGCGCATCCCCCGATTTCACCTCGCCTGATCCTTCCCACCGTCAGGCCGAAATCAAGCGGGAGCAGGAGATGATCGCCGCCGCCGCCGCGCTGGGAGCCGGATATTGCCGGGTGCTCTCAGGGCAGCGCCGCCCCGAGGTGAGGCGGGAGCAAGGCGTGCAGTGGGTGGTGGAGTGCATCACGGAACTTCTGCCGTTTGCCGCCGATCATGGCGTGGTGATGATCATGGAGAACCACTTCAAGGACAACTACTGGCAGTTTCCCGAGTTCGCGCAGAAGATGGATATATTCAGTGAGATCGTGGATCGGATCGAGAGCCCCTGGTTCGGCGTCAACTTCGATCCCTCCAACACCCTCCTGGCCAATGAGGATCCGCTCGTCTTGCTGGAGCGGGTCAAGCATCGGGTCGTGACCATGCACGCCTCCGACCGCCGCCCCAAACCGGGAGTAGAGATCGGCCCCGAAGGCATCACGGACTACACCCAACTCATCCACGGCGAAGTCGGCACCGGGATCATCGACTACGACGCCATCTTCTCTATCCTGCACTCGGTAAACTTCGACGGCTGGACCTCCATCGAGGACGGCGTCAATGGCATCGAGGAACTCCAACGCTCCGCAAGGTTCCTGGCGGAGCGGATGGGTCTCTGATTCCGCATGATCCCATCTGGTAAAGTGCGCGACTAACCTCTGTCCCCAACCTGCTGCTTCAGAAAATTCAGGACGGCTTTTTCATCGAGAGTAAGACCTGTAGCGGTGGTCTCTGTCTCAGAGGACGGTGCAATAGGGACGACTATGCCCGCTTGAAACGCTTCGATCACGGTCGGATGCACATAACATTTGCGGCAGATCGCGGGCGTATTGCCCAGGCGCTGCGACACTCTCTTGATCGCCGCCGCGACGATGCGCTTGCTCTCCGTGACATTGGCCGCCGCTTCGCTCTCGGCAAGGCAGAGCGCACACGCAAGGGTGCCTGCCCATGTACGAAAATCCTTGGCGGTAAACTCCTGCCCGGTCGCCTCTTTCAGATAGGCGTTCACATCGTCGCTATGCACATGATGCGTCTCCCCATTCTCATCGAGATACTGGAAGAGCGCCTGCCCAGGCAACTCCTGACAGGCACGCACGATGCGAGCCACACGCGGACTGCTGAGCGCGATATCATGTTTCTTCCCGGATTTCCCCTTGAATACAAACCGTAACTTACTGCCGGCGATATGCACATGCCGGTTCAGCAATGTGGTAAGGCCATACGATCGGTTGCTGTGCGCATACTCCTCGTTCCCCACACGAATGCAGGTCTTCTCCAGCAGATAGACCACCGTCGCCAGCACCTTTTCCCGTGGCAACCCCTGCCGGGCCAGATCCGCGTCCACACGTGCCCGAATAGTAGGCAGAGCCTCCCCAAACGCCAACATACGGTCGTACTTCGCAGCATCCCGCACCGCCCTCCATGCAGAATGGTAGCGATACTGCTTCCGCCCTCGCGCATCCTTACCGGTCGCCTGGATATGCCCGTTCTCCAACGGACAGATCCAGACGTCAGTATAGGCCGGTGGGATTCCCAGCGCATCGATACGATCCAACGTAGCCCTATCCTTGACGATTTTGCCATCGGGCGCTTGATAACGAAAATGGGGTGCGGTGCCGCACCGTGTGATTCCCGGCATATCGTCATGTACATAACGCAGATGCGCCGCCCGCGCCGCCTGTACCTCCGCAAGACTGGAGGAAGAGGGAGCCAGTCGGGTGATTGAACTGTTCTTCATGGTTGGGACAATCTCTGTTATCCGATGAATTTGAGGCGAGTGTCTTCCCTTATCTACGCTCAGAGCGTGCGACAGTTCAAATTCCTGCGTCCCTTCCTGGCTTCTTTCCTTCCTGCTCTCTCCTATTTCGGAAACCTGTATGCCGAAATTGAGGTATACTATAGGGAAGCCCTGTTGTGGGCACTACTTCCTGTGGAAGGACTCGCTATGCTGCGTTTTCTGAATATGTTCGTGCTGATCGGAATCGCGTTGATCGCCGTCAGTATTCTCGGCTTTGCGACCAACGGTCGATTTCTGTATGAGCCCGGTCAGGACCAGTCCCAGTACACCTCGCTGTTCTACCTGGGTGCAGGCGTCATGATGCTGGTCAACGGATATGTTTCTGTGAAAAATGCGCCCCCCGCGCCTGCGGCCCCACCCCGCCCAACGCCTACGGCCCCCACCGAGCCCGAAGTCGGCACAAACTAACGATAGCGAACCGTGTCCTGCCGTAGCCCTTACGAGACCCATGTCTCGGAAAGCTCTACGTCCGAACACTGTCTGACTACTGAGCGATAGCAGCGAGTCGAGCGCTACTCTGCGAAGAGCAGCCCCACCCCAGAAGAAACCGCATCGTCTCCGCCCGGACAGGGCGGACATTGCAGGAGTGAAACGATAAATGCGTAAGCCGGATTTGGAAGTGAGAGAAGTCGTCTGCGCGGATACGGGCAAGCCGATTGTCAAGATTCCGCTGTGGATGGCAGAGTTTACCTATTCGAAAGACCACAACCCGGAGGGTAAGGTCAAATTCGTCAGCGACGAAGCCCGCCAGAAAAATCCCAACTCGGTGGGTCTCGGCGATATCGAGCCCCTTCGCCGCAGTTTCAACGCCTCGGGCGACACCGACCCGCTGAAACTGATCGATTCGGTCGCTCTGGACGAAGTCGGAGACGATTTCGATGAGGCCGAGGGTGATGTTGAGGTCGAAGTGGAAGATATCGTCGAAGACGACATGGAAGCCTGATCTGTCTACGCCTGGAACCCAAGAGATCCCGAAGCAATTACGCTTCGGGATCTTTCGGTTTAAATCAATTGAGGTCAGGTTTGCGGAGGGGCGCCTTCGCGCTCGGACAGCAGGCGTTCAATGTACTTTCCCAACAGGTCGCACTCCAGGTTCACGCGGTCGCCGATCTGGCGGTCTCCCAGCGTCGTGACGGCGCGTGTGTGGGGGATGGTCCACACTGTGAAGGAGGCAGGCAAGGCAGAGGCCACGGTCAGACTGACGCCATCGACGCAAACGGACCCCTTCTCCACAAAATAGCGTCGGAGCGGAATCGGGATTCCGATCTCCATCACGACCGCATTCTCGTCGGGCGTCAGCGCCAGCACCGTCCCGACTCCGTCGATATGCCCCTGCACGAAATGGCCGCCCAGGCGCGCGCCGACCTGAAGCGAACGCTCCAGATTGACCCGCTCACCGGGGCACAACGCTCCCAGATTGGTGCGGATCAAGGTCTCCGGTACGGCATCGAAGGTCAGACGATCGCCCTCCTGGCCGATCACGGTCAGGCAGCAGCCGTTGACGGCGACACTATCGCCCAGTTTCAGGCCCTCATGCACGATCGGGGCGCTCACCGTCAGTTTCGCCGACCGCTCCTCCAATTGGACCTCGATGACCCGTCCGGTCTCTTCCACGAGTCCTGTAAACATTCGCTTCCCTCCTCAGCCTTCCGCCCAGACACGCACGCCGTAACCGGGCAGAACCACATTTTCACCGAGATCTTCCCCGGTCAGCATATCCTTCCTGACAGTGCCAGTGCCAGGCAGCGACACCGTCGTCTCCTGTCGGTTATGATTGATAACGATCCGGACCGCCTTCCCGTTCGCATCGACGCGGCGCGCGATCTCGACCCCTTCAGGAGCGCCGATGCCGATCGGTGCGACATTCGTCTCCTGGAGCAACCATCCGGTCAGCGATTCCAGGAGCGCTGAATCGAGCCAGCCTCCTACCATCACGACCTGTCCGCCCCTATCCCCGACTCGATGCCGTGTCACGGTTGCACCGCCATCCAGCCAGCCATTGGACGCACCGAAAGTTGCGAGGACCTCAGTTTCCGGGGTCAGCGGCCGCAACAGTTCTGCCCAGATACGGCTCTCGCCGGTCTGCTCCCCACTCCATTGCGCAGCCACCGGAACAGGCTCGTCCAGCGCGAAGTACTCCGCGACCTCTGCGCCTGCAATGTCCCGCAACGGGCCGGGCTGCAACATCGGGAAGAGAGCGTTGTGGGCATCTTTCTGCCCGCAGCGCACGCCCAGCACCAGCGTGCCGCCGCCCTCGACGTAGGCGACTAGACTCTGCACGGCGATCTCTGTCAGCAGCACGAGCGCAGGCGCAATCACCAGTTTGTAGCGGCTCAGAGTCGCCTCCGAAGAGACGATGTCGATCCCCACATTGCGCGCGGCGATCGGACGATAGTAGTCCGTGAGCAGTCCCACCGGATCGAAGTCCTTGTGATGCCTCTGCCAGTTGACGCTCCAGCGCGCATCGTAGGAGTGCAGCAGCGCAGCCTCATTGTGCGGTTCCGTGCCTGCCAGCAGATCCCCGACCGCCTGAAAATCTCTGCCGAGTTGCTGGGCCTCACTGTAGAAAGGGCGTGGATTGCCGTCCGCTCCAAGCAGAGAGCCGTGCAGTTGCTCCTGGCCCCCCAAGGCAGAGCGCCACTGCCAGTAAAGGATGGCATCGGCTCCATGCGCCACCGCGGACCACGCCATACACCGCGCTTCCCCCTTGTTCAGCATATTGTTGATGCCGGACCAGTTGACGCAGCCGGGCTGGGTCTCCATCACCCAGAAGTTCTTCCGCTTAAAGCCCCGCGTCAGATCGTGGATCGTGCCGGAGGTTGGGAACTTGTGGTGGCCGGTGCCGACATACCAGTCCCAGGTAGCGAAGTCCAGATCCTCGCAGATCTTGTAGTGGTCGAAGGCATCGAACCATCCCATGAAGTTGGACGTGATCCACTGCGTCGATCCCGCGTATTGGCGGATCGCCTCGATCTGAAGCTTCTGGAAATCGCGCCAGGTGCGTGTGACAAAGTGCCGAAACGCCAGCATCAGGCCGGGGTTATGGGGGCCGATCGGCAGGGGAATCTCGTTCCAATCGATGTAGGTCTGGCTCCAGTAGGCGGTGGACCAGTGGGCGTTCAGGGCATCCAGCGTGCCGTACTGCTCCCGCAGAAAGTGCTGGAACTGCCGCCGCGCCGACTCCGAGAAGTCCACGCGACTGTACTCGTTATCCAGTTGCCAGCCGATCACACGCGCGTCCTGCCCGAATCGGCGTGCCATCTGATCGACGATACGTCGCGCCGCCTTATGGAAGGTCGAGCTGAGAGGTGAGGCATGGCAGCGATTGCCGTGCTGCGCAGGGCGACCGTTCGGCTCGATCGCCAATGTATCGGGGTGATGATGCGTCAGCCAGGCCGGAGGCGCTGCGGTCGGCGTGCCCAGCACGACGGCCATACCGTTCTCGTGCAGCAACGCGACTGCCCGTTCCAGCCATCCGAAATCGTACTGCCCCTCCCCCGGCTCCAACGACGACCACGCAAACTCCGCGATCCGGCAGACGTTGAATCCGGCCCCACGCATCAACCGCACATCCTCCGGCCACCGCTCTTCCGACCAGTGTTCCGGATACCACGCTGCTCCCAGATACATAATCTGCTTTTCCCTTCAAAGCCTTTTACCAGGCACAGGAGACAAAATCTTTGAGGAACAGGCCGAAGACGGGTTCCGCCTCGTCCGTAACACCGACCGCGATCGGGTGATAGATACGCGCCATGCCGTCCATAATATCCAGCGGGGCGAAGAACCCCAGATCCTCCTGGTTGCGCAGGCGCATCGGCGTCGGGTTTTCATCGGTGACCCAGCCGGTATCCACGCTGTTCATATAGATGCCGTCTTTGGCGTAGTCTGCGCCCGAGGTGCGAGTCATCATATTCAGCGCCGCTTTCGCCATATTGGTATGGGGATGGAACACCGTCTTATGGCGTCGGAACTGCCCCTCCATCGCGGAGACATTGACGATGAACCGGCGAGCGAAGGGAGAGCGCATCAACAGCGGCTTCAAGCGGCTGTTCAACACGAACGGCGCGACCGAGTTGACCAACTGCACCTCCAGCATCTCCGGCGCTCCGACCTCATCCAGACGCAGCAGCCAGCTATTGATCGGGCGCGAGTCGGCACGCTCTTCGTTGTCTTCCAGCCGATCCGCGGGCAGCACGTCGCGCACACCAGGGCCGATTGCGGGCAGGAACGCCGTGGTGTCGGTAATGGCTAATGTCGTCGGGGCATCGTTCCGCACCAAGCTGAGCGCTTCGATCGAAAGAGTCTCCCGTGGAGACTCTTCGACCGCCGCCAGTTCCGAATAGAAACCGGGCGGGCGACGAATGGTCTGGGCGGCATTGTGGATCACGATATCGAGATGTGGCTCCGTATCGAGCAGATGACGCGCGAACCGCTCGACTGCCGGAATGTTGCGCAGATCCAGCCCATAGAGATGCAGGCGATCCGCCCAATCCGCGGAGTCGGCCTCGGCATGGAAGCGGCGGGCAGCGGAATGAGGAAAACGTGTCGTGACGATGACCTTCGCGCCATCGCGCAGCAGACGCAAGACCGTTTGAAAGCCGATCTTGACCCGTCCGCCCGTCACCAGCGCCGTACGCCCCGCCAGATCGGCGTGCAGATGGCGCATGCGATAGTTGAACTCGGCGCAGGCCGGACAGAGCAGATGATAGAAGAAGTGTACCTGGGTGTAGTCCGCCTTGCAGATATAGCAGGTCTCCGGACGATTCAGGGTTTTAGCCGGTTCGGCTTCGGGCGGCGGAAGCGCATTGGCGGACACGGCATCCCGCTGGATCTGCACCATCGCCGTCGTCGCCTGCATCGCGCGGTCTTCCACACGCTGACGCCACCGCTCCTCGCGTTGATCGTCCCGTTTACTCTCTTTATAGATCTTCGAAATCAACCCCTTAAAGCGGTCGTTTCGGCGAACGATTCCCGGCGAATCGGCGATTCGTTGCAGTATCTGGAGACAGCGCTCCATCTCCTCAGGCGGGATCTCCATGCATCTGACCTCTTCTCGCTCCTGTCCTTCCCAAAACGCAGACAAGAGATATTCCGAGAGTCATTATACCTGTCCCTGCCAAAGAGCGTCGTCAGCCCCTTACTCCACCGCCGAACGCGATCGATGGAGACGATAATTCAGCAGTTATAAAACCGTCGGTAGGCATCCTCGAGCTGCGGCAGCAACACCTCGCGCGTCACCGGTTTGACGATCCATCCTCCCGCCTTCAGATCACTCGCGCGCTGACGCGACTCCGAATCCGAAAAAGCGGTCAAGAAAATCACACAGGTGTTCACACTCTCCAAAATACGTTTTGTCGCCTCCAGCCCGTCCATCACAGGCATATTGATATCCATCAAAACGATGTCCGGCTGCTGCGACAGGACCACGTCTACACCCGCCTTGCCATTTGCCGCGGCCCCGAGCACTTTCAGCCCCGCGCCGCCTGCGATCCGCTGAAGTTGCATCTGGGTGATGCCCTCGTCCTCAACGATAACAATGCCTTTCCCCGCCAGAGAAAAGGGTTCGTCTGCCTTCTCCTTCGGTTGCGTCTCCGCCGGGCCCTCTCTATCTGCTGCCATAATAATCAACCTCCCAACCGCTTTCGCTTCTATGACTGCTCCCTTGCTATCACGGGAAACAGTTCTCCCACAGGCACCTTCTCTAAAAGGACGGAACAGCGACACGAATGTTCCCGGGAAATCCTGGCTCGCTTTCATTCTCCGGCGCGTGTCCGACAGTCCTGTAATCACGGAACAATGCGGTCGTTCGCAACGTTCCACAAACGACGAATCCGTCACATGGTTACCAGTCAGGAGGGTCGAAATTATGGCACACATTACCCCTGCACTCCAGAAGGGGCAGGGTTCATTGGAACAGACAGTCCGGCAGGCCGCTCCCTGGGTGGAGCGCATGGCTCGGTTAGGATATGGAGCGAAAGGGATCGTCTCGATCGTGATAGGCTTTCTCGCCTTCGAGGCGGCCTTTATGGGCGGCGGCAAAACCACCAACAGCCAGGGAGCGCTGACGACGATCTTCCAGCAGCCCTTCGGGCAGTTTTTGCTCGCGATCGTCGCGATCGGACTGGCGGGCTACGCGCTCTGGCGTTTTGTTGATGCCGCGCTCGATTCGGAAGGCAACGGCAGCGATGCAAAAGGGATCGTGGCGCGTATCACTTCTGTCGGCAACGGTATCGCGTATGGGCTGCTCGCCTTCACGGCATTTCAACTGATCACCGGCGCCGCGCAGAGCGCAAAGGGCTCTACAGGCACGCAGGACTGGACCGCGCGCCTCTTCGCAATGCCCTTCGGCCAGGCCATCGTGGGCATCATCGGTCTCGTTGTCATCGGTACGGCCATCGCCCAATTTGTTAAGGGCTATAAGGCTCAGTTCAGCAGACACCTCAACCTGGAGGAGATCCCCGAACCCTACCGCAAATGGGCGATCTTCAGCGGACGCTGGGGCTATATGGCCCGATCCGTCGTATTTGCAATTCTGGGCGGCTTTCTGGTCGAGGCGGCTCTGCACGCCAATCCCCGGCAGGCGAAAGGGATCGGCAGCGCGCTCGATCTGCTCGCCGAACAGTCCTACGGACCATTTCTGCTGGGCATCGTGGCGGTCGGATTGATCTCCTATGGAATCTTTATGCTGATTGAAGCGCGGTATCGCCGATTCTCCGTATAGGCGAGCACGCCCCTTCTACATCGATAGGAAAGCCACTTCGATCGAGGCGACACGACTGGGCGCTCCCCGGAGAACGGTTCTCCGGGGAGCGCCTTTTCAGACGGCGAGACTCTTGAGGAGTGAGGTCAGGCATCGATAGAACGGAGCGATGCTGGCGATCACGATACGCTCGTGAATCGTGTGGGCGCCCTGAATGTCCGGGCCGAAGGAGATCATCTGAAGCGTGGAACGCTTACCCTTGAAAACGCCACACTCCAGACCGGCATGGACAGCCATGACATTCGGTGGGTGGCCAAGCACCTCCGTAAAGACACTCTCGGCTTTTCCAAGCAGAGGGTTGTTGGGATCGGCTGGCCAGCCCGGATAGCCTTCGCTGCAGACGACTGTCGCACCCGATTTTTCCAAGTCCGCTTTGACACGATCCTGAAAGGCGGTGATCGCCCCGTCCCGCGAAGAACGGGTGGAACAGATCAGCCGCACGCTACGATCCGTGGTCTGCACGACCGCTACATTGTTGCTCGTCTCGACCAGATTCGGCACGACCTCGGACCATGCCTGCACCCCGTGCGGCACTGCCTGGATGGCACTGATAATGGCATAGGTCTGTTCGGGATCGATCGGACGCGGCGTTGTCTCCGGGGCGCAGCGTTCGCTTCGGAAACTGACTGGCCCGGCGCCAGTTCGGAGGTTGGCTTGCGTGCGCGCTGCCAGAGCGGGGTCGGCGAAAGCGGCCTCCAACTCTGCCGCCAGCCTCTCCGGCACCCAGACCACCATCTCGGCGTCGCTCGGAATCACATTGCGCGCAGAGCCGCCGGAGATCTCCGCCAGTAGCAACTTCTCCGTCAGGTTTTCCCATTTTCGAAACAGGTGTGGTCTCGTCACCTCCATCAACAGTGTCTGAATGGCGTTCCCGTTCTGCTCATGGATCTCGACGCCGCTATGCCCGCCCGGCAGGCCGGTCAGCGTAAGGCGCAACGGCACCTCCCCCTCCGCAGGCTCTGTGCGCTGCACGGTCCACTCAGCCGTCATGTCCCGCCCTCCGGCACAACTGACGCAGATGTCGCCCAGTTCTTCCGTATCCAGATTGAGCAGTAGATCGGAGCGCAGCAGCGCCGGATCAAGGTCACGCGCGCCGGTCAGGCCCGTCTCTTCGTCCATCGTAAACAACAGTTCCAGCGGCGGACAGTCGGTCACCTCCGAATCGACCGCCACCGCCATCGCCGCCGTCAGTCCGATACCGTTGTCCGCACCCAGCGTCGTCCCCTCCGCCGTCAGGACCTCCTGCGTCTGCCCCTTCTCTTCCCACGGTTCGACCTTTAACAGGATCGGATCCCGCGTAAAGTCGTGGAGGCTGCCTTCCGCCTTCACACAGACCATATCCATGTGCGACTGAATGATGACCGGCGTACTCGCCACACCCGTTCCACGTCCAGGAACCACCACCAGACAGTTGCCCGCCGCATCTTCCTTATATTCAAATCCCTGCGCCGCCGCGAAACCCCGCACCCAGGCGCGCACTCCCGCCTCATTCGTCGAGCCCCGCGGTATCCGACTGAGCTCCTCAAAATACTTCCACACCCCGGCCGCCTCTGTACCTATCATCATCATCTCCTGAATAAACTTTGTTGGCATGGTGGCTTTAGACACAGGCGGGGCCGGTTCCTGCAAAATCCCACAAATCCGAGTTCAGACAGAAGCAGGATTCCGGACCATTCGTAAGCAATGTGAAGTTACCTATATCTGATAAGGGAGCCAGTCACATGTCTTTCAGTCGTCGTAAGTTTCTGCGTCAATCGTTTCTGACCGGGGCAGGGTTCTGGCTTGCGACCGATCCTACCATGGCGCGCGCGTACCGGGCCAATGACAAACTCAATCTGGGAATCGTCGGGGTGGCGGGACGCGGTGGGGATAACCTGCACGAGGTCACCAGCCAGAACATCGTGGCGCTCTGCGACATCGACGACAATCGTCTGGCAGGTGCGGCGAAGCAGTTCCCCGAGGCGAAGACCTACAACGATTTCCGTAAGATGCTGGAGCAGAAAGAGATCGATGCGGTTGTGGTCAGTACTCCGGATCATACCCATGCGGTCGTGGCGTCCCATGCGCTTCAGGCCGATAAGCATGTCTACTGTGAGAAGCCGCTGGCGCACTCGGTGTGGGAGGTACGGCATCTGACCGAACTGGCGCGTAAGAAGAAGCGTGTGACGCAGATGGGCACGCAGATCCATGCCGGCAACAACTATCGGCGCGTGGTGGAGATGGTCCGCAGTGGGGCGGTCGGAGACATCTCGGAGGTGCATGTGTGGGCGGATCGGGTCTGGTCCGGCAATGGACGCCCGCCGGAGACACCGGAGGTTCCGCCGAATATTCACTGGGATCTGTGGCTGGGTCCGGCGCAGGAGCGGCCCTACAATCCGGCCTATCTCCCGGAGAACTGGCGCGGCTTCTGGGCGTTCGGCAACGGCACGCTCGGTGATATGGCCTGTCACCATATGGACCTGCCGTTCTGGGCGCTGGAACTCACCACCCCGACGACGGTAGAGGCGGAAGGCCCCGAGGTCAATCTGGAGACGACGCCCGCATGGCTGATCGTGCACTACGAGTTCGCAGGTGCGGAAGGCAAGCCGCCGCTGAAGCTCCACTGGTACAACGGCGGTAAACGCCCCCCACAGTTCGCCGAGAATCTGCTGCCCCCCTGGGGCGATGGCACGCTCTTCGTGGGCAGCAAGGGGATGCTGCTGGCCGGCTACGACCACTACAAACTGTTGCCGGAGAAGGATTTCACCGACTACACGCCTCCGCCCGAGACGATCCCGAACTCGATCGGGCATCATAACGAGTGGATTGAAGCGTGCAAGACCGGTGGGCCGACGACCTGCAACTTCGACTATTCAGGCAACCTTTCGGAGTCGGTGCTGCTGGGCTGTGTCGCCTATCGCGTCGGACAGAAGATCGAGTGGGACCCGAAACACCTGAAAGCCGTGCACTGTAAAGCGGCGGATCCTATTCTGAAGCCGCATTTCCGGAACGGCTGGAAATTCTGAACGGAACTCCTCCCGTCTGCGTAGTACAGGAACGGAACCTACCTGGGGAGGAGCACGACATTGGTTTTTGGATGGTTTGCAGAGCGGCGGCGCGCGGCGATGCGGGAAGAGCCGTTTCCGGAGGCCTGGCTCGGCTATATCGAGAAGAACGTTGGCCACTATCGGTATCTGTCGGAGAGCGAACAGGCGACGCTGCGCGACGATCTGCGGGTCCTGATTGCGGAGAAGACCTGGGAGGGCGGCGGCGGCCTGGAGGTGACCGACGAGATGAAGGTGACCATCGCCGCCGAAGCCAGCTTGCTACTGTTAGGGTTAGACCACGAATACTATCCCAATGTGGAGTCGATCGTGGTCTACCCGCAGGACTATACCGCTCCCACTAAAACACGCGACGCCAGCGGTGTCGTGGACGAGTACGGCAGCACGCGTCTCGGCGAAGCCTGGGACAACGGCCCCGTCCTGATCTCCTGGGCCGACGCGCAGGCAGGCGGCGTCAACCCTACCGATGGCCATAATGTCGTGCTACACGAGTTCGCGCACAAGCTCGATATGCGCGACGGCGCCGCGGACGGCGTCCCCAAGTTGGACGACGATGCCCAATACGACACCTGGGCAGAAGTGATGAGCGCCGAGTACCAGGATCTCGTAGAGCAGACCGAAAAGGGCCACAAATCCCTGCTCGACTCCTATGGCGCGACCAATGCCGCCGAGTTCTTCGCTGTCGCAACCGAATGCTTCTTTGAGAAGCCCGTCCTGATGCAGGAACACCATCCCCGCCTCTACGAAGTACTCAAGGGCTTCTACCACCAGGACCCCGCCAGTCGAATGCACGCACATCATACGGAAGCCGAGGAAGAGGATCGCTGATCTGATATCCTCTCGTGCGGCTTGCAAGCAGAGGATGTCTTGGGGTTCACCTCCCCCAACCCCCTCCTTCTAAAGGAGGGGGCTTCTCGAGTTCTCACCGACCTTTCGGATGGGAGCCGGAATTGGGTCCGGAATGCAGTCGACGTCCTCACGAGGAGATCGGTAGCAGATAGCAAAAGCCCCCTCTATGCGAAGTGGAGAGTTGGGCACTAAAAGCCCCCTCCAGTACGAAGAGAAGGGGTGGGCACTAAAAGCCCCCTCCTGTACGAAGAGAAGGGTTGGGCACTAAAAGCCCCCTCCTTTAGAAGGAGGGGGTTGGGGGAGGTCTCTCACGCTTCGCACGAGTCTCGGAGCCGAGAGATTTTGTTTAGCGCTCTTTCAGGCGGAGGACGGTGGTGGAGTAGGGCGGGAAGGTGTGGGCGAAGGTCGGTCTGTTCGCTTTCAGGCGCTCGGTTTTCGGCGCGACCTTCTCAGGGGCTTCGATGGAGTTGACGTCCCCTGGCTGGCCTGCCAGAACGAGCGCGGTGCCGCCGGTCACCCGTTTGAGGCCTTGCAGATCCACTTGCAGGGCTTGAGGCAGGCCCGAGACGTTGACCACTTTCAGGATCACGTCGCCGGTCTTAGTTTCGCGGCTGGCGGTCGCGTAGAGAGGATCGGGAGACGCGCCGGGAGAGTCGACGGCCTTGGTGATCAGTTTGTCGTCGAGGTAACAGCGAATCTCGTTGCCCTGGACTTCGATCCGAATATCGTACCAGCGGCCCGTCTCGACGGTCGTATCGCTGACGTTGCCGATCTCGGATTTTGCACCGTTGGTGGAGCGTTCCAGCGCAGAGCGTGTGTTCCCCCAGCCGCCGACATTCCACCAGATCCAGTTGTCCTTGTCCTGCACATGGAACAGGATCAGGAAACCTTCGCGCCCGGCGGTTTTGCGCGCCTTCACGCGGTAGGTGTAGTCGGTCCATTTCGGGTCTCCGACGAACGTGTAGCAGTTCTCGGCATCACTGGTCTGGTGCATCACGCCGGTCTGAACCTTCCAGGTTCCTCCGGCGCTCTTCCAGTCGGAGGCCCCGACGGTGAAGTCGTTCTGGTAGAGCGTCTGGCCGCCCTGCGTCACCTGTACGTCTTTGAAGTCCGCCTGCGTCAGCCAGGTTCCGACCCCTACCCCACCCTTCGGCACAAAGGCTGCCGCCGGTGCGATGGCTTGCGGCACGATCGTTACCGGGAGCACGACATCCCCGCGGTTGGTTCCGAACATCTTCTGGACATAGTAGGAGGGCGAACCGAAACTGTGCAGCGCATCGTAGCCGATAAGATTGGTACCCCACTGCCGCGCGCCGGGATTGACATTCACCAGCAGTGGGGCGTAGCACTGGATCGTCACGACATCGGAGTTGCGCTCCAGGCCGGTCAGCCAGGCGGCGTCGCCGAGGGCCGCCTGCAGCGTCGGAGTCGGGCTGCCTTCCGTCGAGGCCCACTCTCCCACAAAGATCTTCGGCCCGTTCCGGTCCGTGCGATCGTAGTGGTGGACATCGCGCTCCATATCGCGCGCCGTGCGGTAGTAGTGGTCGTCGATCACATCCGGACGGCGCGTCCGGACACGCGCGGTAGCGATAATCTGCAGATTCGGGTATTTCGCCTTGATCGCGTCGAAGAACTGAGTGAAGCGGCCGTCATAGCTGCCGGATCGGTCGAACTCGTCCTCGTTGCCGATCTCGACATAGTGAAGCGGGAAAGGTGCGGGATGCCCATCGGCAATGCGCTGCGCGCCCCAGTGAGTCGTGGCGTCTCCCGTCAGATAGTCGATCTCATCGAGCGCATCCTGCACAAAGGGCGTCAGTTCCGGTCCGGGGGCGATATGTTGCCCACCAAGCGCATAGCCGGCAAAGACCGCCAGAATGGGCTCCATATGCAGGTCTTCGCACCAGGTCAGATACTCCAGCAGACCGAGGCCATCCGAAGAGCGATAGCCCCACGGACAGGGATGGCCGGGACGCTGGTCGATCTTGCCCAGCGTCTGCTTCCAATCGAAACGCTCGGCAATGGTGTTGCCTTCCAGGTAGTTGCCTCCGGGCAGGCGCAAAAAGGCGGGCTGCATCGCGCCCATCAACTCCATCAGGTCCGAACGGTTCCCATTGGCACGATTGTGGTAGGTGGGCGGGAAGAGGGAGACGAGGCTGAACCAGGCCGTGCCGGGGCTGTTCATAGAGAGCACAAAGCGATTGGTCGTCGAGGGAGGCGCGCTGCCGTTGGTCTTCAGCACCACCGAGAACTGCTTCCATTCCGACGTGAGCCCGGAGACCGTCGCATGGGCAAAGACGGTCTTGCCGTCGTTGCTCTCGATATCGACAGACAGCGAATTGCTGCGCGCGGAGGTGAAGCCTCGGGCATAGAAAGAGGCGCGATACTGCGTGTTCGGCTTGACCGGTATCCCCCAGTAGCCTTCGTTGGCGATTCCGGCACGTCCCGTCGTGCCTTCCGTCGTCAGTTTGAGCGCGACGGGCAGGGCGGCGCTCACGGGCTGCGAACGATCGAGGATCGCCGTACCTGTCAGCCCACCTTCCTGCACGAGCGACCAGTGAACGGGCTGCGTTCGGTTGTCTTTGAATGCCCGGTTCTGGATCAGTTCCGCATA